>Ga0209456_10000538_pt1 | contig 20295 bp, 14 predicted proteins | sample COG_11_FD_184755 | JGI IMG/M metagenome (GOLD analysis project Ga0209456, IMG submission 184755) | Pelagic marine sediment microbial communities from the LTER site Helgoland, North Sea, for post-phytoplankton bloom and carbon turnover... | ecosystem: Environmental > Aquatic > Marine > Neritic...
GATTGCGAAATCCGTTCACTGAAAATCCGCGTGTCGGTGGTTCAACCGAGGAGCGTAGCGACGACAGGCGCGAAGCGCCCATTCCGCCTCTGGCCACCAAAATCTCAATCACGCCAGTGCTCTCTTGATACCATTTCGTGATTCGAACAACGAACGTTATCGTGAGCACCGAACCTGAAATTCAAGCCGCCGCAGTCGTCTTTCGACACGATGAGCACGATCGTCAGGTGCTGGCCGACTTCGCCGGTATTAAAGGTCTATGCAATTTGTCGAAATATGTAAAGTACCGCGATTACGAATTCTCACAATGTTACGGAAAATCTCCACAGACACAAAAGGGCGTGAGGTATAGGATCTATTCATGACCTTCGTGGGAGATGACGCGATGAAACGGTTTACTGCGATACTTTCCGGTATTGCTCTTCTGGCAATGGCGGGCTGCGGCTCTTCCGGCTCCAACGACATACCGGATCCTCAGCCGGTCGGCTTGCTGAGCGCGGTCACGGATGTGGCCGCCTTCGAGACCTCCATCAAGTCGGGGCTCACACAAATGAGCTCTTCCGAGCAGCTTGCGATCGCCGGCGCGGCCGCGGACGTTAACTTCACGGGCACCTATACCCAGGAGCTGAATGTCGACGAGCTCGATGCCGTGCGCTACGACGGTGCGCACCTGTTCGTTGCGCCGCGACGGTATTTCCACTGCTGCTTCATCCTGGCCGATGCACTAGCGGCGCCTGATGATCCCGGTGTCGTCCCCGAGCGCTCGATCCGGATCCTCGCGACGGATCCTGCAAGTGGCGCGGCGAATCTCGTCAGCACGATTCCCCTCGAGAACGATATCTCCGTACAGGGCATGTACCTGGAAGGCGGCAAGATGGTCGCGCTGACCGGGCAGATGATATTCGGCAGCTACGGTGAGCTGTGGGCCGACATAGCAATCTGGGCGCCCGAGAAGCTCGGTTTCCGTATCTACGACGTGAGCGATGCAGGCAATCCGGCGCTCGAATTCGAGGCCAGCATCGACGGTGTCTTCGTCGAGAGCCGGCGCATCGGTAACACGGTCTATATCGTCAGCCGCTACACGCCCCGGATAGAGGGCTTGTATTATTACATAGCGACGGCCGAGCAGCAGGCCGAAAACCAGGCACTGCTGGCCAACACCACGCTCGACGACCTCTTGCCGAAGATTACGATCGCTGGCGCAACCCGGCCGCTCGTTATGCCTGGGAACTGCTACGTCACGACCAACGACGACACCAGCGATTACGCCGTGATTACGAGTATTACGGCCATACCGATCGATGATCCCACAGCGTTCACAACGACGTGTTACAACGAAAATGCCAATGGCGTGTACGTCTCCGAGAACGCGCTCTATTTCACTGAGCCCAGGCCGGACACGGCCGCGCAGGGCGACATCACGCGCATTCACAAGTTCGCCCTGGCGGGCACGCAAATTGATTACCGCGGTTCCGCGGACATCGAAGGTACCGTCTGGCGCGGCGGCCAGGCCGACTTCCGCATGAGCGAACACAGTGGCGATCTGCGGCTGCTCGCCTCGCAGTTCGACTGGGCCAACGAGGACTTCGTCGATCACCAGCTGTACATCCTGCGCGAGTCGGGCACGCGGCCTGATCTCGAGATCGTGTCGACGCTGCCGAATGACGGCCATCCCGAGGAGATCGGCAAACCGAACGAGGCGCTGTACGGTGTCCGGTTCCTGGGTGACACGGCCTATGCCGTGACGTTCGAGCAGATCGATCCGCTGTACGCCATCGACCTGTCCGACCCGGCGGACCCGTTCATCGCGGGCGAACTCGAGGTGACGGGATTTTCCGACTTCCTGCACCCGGTCACCGACGACCTGTTACTCGGTCTTGGCGGCGACGCGAATGGTGGCGTCAAGCTGGAGCTGTTCGACGTCTCGAACATCGCCCAGCCGCTGTCGCGAGGTAGCGCAACGATCGGCGGCCCGGGATCCTACAGCGAGGCCAGATATGATCGTCATGCGTTCACCTACCAGGCGGATGCTGGTGGCCCCGATCGCTTCACGATCCCGGCGAGCGTGTTCGCGACGGACGGCAGCTACCAGTTCCTGGGCTCGGCGCTGTATCTCTTCGAGATTCTCGACAAGAACATGCCGGCGCTCGCGGCGCTGAACAGCGTCGGTTCGATCGAGTCGCCGTCAACCGGCCCGAACGAGCCTGACTGGGTGGAACGGAGCCGGGCGTTCATTCACGACGACACCGTGTATTACATTCGTGACGAGGATGTCTGGACGGCGTTCTGGCACACACCATCCATCGTGAACGGGCCGTTCTGAACATGTGTATTTCACCCAACCACTCCAACTGGGCGCAGGTGCCCACTTTGGTGCCCAAACCAGGATCACCTACCGTCACTCAAGGTAACCTACCGTGCTGATAATCTGCGGCGATACGTGCTCTTGGGCTACCTTGGGTTACGGTAGATTGTGAAGTCTGTTCACTGAAATTCCGCGTGTCGGTGGTTCGATTCTGCCCCTGGCCACCAAAAACAGAATAGGCCCCTCGATGAGGGGCCTATTCGTTTTTGAAAACAGCTCTACGGAATCGCAACCGGAACGTAGTCCTCAACAATGTCTTTCCAGCCAAACTGTGATTGGCGTTGCCCAGTGCGGACCAATTCAGACGCCCACTTGGTCAGAGGTGTGCCATTCGCTTCCTGGGTATAGAACGAGAAGAACTGCGGGAAAGGAAAATTAAAGGTCGGGGCCGTTTGTTGGACGGCGCCGTGCGTGTCGTCACCGCTTACGATGAAACGCTTGTAACGCTTCGGGTAAGCTTCGTTTAGCGCGCCGTGCTCCGTGAGGATTAGGTCGCGGTAGATTTCTGGATCCATTCGATTACCGTCGCCTTGTGCGAAGAAGCGGTTGGTCGCATCTGAGTCCGTTTCGTAGAACCCCTCACGGATGGTCGAATCGTTTTCGAGCCTCCAGTTTATGATCCCCGTTTGCTGACCAAAGGCGTTACAACGGCCATCATCGATGCAGCTTTGAGGATAAAATTGCTGGAATCGCCAGTCATTCTGACGGGCCCAGACCGAGAGCCACGGAATATCGGGACCGCCCGCAGAGGGAGGTGTACCCAGGTTGACCGCGATCGGGCCAGCGTCGTTGTAAACTGTGAGCTTGGTGTTATTGCCGAAGGCGAAACGGGTCAGGAACGGTGCGAAGGCTGCAGCGCCGACACCGCCCGCGCTATGGCCCATGACCGTAATCTGCTTGGCGCGCGGGAACATCTCTTTTGCAACATCTATACCGGCGCTGACATTGCGAAGTCCGCGGTGGTAGCGCGTCGGAGCGAACGGGAAGCCCGGGTCATTTACATCGTTGTCGCCGCCAAACGTGGAACCGTCGCAATAAGGCATGTAAACGACCGAATAGTCGTCAAACGGATTTTGAGGAGAGGTAGGATCGAACACGCCGGGATAAGGCCCTTCCTCAGGGGGTGACTGGGCTTCACTCAGGACATTGCAGTTGTAAAAACCCTGCCAGCAGGCGCCGCCGCCCTGCAGGAATATCAAAAGCTTCTTGGGGTCACCTTTCCTGGTGAACACCGAGTAGTCGGTGCCGGCAATACACACCGGACCGTCCGCACGGACACCCGAATCGTAATCAGGGTCGGGCGCGTATTGAGGATCAAAAGCGTGTTTGGTCCAGTCGCCGTGCGTACTTTGGATCGACACTGACGTTCCGAGATACTTGTCGACGCCCACATCTCTGAGCTCGTCGAGTGCCTCGGCATTAAGACCGGATACATCGGCACTTGCGTTTCCGCTTAGCAGCAGTAATACAGCTAGTGATAGAGCCCATCCTTTTAAGACGATTAACCTGCCAATTTGAGTTTTCACATTCATCTCCCCTTGTTAAGCATGCCTTGTGTCGAACAGGTCGCAACTGGCCCTTATTGTGGATATGTCCATCCCGATGCATCTACCTGCGGCTTTTTCATCAAGATTATGGAAAACAGGATTGTGAATGACACATCTGAACCGCAAGGATTATGAAATCGTTATTAGGCACTCACGGCAAAGTCGACCATGACAGAAGCGATTGTCATCTTCATATGTATACACCAATAGTCGAATAACGCAAAAAATCCAGTCGAGCAGAGCCCTGTAGACATTCGTCGCCGATGTTCTGGTGAGGTTCGCTGTGTGTGATTTCCGTGTAAACAAGCCGAAAAAAATACATATCCAGAGACATAGATTCAGAACATATACGCAAGTGGGTTGGGCCGATCCTCGCCCTTCGGGCAGCAAAACTGTCGGGTATCAAGACCCCGGTTCTCGTAGCACACCACCAATCCCGCCGGCTGGTCTGCGGTCCGGGTTCTCATCGGCTATTATGTGGTGTTGTCGCATTCAGTAGATCCGCGACCTTCCCGATAACCAGAAGCAACGAGGGAATAATGACTAACAAAAAGCGAACCTGGCTGACGATAAGCCTGGCATGTTTGTTCGTGGCGAACACAAGCAGTGCCGCCGATATCGATATCCCCTACACAGAGTTCACGCTCGACAATGGCTTACGCGTCATCGTGCACGAGGACCATAAGGCACCGATTGTTGCGGTCAACATCTGGTACCACGTAGGTTCCAAGAATGAGAAACCAGGTAAGACGGGTTTTGCGCACCTGTTTGAACACCTGATGTTCAACGGTTCAGAGAACTTCAACGATGAGTTCTTCATACCATTCGACAGGGTCGGTGCCACAGCACAAAACGGTACGACCTGGCTCGACCGCACCAACTACTTCCAGAACGTACCTACGACAGCTCTGGATATGGCCCTCTGGATGGAATCCGACCGTATGGGCCATATGCTCGGCGCTGTGACGCAAGAACGCCTCGATGAACAGCGAGGTGTCGTGCAGAACGAGAAGCGGCAGGGTGACAACCAGCCATATGGCGAGGTTTACGAGGTCATGCAGAAGAACATGTTCAGCTCCGACCATCCCTACTCCTGGGAAACGATTGGTTCAATGGACGACCTCAACGCCGCATCGCTCGACGACGTGCTCGACTGGTTCAAGACCTACTATGGCCCGAATAACGCCGTACTCGTGCTGGCAGGTGACATCACCGCGGACGTCGCCCGCGAAAAGGTCGAGCTCTATTTTGGCGATATTCCGCCCGGACCACCGGTCACAAAGTTCGACGTCTGGGCACCGAAGATTACCGAAGACCGCCGCGTGTCCATGCAGGATCGTGTCCCGCAGGCTCGTATCTTCAAGACATGGGTTGGCCCGGAGTGGGCATCGGCTGATGCCGACATGCTTACCATCGCAGGCGCCATTCTCTCCAGGGGCAAAACGTCGCGCTTATACCAGCGCCTCGTCTACAAAGACCAGACGGCTACAGCAGTTGATGCAGAGCCACTGTTCTTTGAGATCGCCGGCATGCTCGGTGTCGATGCAACGGCGCAGCCTGGGGGCGACCTCGCTGAAATTGAGCAGGCAATTGACGAAGAAATGGCCCGTTTCCTCAAGGACGGGCCCACGCAGGAAGAAGTTGATCGCGCAGTTACGCAAATCAGCGCCGGTATGATACGCGGCCTGGAGCAGATTGGCGGATTCAACGGCAAGGCACAGCTACTGGCGCGTAACGCAACTTACGCTGGCGATCCGTCGTTTTATCAGGTGTCGATGCGCCGTATGGCGGAAGCCACTCCCGAAGCAATTCGCGATGCAGCTCGCCGCTGGCACTCGGCCCCCTCGCTCACAATTGAAGTGCATCCGTTTGCCGAAGCCACAGCCAGTGACACGGGAGCTGATCGCAGCAACGGACCTCCAATGCCGGACAGTTTCCCTGAAGTGGACTTTGATGCCTTTGAGCGCGGTTTCCTGAGCAACGGCATGGAGTTGATCGTGGCGAAGCGCGATGCTGTTCCCATCGTACAATTCAACATGTTGCTGGATGCCGGGTATGCAGCAGACTCCTTCTCCAAGCTGGGCACTTCAAGCCTCGTCATGAACATGCTCGACGAAGGCACGAAGAAACGTACGTCTCTCGAAATCAGCGACGAGCTCGCCAGGTTGGGAACAAATCTCGGTTCCGACGCAGATATCGACTATTCAACGGTATCGCTGAACAGCCTCAAGAAGAACCTCGATCCATCGCTTGAAATTTTCGCCGACGTCATCATGAACCCGGCGTTTCCCGAGGCGGACCTGTCCCGGATCAAGAAGCAAACTGCAGCCGGGATCCAGTCAGAGCAGAACTCTCCATTTGGCTTGGCGCAACGATTGATACCTGCGCTCCTCTACGGCGAAGGTCACAGCTACAACATGCCGTTGACGGGCTCCGGTACAGAGGAGTCGGTTGCAAGCATCACGCGCGATGATCTGGTCGACTTTCACGCAACCTGGTTCCGCCCGAACAATGCGACGATGATCGTCGTCGGCGACGCGTCGCTGGCGGAGATACAACCGAAGCTCGAGAAGCTGTTTGCGAAGTGGAAAGCACAAGATGTGCCGCAGAAAAATATCGCTGACGTGAAATCCGACAAAGCCGCGCGCGTATACATAGTGGACCGCCCGGATGCGGAGCAATCACTAATTATCGCAGCTGTCATTGCGCCGCCGACGAACAATCCCGATGAAGTTGCGTTCCAGGCCATGAATGACGTGCTGGGCGGGGCGTTCTCGGCGCGCGTCAACATGAACCTGCGTGAGGACAAGTCTTGGGCGTATGGTGCCTACACGTTTGTCCTGGGCGCCAAGGGACCTCGCCCATACATCGGCTACGCACCGGTACAAACGGACAAGACGGCGGCATCGATGGAGGAACTTCGACGCGAAATGGTCGAGATCAGGTCGACACGCCCACCTGAAGACGACGAAGTCGCGCGAGTCATGGACGAGGCTACGTTGAGTCTTCCTGGCAACTGGGAGACAGCAAACTCTGTTGCCGATTCGCTCGCAGAGATGGTCCAGTATGGATACGACGACGACTACTGGGACAAGTACGCTGATAGCGTGCGTCGGCTCTCCCTCAACGATGTGTCCCAGGCGGCAAAAGACTACGTTAAGCCCGATAATCTCGTGTGGGTCGTCGTAGGCGATCGCGGCAAGATCGAAGAGGAAGTGCGCTCGCTCGAATTTGGCGAGGTCACGTTCCTCGACCTGGACGGCAACCCCGTAACGCAATAGCCTGTATTGCGACTGCAAGGGCTATGTCGGTTTCGGTATAGCCCTTTTTTGAGCCACCTGCTCTTCCAACAGGCCTTGGTAGGTCGTTGGATTTAGCTCCTGAAAATCCTACGTGAGGCCTGCATTCCTGAGCGGCAATTCACGTACCCGCTTGCCAGACGCCGCGAAGTACGCGTTGACGATGGCCGGTGCGATGGGCGGTACGCCCGGCTCTCCGACGCCGCCGGGAGGTGCATCAGACTCCATGATATGGGTATGAATTTTAGCCGGCACCTCGCTCATTCGAATCATCGGATAGGAATCGAAATTGCCTTCTACCACACCGCCATTTCTGGTCGTGAGTTCTCCGTGCAAAGCAAGGCTCATGCCGAATATTCCGCCTCCTTCCAGTTGTGAGTGAACGCGGTCCGGGTTGACGACGGTACCGGCATCGATCGCGATCCACAGTTCGTGCACGACCAGCTTGCCACTCTCGTCCACGCTGACCTCGGCGACCGCACCAACGTAGGAGAGGAACGAGCGATGTACAGCGATACCCAGCCCGTGACCTGCGGGCAGATCGCGGCCCCACTTAGCCATGTCGGCGACTTTCCGGGTAACTGCGCTCAAGCGCCCGGTATCCACCGGGTGTTTGGCCAGGTCATGTCCGTAGTTTGTGTACTTCGCGGCATCATCCGCCGGATCGATCTTGCGGGCCGGCCCGATAATCTCGAGCAAGTGCTCTTTCGGATCCTGGCCTTTGGCGTGTGCCAGTTCATCGACAAAGCCGCAGGCACCGAAGGCGTGAAATACATTGCATACCGACCGTAACCAGCCAATCCGAACATGCGCTGTCGCATCGCAGGTTTCGATGCGCATATTGGGCACGTCCCACGGCGCATCCAGCAAGCCAAGGTCGAGTTCGAAGCCGCTCGGGCCGGTCACACCCGGCGCGAAGGTTGAGGCAATCGACGGAAAGCTGCTGCGCTGTAACCAACTCCGGGTTGTGCCATCTTCGTCCATGCCCGCACGGAAATACTGGGCGCTGGCGGAATGAAAATAGCCGTGCCGGATATCGTCCTCACGTGACCAGGCAACCATGACCGGCCGGCCCGTTTCACGAGCAAGCCAGGCTGCCTCTGCAATGAAGTCAGGTTTCGATTTGCGGCCAAATCCGCCGCCGAGCAACGTGACATTCATGGTCACTTGCTCCTTCTCGATTCCCAACGTAGCGGCAACAGTGTTGCGTGCCGTCTGCGGGTCCTGCGTAGCGGCCCACACCTCGCAGCTACCGTCCTCGTTGACTATGGCCGTCGCTGCAGGCGGCTCCATTGGCGCCTGCGCGAGATAGGGCGTGTAGTAGACCGCCTCATGCTGGCTGTGTGTTTCGATATCGGCATCGCCGCGAGTCAGCACGGACGCGCCCGGAGCAGAGGCCGATGCAATCAAACCGTCCTTGTACGCCTGGCTCTCGTGTTCCGAATTTGCGCCGCGGTCCCACTGAATCTCGAGCTTTTTGCGACCCTCGGCAGCAGACCAGCTGTTGTTGGCTACCACTGCGATGCCGCCCTGGACGTTAAAGAGTGGCGGCGAGGTAGGCTCCGGCATCCGGATGACGTCCACGACACCCGTAATCGCTCGTGCAGCCGCGTCGTCAAACGACGTCACGGTACCGCCGAACGCGGGGCAGCGCTCGATTGATGCGTACAGCATGTTCGGCAACACGGTGTCAGTACCGTACATGGCGCGACCCGTTGTGAAATCCAGCCCGTCAATCGTGTCCATCGGCTTGCCGATGTAGCGATAGTCCTCTCGAGCTTTAAACTTGGCGTTTTCCAGTTGCGGCATGCCAGTGGCGGTCTCGACGAGTTCGCCGTAGCCAGCCGACTTGCCGCTGGCTTCGTGGTGCACGGCGTGCGTGCGCGCCACACATTCGTTTGCCGGAACGGCCCACATTTGCGCCGCTGCTGCGATCATCATGTCGCGCCCGGTTGCGCCGGCGTTTCTCAGCAAGTCGAATTGATTACGAATGCTCGTAGAACCATCGGTATTCTGGTCCCCATATTTCTCGTGGCCAATCGCCTGGATGACCTCGACCTTGTCCCAGTCGGCCTCCAGCTCGTCAGCAATAACCTGCGGCAATGACGTGCGAATGCCCTGGCCCATCTCGGAACGGTGGCAATAGATCTCGACGATACCGTCGTTGCGAATATTGACGTAGACGTTCGGTGCGACTGACGCGCTTGCCTTCGCGGCCGGACCTACAGCGACTTCGTCCGGCTGGCAGGCACTGGCAAACGTCAAAGCGAATACGAGGCCTCCACCAGCCTGGCCCGTACGCTTCATGAATTCTCTGCGACTGATCTTCCGAAGTCCGCTCATGATTTGTCCCCCGCAGCACGGTGTATCGCAGTGCGAATTCTCGTGTAGGTCCCGCATCGACAGATGTTGCCGCTCATTGCCTCGTCGATATCGGCGTCGGTGGGGTTCGGGATGCGCTCGAGGAGCCCCACCGCAGTCATTATCTGGCCGGGCTGACAATAGCCGCACTGAGCGACGTTCAGTTCCCGCCAGGCAACCTGGACCGGGTGATTGCCGTCTTTGCTTAAGCCCTCGATCGTCGTTATTTTGGCGCCTTCGGCAGCCGATGCCGGAACAACGCAGGATCGCATCGGTTGTCCATTGATGTGGACGGTGCAGGATCCACAAAGCGCCTTTCCGCAACCGTACTTGGTACCGGTCAACCCGGCGATATCACGGATTGCCCACAAGAGTGGCATGGCAGGATCCACATCCAGACTCACACTCTCGCCGTTCAGTTCGAAATCGATAGCCATTGCAACATCCTGCAGTTTTTGTGGAGTCTGGATAATAGCGCAGTCAATTAACTCGTTGAAGTATGACGCCTCAGGCGAACCGACTCGCGACTGAAATTCCGCGTGTCGGTTCTGATTGCGCGGTAGAATCAAAGCGTGAAATACGATCTCATTGGCGACATCCACGGGCACAGCGAACCGCTCGTTGAGCTCCTTGAAAAGCTAGGCTACTCGAATTCCGACGGCATCTTTCGGCATCCTGATCGCAAGGTTATTTTCCTTGGCGACTTCATCGACCGCGGTCCCGATCAACGAGGCGTGCTGGAGATCGTCCGACCGATGATCGACGAGGGCACCGCTCTATCGGTCATGGGCAACCACGAGTTCAACGCCATCGCCTACCACACGCTGGACCCGGACGATCACAATCGCCATCTTCGCGTCCACTACGAGAAGAACCGAAAGCAACACGCGGCCTTCCTGGAAGTGTTCGAGGGCACGTCAGACTATGGCGAGATCATCGAGTGGTTTCGGACACTGCCGCTGTGGCTGGAAGTGGACGGAATTCGTGTCGTTCACGCGTGCTGGGATGAGGAGCACATGCGGTTCCTCAGGGACAATTACCCATCAGTGAACGAATACCTTGATGATGGCTTGCTCGTTGCCGCGTCTCGCAAGGGGAGCAAAGAGTACGAGGCCGTTGAGACCCTGCTGAAGGGCAAGGAAATTCAATTGCCTAACGGACAAGCGTTCCACGACAAAGACGGCAACCCCCGACACAACTTGCGTGTTCGGTGGTTTGACGGGGATGCGAAGACCTATCAGGAAGCGTTTCTTGGCCCGGAAACGGCACGCAGCCATATTCCCGAGGACTCAATCGGCGCCGATCACATCATTCAGTACTCGCATGACAATCCTCCCGTGTTTCTTGGGCACTATTGGTTGGACTCCGAGCCGGAGTTGTTGGCACCGAATGTCGCCTGTCTGGACTACAGCGTGGCGGCGAAAAGCGGCGGGAGGCTAGTGGCGTATCGGTGGGATGGGGAGCGGGTATTGAGCGGCGAGAAGTTTGTTTGCGTGGAGCGGTAGCAGCTTAGAGCTAAGCCCGGCTTTCAGCTCCAGCCCTGACGGCATGGATAACAGCAGCATCCGCGACCGCCAGGTACTATAGTTCGCTACTCGAAAACGCTGACTCCGGCAGCGGCGTGGCATCCTTGGCACTGGACCGAAATTTCTTCCGCAGCGGCTCGCGCGGTTTCAAGATTGCTTGCCGTTTCGACTTCGTAGGCCGCATTGCGCATGCCGGTAAGGTAGTACTGCCACTCTTCCGGAACCCCATCTGCCGCCTCATGTTGTGACAGCCAGTAGGCAGGTGTCGCGGCACCGACGAGGTCATCATCGGCCAGCGCAAACATCAGGTCATCGAGCTTCTCGGCATGTTCGTGCATGTGGCTGATGAACGCATCGTCAAATTCTGCTTTGGCCTCCTCGGCAGGTGCAGCGGCCTGCTCGGGCTCCGGTGCCTGAGGTTCTGCTGGTTCCTGTTTACTGCACGCTGTCAGGCATAAGGCTATTGCGGTAATCCAAAGCGCATAAACTTTCATGATGTCTCCCGATGATGGGTTCGATTATATGCCATGGCCGCTAGTGGTCCTACTACCAAAGAGGGACGGCAGCCTTTGCACGAAACATGCGAATTGTCCGGCCGTGAGTCAACCCCCTCGGGAGCTGGCCCGCTCAGTCCGTCTCGATCGTCGACCAGGCATAGACGTGGTTGGGGTCATTGAAGTCCGCCAGTTCCCGCACGGCGTCCTTCAAGCGACTGAGTTGTTCGTCCAGGCGTGACGGCTCCGGCCGAGGCGCTGCGGCGATCGCACTGCCCATCAAGCCGCTCAGCAGCCGCTCCATGAATTCCGGCTCCTGCTCGATATAGCTTACTGCGTAGTCGTCCCCGAGACCGGCGAGTTCGGCTGCCGCGGCAATCGCGTCGTCGAGATCGCCCAGGTTGTCGACAAGTCCGAGCTCATAGGCGTCGGTGCCGCTCCAGACCCGACCCTGAGCAACCGCGTCGACTTCTTCCATTGTCATGCCGCGAGACTCGGCGACCCGGACGAGAAACTCGCGATAGCCCTGCTCAATTAATTGCTGCAGCGCGTCGCCGATGTCTGCGGGTAGCTGTCGATCAGGGCGCACTCCCGCGATTGGCGCGGTGCTGATGCCGTCGACATGGATCCCGAGATACTCGGCGAGGGGTCGTTGGTAGGTGGGAAACAGGCCGAAAATGCCGATCGACCCCGTGATGGTACTCGGGTATGCCCAGATCTGGTCTGATGACGTGCTAATCCAGAAACCGCCCGACGCGGCGACGCTGCCCATGGATGCGATGACCGGGATGCCGTCCGCTCGGGCAGCCTCGCACTCCCGGCGAATGACCTCCGAGGCGAACGCACTGCCGCCCCCGGAGTCGACGCGAAGGATAATCGCCTTGACGTCTTCGTCGTTGCGGGCCTTGCGTATGAGCGCTCCGGTCGAGTCGCCACCGATCGTGCCGGCAGGATGCGATCCGTCCAGGATCGTGCCGCGCGCAACGATGATCGCGACCTTGTCTCCCTTTGCCTCGCGGCCGAAACGGTCGTCGTCGATGGTGCTGAGATAGTCGGCCATGCCGACCTGGTTGAACGTGTGTTTTTCCTCGTCCTCGCCGACCAGCTCGATAAGATGCTGGCGAATCTCGATACGGGTCATGGTTTGATCGACGAGGCCGAAATCGAGGGCGGCTTTTGCCGCGTCGCCATTGGCCTCGGAGACTACTGGCAGGAAGTCCTGAGCGTAGCTGTCGAGCTGCGCCGCGGTCATCCCGCGTGCCGCGGCCACGTCGTCAAGGTAGATGCGCCAGAGATCGCCGAGCCACTCACGATTGGCTTCCTTTGCGTCGCCGGACATTCCATCGAGCAGGAAGGGTTCCACGGCCGACTTGTAGGTACCGACTTTGAACACGTGGATATCGAGCCCGAGTTTGTCGATTCCTTCCTTGTAGTACATGCGATATCGCCCGAAGCCCTGTAGTACGACGCCTCCCATTTTGTGAACAACAATCTCGTCCGCGTGCGCGGCCAGGTAGTAGCCATCCTGTTCCAGAAAATCGGCGTGGGCGATGACCTTCTTGCCGCTCGACCTGAAGTCCTCGAGAGCTTTCGCAACATCCTGGAGTTTGGTTAGCCGTCCGCCGAGGAACGCCGAGAGGTCGAGGACCAGGACCTCGATCCGCTCGTCTTCCTTCGCGGCATCGATGGCGTCCAGGACGTCCTTGAGGAGCGTTTCCGGAATCGCATTGCCCTGCGCCTCGTCGATGAGCTGATCGATGGATTTCGCTGTGAGCTGCTCAACTAGCTGGCCCTTAGGGGCAATCACCAGTGCCGTGGTGTCGGCGATATCGGGTTTGTCGCTCCTGAATGCGAGCGCAAGCAGGGCGACGACGATGAACAGGAACAGCAGGTTGACGAACACCCTGCGCGCGGCATCGATGCCGCGCCATAGTGCGCGGAGCACGCGCAGCAGTACATTTGAATTCTCAGGCATAATGGATCTCCTTCCGTTGCGGGAGGATATCACTCGGACGAAGTGCCAGTCATTCGCACATTTTCTCGAGAGCGAACGGGCAGCGAATCATGTAGCGGCCGTGGCCTAAAATTATCAAACAGTTCCACAAAAACCATACGACTGGGAATTATGCGACCAATGCTGTGGCAAACCCGGCCCAGCCAGTCAGGGCCTGGTTGTCGGTTCGATTGTCGACCCCAGCAGATTTTCCAGGACAAAGGCACAAATCGTTGAATATGCGGGATCGCCGCCTGTCTGAGTATGGCGAGTCCCGGACCTGGCGAGAGTCGCTCAAGTATGAATGCTATTCCAAGCTACTCCGCCGTTGGGCACTTTCGTCTAACTTTCTCATAGTACTCGAGAACTTCTTTGCTATTCTGAATTCCTTCTCTCAGGACCCATGCGTCAATAGCCTGCCAGTCAATCTTGTCAGTGCAGTGCTCCGTCACTAGCAAAGCTTGCTCCAGCGACTGTGGCTCATTCCATGCTGCTGCTGCGATAAGTCGGTCCATCACGGAGTGCGTCGGCGTGATAACCCGAAGATATCCAGGTCCGGTATCGATCCGAGCACAGTCTGAAGGGTCTACATACATTCCGCCAAAGCTCAATGGGGCCGGAAGAAACTCCAGGTACCAGTTCGTCTTTGGATGCTCAAAGACTGACAGGCGCGGCCGGCCTGTGCGCGCAAAACCAAGCGGCGCTAGTGCTTTCGTCAAGTCATCAACTACTGCGGCTGATACAAAATCGAGGTCCGCCGACTGATATTTGTTGTCTGAGTAGATCGATATCGCAGCGCCACCGGTTAGCGTTGCTGTTATGCCGGCGTTTTCCAGTGCTTCGGAGACGATTGCGGCTAATTCCGCCAGCGACGTCTGTTCATCGATCATTACTTTTTCCCGTAGCGCCTTGGTCGTCTTCGCTCCCGATAGAATTTCTCAAGTGTTGATTCAGGCAGTATCTCCAACATGTCTCTTAAGAATCGCCTGAGTGAATCTGTGACGGGGCCTTGCTTGAAATAAAATACCCTTGCATTCGCCTCTTTTCGGCTGACCAGGATGCCCAGATCCTCAAACTTGTTCAGCTGATTCTGAATTTGATTCAGTGAAGTCCCGTAGGTCTTGGCAATTTCGGATGCGTAGCCCTTTTCATAGTTCTGTAAGAACATAAGAACCTGGTACGCAGATTCACTGCCGAATATTCCCATCAGCGGGCGTTCTGATATCTCGATCGTTGTCATCTGACTATCCACCTAAAGTTTAGGTTATTATACCTATAGTTTAGGTTAATTCACCTATGTTTTAGGTAATTGCCTATTCCGCTAGTCGGATGGCAGACAAGGCATCCGCCGGCAGTTCTGCCTTGATGCGGGCCTTACCCGTGCTGGAAAGTCCGGTAGACTCTCGCATCCACCCCGAGCCCAGACCCTGGATTCATGAGCCCTACCCCGCAGAAAGCTTTAGAAGAGGTCTTCGGCTATTCAGAGTTCCGGGGACAACAGCAGTCGATAATCGAGGCCACGCTACAAGGTCGCGACTCCCTTGTGATCATGCCGACTGGCGGTGGCAAGTCCCTGTGTTACCAGATACCGGCTATGTTGCGGGAGGGAACGGGTCTCGTCGTTTCACCGCTGATTGCGCTGATGCAGGACCAAGTCACGGCACTGCGCGAGCTCGGTATCGAAGCGGCGTTTCTGAATTCCAGCCAGTCGCCGGATGAGCGGCGGGCGGTGATGAGGAAGCTTCGGCAAGGCAGTTTGCAGCTCTTGTATGTCGCGCCGGAGCGCCTGGTTACCGAGCACACCAGGTCATTGTTACGAGAGATGCCCTTGTCGGTCATCGCTATCGATGAGGCTCACTGTGTGTCGCAGTGGGGCCATGATTTTCGCAGTGACTACCTGGGGTTGGGTGACCTTGGTGCTTTGTTTCCCGGGGTCCCGCGCATGGCGGTGACGGCCACGGCAACGGATAAGACGCGTGAGGAAATAGTCGCTCGACTCGAGCTGCACGAGCCCGAAAGATACATCGCGCCGTTTGACCGACCCAATATCAGCTACGCAGTGCAAGTCAAAACCGATGCGCGGGGGCAACTACTCAAGTTTCTCCAGGCACACCGCGACAAGGCAGGGATCATCTACTGCCTCTCGCGCAAGAAGACAGAGAGCACCGCCAGTTGGTTGTGCGCGCAGGGCTTCGAGGCGTTGCCCTACCATGCCGGGCTCGACGCTGACGTGCGTGCAGAAAACCAGCGTCGCTTTCTCGTTGAGGACGGCCTGGTGATCGTCGCGACCATCGCATTCGGCATGGGTATCGATAAGCCGGACGTGCGCTTCGTTGCCCATCTCGATTTACCCAAGAGTCTTGAGTCCTATTACCAGGAAACCGGCAGAGCCGGCCGAGACGGCGAGCCCGCCGACGCCTGGATGGTCTATGGCCTGCAGGATGTCGTACGCCTGCGGCAGATGCTCGAGGAATCCCAGGCAGACGAAGAGTACAAGCGTTACGAAGGCTTCAAGCTCGATGCGTTGCTGGGCTGGTGCGAGGTCACCGGCTGCCGACGGCGGCCCTTGCTCGCGTATTTCGGCGATTCGCAAGACGAGGATTGCGGTAACTGTGATGGTTGCTTAACGCCGGCAAACACCTGGGACGGGGCAGAAGCGGCCCAGAAATTTCTGTCGGCTGTGTACCGATCCGGTCAGCGCTTCGGTGCCGCGCACCTTGTCGATGTACTGCTGGGAAAAGAGACCGACAAGGTTCTGCAGCATGGGCACGATCAACTTAGCGTCTTCGGCATAGGGAAGGAATTGCCAGCGACCACCTGGCGATCGGTCGCGCGCCAGTTGATCGTTGCCGGGCACTTGCGAGCAGATGCCGCTCGCTTTGGTGCGCTGGTCCTGACAGAAACCAGTCGTGGTGTCCTGCGTGGTATGACGCCATTGCTTTTCCGCAAAGATCCGAAAAAGTCTGTGGTGGCATCGAGAAGGACAAGCACAGAGCGCGTGGTTGCAGACGAAGATCTTTGTCTATGGGAAGCGCTGCGAGCGTGCCGGCAGACGCTCGCGACTGAGCACAATGTGCCTGCGTATGTCATTTTCCACGATAAGACGCTGCAGGAAATGCTTGCGTATCGACCGCAGACGGCGGCGGAGTTACTGGATATCAGTGGCGTCGGGCAAACCAAGTTAGATCGCTTCGGCGAGCAGTTTCTTTCTGTACTTCGTGAGGAACCTGCTTAGTCGGTATTCTTGCGTTGATCGCTACGAGATCGGAGTGCTCACCGTAATCGATGGCGCCAGTTCCTTCCCATGTACCGATGACCAACTGCCCTCCATAAATACTCCGTGCCGGCGCTCTCCGCTGGAATCGTTCCGCTAGCCGGTCAGACTCAAAGAGCACCCGCAAGAACAGATTAGCCCTCGGCATCTTCGACCTGGTGCGCTCTATTTAACGGCCACATTATGTGACGCGTATCACAATTTTTTCGCAAGCGAGGGAGCCGCTTGCAACCCCACTAAGTCCCTGTATCTGCTGAAATAGGCTCCATGTTCGAAGCATCGCAACCCAATCGAGATAGAACGATGAAGATCAAATTAGCCGCAACTATAATTATTCTACTCAGCCTCGGTATCGGCATCAGCCAATCACCGAAATCGACGGCGGTGGACTCCTACATCGTGCAGGGCACGAGTCTTGCGAATGTCAAGGCGCTGGTCGCCGAACAGGGTGGCAACATTACTCACGAGCTCGGCGTGATCCGTGCCGTGGCGGCAGACCTGACCGCCGACCAGGTTGCCGAGCTACGTGAAGCCGACGGCATCCGCCGCGTCTACGATAACGGCGTTGTCGAGACAGCTGGCAAGCCGAACAAGGACGGCGGCGGCGATTCCGGTACGTCCGAATCCGCGACCGATACCTTCTACACGTCACTGGTTAACGCTGACTACCTGCACCAGACGGGCATCGACGGCACCGACATCGGCATCGCCGTGCTCGACACCGGCCTCTGGAAGCACCCTGGTATCAAGACCGACAGCGCTGGCAACTCCCGCATTAGAGCTGTTTATAACGCAATCACCGACAAAGTCGCAGGGAACCCGATGAGCGGTGACGACCCCGCTGGCCATGGCTCGCACGTGGCGAGCATCGCGGTCTCGAGCCTGTTGACCTCCGACAGCACACCCCGCTATAACGGCGTTGCGCCGGGCGCGCACCTCGTCTCGGCTCAGGCCTTCGACGAGAACGGTAATGGCACCTACGCTGACGTCATCCGCGCCATCGACTGGATCATTGCGAACCGCAATAAATACAAGATCCGCGTCATCAATGCGTCGTTCAGCGCGGAGCCTCGCTCCTACTACTGGGATGACCCGATCAACCAGGCGATCATGGTGGCCTGGCAGAAAGAGATCTTGGTCGTAGCGGCGGCCGGCAATCGCGGCCCCGACCCGATGACCATCGGCGTACCGGGCAATAACCCTTACGTCCTGACCGTCGGAGCAATGACCGACAACTTCACGCCGGCGGACGGTTCCGACGACAAGCTGGCCTCTTTCTCCTCGGCCGGGCCAACTGTCGAAGGCTTCGTCAAACCAGAAGTTGTCGCCCCCGGCGGCCACATGCGCGGCCTGGTGCAGGGCAATTCGACGCTGGCGGATACCTATCCGAACTTTTACGACGGGCAGTTTTTTGAGATGTCGGGCACATCCCAGGCAGCGGCTGTGGTCTCTGGCATCGCGGCACTCGTGATCCAGGCCGAACCCTGGCACAGCGTTGACGACATCAAGTGCAAAATCATGTCCGCCGCGAGACCCGCCGTGAACGCAGACGGCTCGCTCGCCTACAGCATATTCCAACAGGGTGCCGGCATGGTCGACGCCTATGCGGCAGCCATGAATCAGACGACCGGCTGCGCCAACCAGGGTTTGTTCATCGACAATGACATCGACGGCTCCCAGCATTTCGGCGGCCGCGCCAACCAGATGCAGGCGTCCAACCCGGAAACTGGACAGATCTCCGTCCGGGACGAGTTCGCGAATCAATCTTATGCCAACAATGATGGCTCCGCAGCTTGGGCGGACTCATGGATTGAAGCAAATGACGACGGTTCACCTGTCGCCGGTACTGTGCAGATAGACAGCGATCGGCTGAGGATGGACAACTCGGACGGAGGCACGCTCGAATCAATCAGCAGGAGTGCCGATCTGTCCGGAGCAGGTGCTGCCACGTTGAGTTTTGATCTTGACGGCTACGGCGCTGGCGGCCTGGACATCTTTACCGTCGAGGCATCCGACGACGGAGGTGAGACCTTCGTTAAGTTGGACGTGGTCGAGGTTGTCGGTATCCCAAGTGGATCACGCAGCTACGAGCTTCAGACATTCATCACTCTAAGCCATGAGGTGATTCTGCGCTTCAGTCTCAATCAGGGCTTTATGGGTCCGGATCAATTTGTCGCCTTTGACAATGTCCAAATCGAATTCGGCAGCCAAGGCTCCGGAGCAGGCGATTATTATCTGATGGGCCTCGAGGGACACACCTGGGACGGCAGCTATGCCGGCTCGAACGGCTACCTGTGGACTAACGGTTACCTCTGGACTAACGGTTACCTTTGGACCAACGGTTACCTGTGGACCGATGGCGTCGGCGTCGATGGCTACCTCTGGACCAACGGTTACCTCTGGACCAACGGCTACCTCTGGACGAACGGCTACCTCTGGACGAACGGCTACCTCTGGACAAATGCACTCACCGAGATGGCCTCGATGAGCAGCTGGGTCGATCCCGAATAGAAGTCCTTGTTCAATCCTTAGAAAGGCCCCTTTTGCGGGGCCTTTTTTTTGCCCTGGACCCGCGCTCAAGCGCCCAATACGAATGGCCGTAGGGCCCGGTATGCAGAAAAGAAAGACTGGTGTGTCGGTATTGATTGCGACGAGATCGGAGTGCTCACCGTAATCGATGGCGCCAGTTCCTTCCCATACACCGAGAACCAACTGCCCTCCATCAACCAGGACCCGATGCCATTCCTTGCAGGCATCGCGTACACCATCCAGATCAAGATGATGAAAGCCGAAATGACTGATCACGGCCGCGACGGAGCTATCGCCAAGCATTTCGAGCTGACGAATATCGCACACCGCTGTTTCAGCCGCCGCGCCGAGACGACGTTGCGTTATCTCCACCATCTGCGGCGATAAATCGACACCAAGAAGTGGTCGCTCAGCGTCATGGTTGTCGTGATACATCGACAGCAGATGTCCGGAGCCACACGGTGCATCGACAATCATGCCGGGAATGTTTTCGATCCGTGACTGAAGCCGCTGAAGAATGTCGGCATACATGGGGTCATCGATGACCGTGTCCATCATCGAGGAATACGACTCGGCGGTGGTGTCGTACATCTCCCGCACTGCGTCGGTGGTTGATATGCCTGATGGGTCCTTTGCCATAGGTACAGTCTAGATTAGTTCGACGTGTTCCGGATCGAACTTACTCCGGGCATGCCGACCGATTGGCGCGGTCGTGAAGTAGAACGTACTGCGATTCGGACCCGGCCGCGGTATCAGGTCACTGCCTCTCACATTGGGGGGCGGGAATCTATGGGAATGTGCCATGAGGGTGGATTTGGGGTCGTATGATGCCATTTGCGTGGTTGCGTAGGACTGTGGACGCGCGGACTGAAAATCCGCGTGTCGGTGGTTCGATCATTTCCCGGTT
>Ga0209456_10000539_pt1 | contig 20277 bp, 17 predicted proteins | sample COG_11_FD_184755 | JGI IMG/M metagenome (GOLD analysis project Ga0209456, IMG submission 184755) | Pelagic marine sediment microbial communities from the LTER site Helgoland, North Sea, for post-phytoplankton bloom and carbon turnover... | ecosystem: Environmental > Aquatic > Marine > Neritic...
GATATCGATATTCAGCATATCACCATTTTTCAGCCTGCGATCCCCCGGGATGCCATGACAAACCTGATGATTCAATGAGGTACAGATTGACTTGGGAAAGCCGCGATAGTCCAGCGGAGCCGGGATCGCATGCTGTGTGTCGACTATAAAGTCGTGACACAGGCGATCCAGTTCATCGGTGCTGGTGCCCGCCTGGACCTGCGGCCCGATCATCTCCAGCACCTCAGCGGCCAGTCGGCCGGCGACACGCATTTTTTCGACCTCTTCGGCTGTTTTTATCGATACCGTCATGCCGTCCTGTCTCCCCCCGGCTCGTGTAAATTGATTTACGGTTAGAATTCAGCGCTCAATCAGGCCCCTGGCTGCCGAAATGATTGCTGTCGCGCGCAGTGTATGGTATAAAGCGCGGCTTGTTAACAGTCTGTTGTACATGGGTTTTGTGACCGTCTGTCATTAGAACCTGAAATTAAATCCACACATACGTCGACACATGTAGTCGGGTGCCTGAATTGCCGGGTTGCTGCATGGGGCGTATGGAGGCTTAACCCTAGAAGAGGTTCACTATTATGTCGAGCGTAAGTATGCGTCAGATGCTCGAAGCTGGCGTGCATTTCGGGCATCAGGCCCGTTTCTGGAATCCGAGGATGGCCCCCTACATTTTCGGTGAACGCAGTAAAATCCACATTATTAATCTGGAAAAAACCCTGCCACTGTACAGCGATGCCATGAACTTTATCGGCAAGTTGGTGGGCAATAAGGGCACGGTGCTGTTTGTCGGTACCAAGCGTTCCGCACGAGATACCGTTCGTAGCGAGGCGGCACGTTGCAAGATGCCTTACGTCAATCATCGCTGGCTGGGTGGCATGCTGACCAATTTCAAAACCGTTCGCCAGTCCATCAAGCGACTTAAAGACCTGGAGGCGATGGATCAGGATGGTACGTTCGACAAGATCAGCAAAAAAGAGGCGCTGATGTTGACCCGCGAAAAGGACAAACTGGATCGCAGTCTGGGTGGTATCAAAGACATGAACCGTCTGCCCGACGTTATGTTTATTGTCGATGTCGGCCACGAAAAAATCGCTGTTGCAGAAGCGAAGAAACTGGGTATCCCGGTTGTAGGTATTGTTGATTCGAACAATTCACCGGAAAATATCGATTATGTCATTCCGGGCAATGATGACTCGATCCGTGCCATTCAGATTTATGTGCAGGGTGTTGCGGATGCCGTGGATGAGGGCCGTAGCGCCATGGCTCAGGTCGGTGGTGCCAGCGAAGATGAATTCGTCGAAGTCAGGGGTGGAGCCGAGGCCCAGTGAGCGGAACAAACCGCTTTCAACATTATTCAGTCTTTTAAGAGGAAAGAGTCATGGCAATTACAGCAGCGCAGGTCAAAGAACTGCGTCAGCGCACCGGCTGCGGCATGATGGAGTGTAAGAAAGCCCTGGTGGAAGCCGATGCCGATATGGAAGCGGCCGCCGAGGCTCTGCGTAAATCCGGCCTGGCAAAGGCAGACAAGAAGGCAGGCCGCGTCGCGGCCGAAGGTATAATCGTCGTCGAGGTCAGTGGCGATGGTAAAGCTGCAGCGATGGCGGAAGTCAATTCCGAGACCGATTTTGTCGCCAAGAAAGAAGAGTTTCAGAATTTTGCACGCGCCGTTGTTCAGCGCGTCCTGGATGATGCGCCGGCAGATATGGACGCTTTATTGGCAATGCCGCTGGAAGATGGTGGCGAAACTGTGGAAGAAGCGCGCCGCAGCCTGATTGCGGGCATTGGCGAAAATATCAACCTGCGCCGTTTCGTTCGCAATGAAGCCACAGTCGGGACACTGTCCAGTTACCTGCACGGAAACCGCATCGGCGTTCTGGTCGATGTGCAAGGCGGTAACACCGATCTGGCCAGAGACATCGCCATGCACATCGCTGCCAGCAAACCGGTGTGTGTTGACGAGTCGGGGGTACCGCAGGAACTGCTCGACAAGGAGAAGGAAATTTTTTCCGCCCAGGCAGAAGCCAGTGGCAAACCGGCAGCTATTGTCGAAAAGATGGTCAGCGGCCGTATCCGCAAGTTTCTCGGTGAAATTACCCTGTTGGGTCAACCGTTTGTAAAAGATCCCGAGCAGACGGTCGGCAAACTGCTGCAGGCCGCCGGTGCCAGCGTGCAGGCTTTTGAGCGTCTCGAACTGGGAGAAGGGATTGAGAAAAAGACCGAAAACTTCGCCGAAGAGGTTATGGCACAGGTTCAGGGCAGCTGATTCCGGGGCGGGACGTGAGGTCTGCTTCCCGGTATGATTTATGGGGTCGCGCTGCGGCCCCATTTTGTAACAGAATAAAGAAAGGACTATGCAAAAAAGCCAGTTTGCCTACCGCCGGATTCTGCTGAAACTGAGTGGCGAAGCCCTGATGGGCGACGGTAATTACGGTATCGAACCCGCTGTAATCGCCCGTATCGCAGAGGAAATTCATGGGCTGAGCTCAGCGGGTCTGGAAATAGGCCTGGTGATTGGCGGCGGTAACATATTCCGCGGTGCCGGTCTTGCCCAGGGTGGCATGGATCGGGTCACCGGCGACCACATGGGTATGCTGGCGACAGTGATAAACTCGCTGGCCATGCAGGATGCCCTGGAGAAAGTGGGTAGCCAGTGCCGTGTCATGTCCGCTTTGAAAGTCAACCAGGTGTGCGAGGACTATATTCGTCGCCGTGCAGTACGGCACCTGGAGAAAGGCCGAGTGGTTATTTTTGCAGCCGGTACCGGAAACCCGTTTTTCACCACGGATTCGGCCGCCAGCCTGCGCGCTATCGAGGTGGGTGCGGAAATCATGCTGAAGGCGACCAAGGTGGATGGCGTCTATACGGACGACCCTGTCAGGAACCCGGAGGCCAGGCGTTATGACCGATTGACTTACCAAGAGGCGATTGTCAAGAAACTCGCGGTCATGGATACCACGGCACTGGTGTTATGCCGTGATCAGGGTGTGCCGATCCGGGTGTTCGATTTACATACACCAGGCAATCTGGGCCGGGTAGCTGCGGGCGAGGACGTAGGTACCCTGGTGGAGTGAGAGTGATGATTGAGGAAATAAAAGACGATGCTAAAGCCCGCATGGGTAAAAGTATCGAGGCACTGAAGAAGGAATTAGGGAAAATTCGCACGGGACGGGCCCATACCAGCCTGCTGGATCACATCAGGGTCGACTATTATGGCTCCGAAGTGCCGCTGTCTCAGGTTGCGAATATTTCGGTCGAGGACTCCCGGACACTGATGCTTACACCGTGGGAAAAACCCATGGTAAAGCTTATCGAAAAGGCCATCATGAGCTCGGATCTGGGTTTGAACCCAAGCAGTGCGGGGACTGTAATCCGTATCCCGATGCCTGCGTTGACAGAGGAGCGTCGCAAGGATCTGGTGCGTGTGGTGCGTTCGGAAGCAGAGGGCGCCCGGGTAGCGATCCGGAATATCCGCCGCGACGCCAATAGTGACTTCAAGGAGCTCTTGAAAGAGAAAGAGATTTCCGAGGACGATGAGCGGCGCGCCCAGGATGATATCCAGAAACTGACCAATCACTTTGTCGAAGAAGTGGATAAACTGCTCGCCGCCAAAGAAGCGGAGCTAATGGAAATTTAACCCCCATCATGGCACAGGAAAACGTCCAGGCGGAAGTGCAGCCTACACAACTGGCGTTGCCTCGCCATGTTGCCATCATTATGGATGGTAATGGCCGTTGGGCTAATAAAAAGAATCTGCCGCGTTATATGGGGCACCGTGAAGGTGTTAAAGCGGTTCGCCGCATCGTTTCCGCCTGCCAGAATCGCGGTATCGAAGTGCTGACACTGTTTGCATTTTCGAGCGAAAACTGGCGCAGACCCAAGGCTGAAGTTGGCCTGCTCATGGACTTGTTCGTCCACACCCTCAAAAAGGAGGTTAATCGCCTCGACAGAAACGGTGTCTGTATGCGGTTTATCGGTAACCGCACAGCCTTTGATCCCAAGTTGTGTTCACTGATGGATGCTGCGGAGCAACAGACTGCCCATAACGACCGCTTGACACTGGTAATCGCCGTAAACTACGGCGGCCGCTGGGATCTGGCCGAAGCGGCCAGGCGTCTGGCCGCCAAAGCCGTGGCTGGTGAACTCGGCGTGGAAGATATCGACAGCGATGCATTGGGCGGGGAACTCTGCGTCGCTGACCTGCCGGAACCGGATCTTTTTATTCGTACCGGTGGTGAACAGCGAATCAGCAACTTTTTATTATGGCAGCTGGCCTATACCGAGTTATATTTCACCGATCTGTTATGGCCGGACTTTGCAGACGTGGCTTTTGCAGAGGCGTTACGTTCCTTTGCCGGCCGCCAACGGCGTTTTGGACAGACGGGCAATCAGGTTGAACAGTCCAAGCGTGCTTAAGCAACGCTTCATCAGCGCGCTGGTCGGAGTACCGCTGGTGGTGCTGGTGGTATTGAAACTGGATCTGTCCGGCTTTGCGCTGATCTCCGCGCTGGCCATGATGCTTGCCGCCTGGGAGTGGGGCGCGCTGATTCCCTTACACCATATGACGGCGCGCATCGCCTATCTGTTGTTAACCCTGTCCTGCATTGCTGTTGCCTGGAATTTTGCCCAATCGGAGGTTCTGGTCGATGTCGTGTTGTGGTCAGCTTTGGGCTGGTGGCTGTTGGTGTTGTACTGGATCACGCGACCAGCGCTCGGTGGTGAAGCGACGCTGGTACACGCGCTGGCCAAGGCGCTGTTGGGTGTTGGCCTCATGATCAGTACCTGGCTGGCGCTGGTGGTCCTGCACAGCCGGCCGGATCAGGGGGCGCACTGGGTGTTGTACGTGCTGGTGCTGGTGTGGGTTGCCGACAGCGGCGCTTTCTTTGCCGGCCGGCAGTTCGGTCGCAACAAGCTGGCCCCCAGGGTCAGTCCCGGCAAAACCTGGGAAGGCGTGTTGGGCGCCCTGGCAGCCTGTTCCCTGTTCGCGTTTGGCTATGCACGCTTTATCGATTTGCAGGGTGCGGCAATGGCCGGCTTTATGCTGGTTTGTCTGGTAACGGTGTTGTTTTCCATTGCCGGTGATTTGCTGGAAAGCCTGTTGAAACGCCAGCAGGGGATTAAGGACTCGGGCACCCTGATACCCGGCCACGGCGGTATTCTGGATCGGATCGACAGTCTGCTGGCGGCAGCGCCTGTTTTCCTGCTCGGTTTGCGATGGGTGCAGTTATGAGCCAGCGCACGGGAATAACCGTGCTTGGTGCTACCGGCTCCATTGGCGTCAGTACGCTGGATGTTATCAGGCGAAATAGCGGTCGCTACCGGGTGGTGGCACTGACAGCGAACCAGGAAGTCGACCGCCTTGCCGCGCAGTGTCTCGAGCATCGGCCCGAGTTCGCCGTGATGGCCGATGAGGATGCGGCCGAACAGCTGCAAGCTCGCCTGCGTAAACAGGCGCCCGATATCGAGGTCATGAGCGGTCTGGACGCGCTGGTGAAAGTCGCCGGGCTTGAAAATGTTGATTGTGTCATGGCGGCCATTGTCGGCGCCGCCGGATTGTTGCCCACCCTGGAAGCCGCGAAATCGGGCAAACGCGTACTGTTGGCCAACAAGGAAGCGCTGGTTATGTCCGGCTCGTTGTTCATGCAGCAAGCTCAGGCCGGTGGTGCCGAACTGTTGCCTGTGGATAGTGAACACAACGCCATATTTCAATGTATGCCGCAGGGTTTTGTGGCCGGCTCAGGTCAACCCGAAGGTGTGGTAAAAATATTGTTGACCGCTTCCGGCGGGCCGTTTCGAACCACCGCACTCGATCAATTATCCGGGATCACACCGGAGCAGGCCTGTTGCCACCCGAACTGGGATATGGGGCGCAAGATTTCCGTGGATTCCGCCACTATGATGAACAAAGGGCTGGAGCTGATCGAGGCCTGCTGGCTGTTTTCTGTGCCCGAATCGATGCTGCAGGTGTTGGTTCATCCGCAGAGTGTTATTCACTCAATGGTGCAGTATCGGGACGGTTCGGTACTGGCCCAGTTAGGTAATCCAGATATGCGTACCCCGATCGCACACAGTCTGGCCTGGCCGGAACGCATTGATGCGGGAGTCGATGTGCTGGATATGCTCAAGACGGCCAGGCTCGATTTTGAACCACCGGACCTGCAGCGTTTTCCCTGTTTACGACTGGCTCAGGAGGCCTGGCGGGCCGGAGGAACGGCGTCTGCTGTTCTCAATGCGGCTAACGAAGTGGCTGTACATGCCTTTCTGGATGGCCGGATTAACTTTACCGCGATAGCCGAAGTTATTGAATCCACGCTGGCTGAAGTTACGCTACGGGACGCGGACTCATTTGACGTCATTCTGGAAGAAGATGCCCTGGCGCGGGCCTGCGCCAATGAGATGATCGCTGCAAGGCAACCCAGGCGGGCGAATCTGTGAGTGGGTTCGGCGGTTCACTGCTGGCTTTCATTGTTGCCATCAGTCTGTTGGTGGCAGTGCATGAATTCGGTCATTTCTGGGTTGCCAGGAAACTCGGCATCAGGGTGCTGAGGTTCTCCATTGGCTTTGGAAAACCGATCTGGAAACGCCGTTTTGGAGCTGATCAGACCGAGTTCGTCATCGCAGCGTTGCCACTGGGCGGCTATGTGAAGATGCTGGATGAACGTGAGGCTCCGGTCGCGCCCGATGAAGTGTCCCGATCGTTTAACCGGCAACCGCTTTGGGTGCGTTCTGCGGTGATTCTTGCCGGCCCGCTGTTTAATTTTCTGTTCGCAATAGCAGCCTACTGGTTGATGTTTGCCAGCGGCGTACCGGGCCTGCGTCCGGTTGTTGGCGAAATCGCGCCACAGTCGGTTGCCGAACAGGCCGGATTCCAGCAAAACGACGAGTTTCTGAGTATTGCCGGCAAGGCAACGCCGACCTGGGATGCAGCAACACTGGAACTGCTGGATGCCGCTCTTTCAGGTGAGCATGTCGAAATTTCCGTACGCAGCCTGGATAACACTCAGCGGCTGCTGATTATCGACTTCGCTGATGTCCCGGATGCCCTCGACAAAGGTGGTTTACTTGGCAATCTGGGGCTTTCCGTATGGCGCCCGAGGCTGCCGCCGGTTATCGATCGTCTGGTGGCGAATGCGCCGGCGGAGCAGGCCGGATTACAGCCGGGCGACCGCATAGTATCGGTCGATACACAAGCCATCGAAACCTGGTCTGAATGGGTGGATTTCGTCCGTGCGCACCCGGAACAGTCATTACAGCTCGGGGTATTGCGGGGCACCGAACACCTGGAAGTGGTGCTGGTTCCAAAGGCCGTGGAACAGGATGGCGAGACGATTGGGCAAATAGGCGCCTATGTCCGGCAACCTGAAGGCGCGCAGGATAACACGCGTACCGAAGTGCGTTACGGGATCGCCGAGTCGGCGGGTAAATCTGTGCAGAAAACCTGGGAAATGACGGCGCTCACGGTGCGTACCCTGTGGGGCATGCTGTCGGGCAGGGCTTCTGTTGAAAATATCAGCGGACCGATCAGTATAGCGCAGTATGCCGGCTATTCTGCTCGAATCGGACTGGCCAGTTTTCTGAAATTCCTGGCTATCGTCAGCATCAGCCTGGGGGTGCTGAATCTGTTGCCCGTCCCTGTTCTGGATGGCGGTCATCTGCTGTACAACGTTATTGAGTGGGTACAGGGCAAACCACTGTCTGATTCGGCTCAACAGGCAGGTCAGCAGTTAGGCATACTGTTGTTGCTGGCCTTGATGGCGATTGCCTTTTATAACGATTTGTCGCGTCTGTTCGGAGCCTGAGCTTTCGGGATTGTTGATGCATCGCATTCTGCAAATATTAGTTCTTGCTGTATCTCTTCCAGTCTACGGCTTCGAGGCCTTCGAGGTCAGTGATATTCGCGTAGAAGGATTACAACGCATCTCGCCGGGTACGGTATTCAACTTTCTACCGGTGCAGGTAGGCGGCAACTTCACCGAACACGATTCCGAGCTCACCATTCGCTCCCTGTACAAGTCGGGATATTTCAGGGACATCAGACTGGAACGGGAAGGAAGCGTGTTGGTCTTCATCGTGCAGGAGCGCCCGGCGATTGCCAGTATCAAGGTTCAGGGTAATGACGATATCGAGACGGAACCCTTGCTCGAGTCTCTAAAAGACATCGGTCTGGCCGAAGGTAACGTGTTCGATCGTTCACTACTGGAAAAAGTCGAGCTGGAGCTGGAGCGCCAGTACTACAGTCGTGGTAAGTACGGGGTCAAGATCGAGACGACGGTTACGCCACTGGAACGCAACAGGGTCGGTATCCTGATCGATGTTTCTGAAGGTGCGGTCGCCAAGATCAGGCAGATCAGTATTGTCGGTAACCGTGTCTTCGACGATAAAACACTGGTGAAACGGTTATCGCAAAGCACGCCGAACTGGCTGTCCTTTTATACCAAGGATGACCAGTACTCCAAGCAGGAACTGGCGGCGGATCTGGAAACCCTGCGTTCCTATTACCAGGACCGGGGATATATCAAGTTTAATGTTGATTCTACGCAGGTTTCCATTACCCCGGATAAAAAGGATATTTACATCACCATCAATATTACCGAAGGTGAACAATACCGGGTCCGTGAGGTCAGACTCTCTGGAGAGTTGCCTGTTCCGGCGGAGCAGTTGTATCAGGATTTCAGGATTAATGCGGGTGATGTGTTTTCACGTAAGCGGGTCACAGATACTGTAACGCGTATTTCGGACAGCCTGGGCAACGCAGGCTATGCCTTCGCCAACGTCAATACGGTACCCGATGTCAATGAAGAAACACGCGAAGTTGATCTGACATTTTTTGTCGATCCGGGTAAGCGCGTTTATGTACGCCGTATCAATTTTGCCGGTAATACCAAAACGCGTGATGAGGTGTTGCGCCAGGAACTGCGGCAATTGGAGGGTGGGTGGTTCTCGGCCGAGAAGGTTGAACGCTCGCGCACCCGTCTTCAGCGGCTTGGCTACTTTGAAGGTGTAAATGTCGAGACACCGGCGGTGCCGGGCTCGACCGATCAAGTAGACGTCGATTACTCTGTGACAGAGCAGGCGTCGGGCAGCATTTCCCTCGGCATCGGCTTTTCCCAGACATCGGGCATTATTCTCAATGGCAGTGTTACCCAGGATAATTTCCTGGGTTCCGGGCGCAGGGTCAGCGTGTCTGTCAATAACAGTAGTGTCACCAAGGTCTTGAGTTTGTCTTATACAAATCCCTACTACACTGTCGATGGCGTCAGCCGCGGATTCGGCGCCTTTTATCGTGACACGGACGCCAATGAAGCCAACATCGCCGATTATTCCACCGATACCTATGGCGCCAATGTCACCTACGGCTTTCCGATCAGTGAGTACAATTCATTCCGTTTCACGATCGAGGCTGACAGTCTGAAACTCAAGACTTCTGACTTCTCTTCGGTTGAAATCAGGCAATTTATCGATGACCACGGCGACAGTTTCAAAAGTCTGGGTCTGGCGACGAGTTTGTCTCACGATACCCGTAACCGGCGCATCTTTCCCAGCTCGGGTGGTGTGCGACGAATCGGTTTAGATAGCAAGATCCCGGGTTCCCAGCTTGAATATTACAAAGTGGATCTGCGTATACAACAATATATCCCCCTGACCAAACTGTTTGTTTTCCATACCAAAGCAGATATCGGATACGGCGATGGCTATGGCGATTTTGACAACCTGCCGTTTTTCGAAAACTATTTTGCCGGTGGTGTGCGCTCGGTGCGCGGTTTTGAAGATAATTCATTAGGACCGCGGGACTCAGATAACGATCCTCTCGGTGGCAGCTTCAGAACGGTGGCCAATGCTGAAATCCTGTTTCCGCCACCATTCATGACAGACAGTAACAGCGTAAGGTTGAGTACTTTTTTTGATATCGGTAATGTGTTCCCTGGTGTGGAGGACTTTGAGAGCAGCGAACTGCGTATGTCGGTAGGTCTCGGCGCGACCTGGTTGTCGCCGGTGGGGCCGCTGGCGGTCAGTTTTGCCTTACCGCTCAATGACAAGGATCGTGATGACGTGCAGGAGTTCCAGTTCAGTCTGGGGGCCGGGTTCTAAAAACATTCCGGGTTCCCTTTGGTATTTTAATTAGGAGAAGAATCTTGAAAACAATTAACAGTATACTTTTTGGTCTGGCCACACTTGGCGTCGCGGCAGCACCGCTGCAGGCGGATACCAAGGTTGGAGTGGTCAACACAGTTCAGCTGATGGAAGAAGCGCCACAGGCAAAAGACGCGCAGAGCAAAATCGAAACAGAGTTCGCACCTCGTGAAAAGGAGCTGGTGGCGTTGCAGAAAAGCATTCGCAAACTCGAAGACCGCCTTTCCCGCGATGGTGCGGTCATGAGTGAAAAGGAGAACAGCAAGCTGGAACGTGAAATCCTCTCCCAGCGCCGTGAACTGAAGCGCACCCAGGACGAGTTTCGCGATGACCTGAATATCCGTAAAAACGAAGTGTTAACGACCTTGCAGCGACAGATGTACGAAGCCACCGTGAGCCTCGCCAAGGAAAAGAATTATGACGTCATCCTCGGACAGGGTGTGGTGTATTCGAGTAAAAACGTCGATATCACCGATATGGTGCTGGATAAGCTCAAGGCCGGGTTCAAGTCCGGCGGCGACAAGTAGTATCGCATAGCGATGACACTGACACTCGCGCAGCTGGCGCAGCAATTGAATGCTGAGCTGAGAGGCGACGGTGATGTCAGCGTGTCAACGGTGGCAAGCCTGCAGCGCGCCGGGCCCGGCGCGCTGAGTTTTCTGGCCAACCCGAAATACCGGCGCTATCTGAAAAACACCCGCGCCTCCGCAGTCGTGCTCTCGGAGCGGGACGCTCAGGATTCCCCGGCGCCCGTTCTGATCAGTGATAATCCCTACGCCTGCTACGCACGGGCGGCGCGTCTTCTCTATCCGCAGGACAAACCGCGATCCGGTATACATCCGAGTGCCATTGTCGATGAAGCCGCCCAGATTGATCCCAGTGCCTGGATAGGTGCGAATACGGTTATTGCCCAGGGTGTGAAGATCGGACCGTCTGTTCAAATCGGGCCTGGCTGTATTGTCGGTGCAAAGGTGGAGATCGGGGAGGGCAGTCAGCTGGTAGCCCGGGTCACCGTTCTGGCTGAAGCTCAAATTGGCAGACGCGTCATGCTGCACCCGGGTGTCGTGATTGGCAGCGACGGTTTTGGCCTGGCGAGGGTGGAAGCTGGCTGGGAAAAAGTGCCTCAACTGGGTAGCGTACATATCGGCAACGATGTTGAAATCGGCGCCAACAGCACAGTTGATCGTGGTAGCGTCGAAAACACCATTATCGAGGAGGGTGTGAAGATCGATAACCAGGTGCAGGTCGCCCATAATGTGTTTATCGGCGCACAAACGGCCATAGCAGCTTGTGTGGGCATATCCGGAAGTGCGCGAATCGGCAGGCACTGCGCACTGGCCGGCGGCGTCGGTGTTGTGGGTCACCTGGAAATTGCCGACCATGTCTGCATCACCGGGATGGCGATGGTAACCCGGTCGATCTCCGAGTCGGGTACCTATTCCGCCGGGACGCCGCTGATGGAGAATGGGCAGTGGCGTCGCAACGCGGTCAGAATGAAACAGCTGGATCAGCTGACACAGCGTCTGTCCAGTCTTGAAAAATCCAGATAAAATAAAAAGCTATGCTAACAACGAGGCATCAGGTTTAATATCAGTCCATGGACGTTCTCGACATTCAGAATTTGTTGCCGCACCGTTATCCGTTTCTGCTCATCGATCGGGTGATTGAATTCCATGAAGGGCAGTCACTGCTGGGCATTAAAAATGTCACTGTCAACGAACCGTTTTTTCAGGGCCATTTCCCCGAGAAGCCGGTCATGCCGGGTGTACTGATTCTGGAGGCGCTGGCGCAGGCGACCGGCTTGCTCGCCTTCAGAACGGGAAATCGCGGTGCAGAACGTGATTCACTCTACTATCTGGTCGGTATCGACAAGGCGCGTTTCAAGCAGCCGGTCGAGCCCGGCGATCAATTGCGCCTGTCTGTTGAGCTGATCAAAACCAGGCGCGGCATCTGGGTGTTCGATACCGAGGCGACAGTGGACGGTAAAACAGCAGCCAGGGCGGAGATCATGTGTACCGAACGAAAAATCGACAACTGATTCGGCCAGAACCACAACGCGTTGAACAAGACCCAGGTGGGGCACTCAACCCCGAGCTTTGACCACAAAGGACATCAAGGTCACAAAGAAAGGTGCAGGAAATGTCTGCTAGTGGTTGGCTGATTCATCCGACAGCTGTGGTTGACCCTGCAGCCCGGATCGCCGCTGACGTTATTATCGGCCCCTACAGCGTTATTGGTTCCGAAGTGGAAATAGACAGCAACTCGTGGATCGGCTCACATGTGGTGTTGAGCGGTTCCATCCGTATGGGTGCCAATAACAGGATTTTTCCGTTTGCTTCACTGGGAAGCGATCCGCAGGACAAGAAATACAAGGGCGAGGCCACCTGCCTGGAAATCGGCTGCAATAATACGATTCGCGAATACGTCACTATAAACCGCGGTACGGTTCAGGATATGGGTGTCACGCGCCTGGGTGACGATAACTGGATCATGGCCTGCGTGCATATTGCGCATGACTGCCGGATCGGCAATCATGCTGTGCTGGCGAATAACACAACCCTGGCGGGACACGTTCACATTGGTGATTATGCGACATTGGGTGGGGCAAGCCTGGTTCACCAGTATTGCCGTATCGGTGAACATGCTTTTACGGCCTACGGGGCGCGCATCAATAAGGATGTCCCGCCGTTTGTCATGGTGTGCGAAGGTAAAGCCAGGCCACGCGGGCTCAATGTGGAGGGGCTTAAGCGGCGAGGCTTTGCCGAACACAGGATTCGTGTACTAAAGGAAGCCTACCGCATCCTGTATCGATCTGAACTATCCCTGGATCAGGCGATCGGCCAATTGAAACAGCTCGAATCGGAGAGTGATGACGTGCTGCGCTTGCGCAGCTTCGTAGAAGCCTGCGAACGAAGTATAGTGCGCTGACGGAGCAGCATGACCGGCGGATTACGCATAGGACTGGTTGCCGGCGAGTTGTCCGGTGATCGGCTCGGCGCAGCACTGATTGACGCCATCCGCAAGCGTCATCCTCAGGCGCAGTTCGAGGGTATTGCCGGTCCGGGCATGCGTAAAGCCGGTTGTCAGGCGCTGGCCCATTCTGAGCGCCTGGCTGTCATGGGACTGGTCGAGGTACTGGGGCATTTGCCCGGCCTTTTACGCCTGCGCAGAAAAATATCCCGCCATTTCCGTCGCACACCGCCCGATGTGTTTGTCGGCATCGATGCACCTGATTTCAACCTGCCGCTGGAACAATCACTCAAGCGAGCCGGTATACCGACGGTTCACTGGGTTAGCCCTTCGGTCTGGGCATGGCGCCAATACCGGCTTGGCAAGATCTGTCGCAGTGTCGACCTGATGCTGACACTGTTGCCGTTTGAAGCACAATTTCTTGAACAACACGGGGTGTGTGCGCAGTTTGTGGGGCACCCATTGGCCGATGAGATCACAACGAATCATTCGCAACAGGGGGCGCGTGAGAAGCTGGGCCTTGATAACAACAGGCCCTGTATCGCACTGCTGCCGGGCAGTCGGGCGACTGAAATCAAACGCCTGTTGCCACTGTTCCTGCAAGCCGCGCATCTGTGCCGACAGGTGATCGCCGAGCTACAGTTTGTGCTGCCGGCGGCAGCGGGTTTGCTGCCCGTGTGCAAGACATGGATAGACTCGGCGCAGCACGATGAACTGGCAGTGACACTGCTCGAAGGTCAGGCACGCGACGCAATGATTGCGGCGGATACCGTGTTGCTGGCGTCGGGTACCGCGGCACTGGAATGCATGTTACTCGAGCGGCCGATGGTGGTGGCGTATCGCCTGCATCCCCTCAGTTACCAGCTGGTCAGCCGCCTGTTGCGCGTGCCTTATGTGTCATTGCCCAATCATCTGCTGGGAACGATGCAGGTGCCGGAATATCTGCAGGCCGATGCGACGCCGGAGAAGCTGGCCGGGGCGTTGCTGGAGTTGCTTCAGCATCCGCAAAAAGCAGCGCAACAGATCGAACCGTTCGCGCAGGTGCGTCGGCAGTTACGACAGAATGCGGCACAGCAGGCAGCACAGCATATTATCGAAAGGGGCATGCATTGAGCGGGCAAAGTGACTTTGAGTTCCAGACCACGGGGCAACGTCTGGCGGGTGTGGACGAGGTAGGGCGCGGACCCCTGGCCGGGCCGGTGGTTGCCGCCGCCGTCATTCTTGATCCGGACAGGCCGGTTGAAGGTCTGAAGGATTCCAAAAAACTCAGTGAACGGCGCCGGGAAGAGCTGGCCTGGCAGATCCGGGAACGGGCGCTGGCCTGGTCGCTGGGGCGCGCAGAGGTGCACGAGATCGACCGCATCAACATTCTCCAGGCCAGCTTGCTGGCCATGCAGCGCGCCGTTGCCGCCCTGTCACTGGCGCCCGGGCTGGTGCTGGTGGATGGCAATCGCTGCCCCCGACTCGACTACCCCTCTCAAGCGGTGGTCAGGGGTGACGCCCTGGTGCCGGCGATCAGCGCCGCATCCATCATCGCAAAAGTCAGTCGTGACCGTGAAATGGTCGAACTGGACAGCCGCTACCCCGGTTATGGTCTGGCTAAGCATAAAGGCTATCCCAGCAAGGCTCATCTGGCGGCCTTGCAAACCCTGGGGGTAACACCTGTTCACCGGCGCTCCTATGCCCCGGTTCGGCGTCTGCTGGAAGAGACCCGGTGATCCATTTCTGGAATTTCCTGAAAACACTGCCGATTGCCCACGAACTGGCCGAGCGGCATCGGCCGTACGCTGCTGACAGCGCGTTTCAGACACATGCGGGCAGTATTGACGGCTACCTCGACGCGTGCCGGCAGCGGGTCGAAGCGGCCAGAACCGATCTCGATGGAGAACGGGCGGCCTGGGTTATCGAGGGCAACAGCCCGTTTGTATTTAAACCGGATGGCCATGACAGACCGCGGCGCGGCATCCTGATGGTACACGGGCTGTCAGATTCACCCTTCATGATGCGTGATCTTGGCCACTTCTTTCAGCAACAGGGTTTTTATGTGCTGGCCATGCAGTTACCGGGGCATGGTACCCGGCCCGGTGATCTGCTCAGGGTTCGCTGGCAGGACTGGGCTGCATCGCATCAACGGCTGCTGGAACTGCTGGCAGCCGAAGTCGACGATGTCTATCTGCTGGGTTTTTCCGCAGGCGCGACACTCAACATCTACCAGTCGATGCGTAACGAAACCATTAAGGGCCTGTTCCTGTTTGCCCCTGCGCTTCGTATCTCCGCCATGGCGCGGCTGGCCGGTCCATTGTCGCATTTCGGCAAATGGTGGCAACGCTTTTCCTGGTTCGAGCTGCAACCGGACAGCGATTATTTCAAATACGAGTCGCTGACTAACCGGGCAATCCACGAAGTGTACGACATGATAAAGGTGGTCAGGCGCATGGCTTCACAGCTTGAACGCCGCCTGCCGGTATTTGTTGCCGCCAGCGAAAACGATGTGGCGGTCGACAGCAGGGCGACACTCGACTGGTTCTCCCGGCAACGGGGGCTACCCAAACGCATGCTGTATTACAGTACCGGCCGTCCCGGGATACCGGAAAAGGTCACGCTGGTCCCGGCGCATCTCCCCGCTCAGAACATAAAAAGTTTCTCGCATACGTCGTTGATGCAGTCACCGTCAAATCCACATTACGGAAAACAGGGTGAGCACTGTTTCTGCACCCACTATTACCACCTGGACCCTGCCAGGTATCGGCGCTGCAAGGCGCGGCAGGAGGACTGTCTGGGCGAGATGTTCGATGAGTCAGCGGACTGCGAAGTGATTCGCCGCCTGACCTATAACCCGCTGTTCGAGGAGTTGTTGGCCGAGATCAAAGTTTTTCTGGACGAGCTGTAGGGGCTGGATAGAGAATTAACCGCGAAGGACGCTAAGGACGCGAAGTAAAAAACTGGCTTTCTGATACGGAAGATAATGCTGCCTGACACGCTGTTTCGAGAGAAAAACCTCAATTCTCCAGTCATTGTTTCCTTCGCGTCCTTCGCGGTTAGGCTACAGAAAACCCACATGACCCACTCGACAAGCGGAAGAATCGCTCGTTTTAACAGTTTTTACCTTAGTGACCTTTGTGTCCTTTGTGGTTAAGCTCGTGCGAAATCCAACCTGGTTTGAGCAGTCCTGCCCGTCGTTTTGTCAAGTCTTGAAACGCCCGTCGCAAAGCCGGACACTTCGCTTATGGCTCCCGGATTTATCCATCTGCATCTGCATACCGAATATTCGCTGGTAGACGGCGCTGTGCGTATCAAGCCGCTGGTCAAAGCGGTTGCCGAAGCCGGCATGCCAGCCGTTGCCGTCACTGACCAGAGCAATATGTTCGCCATGGTCAAGTTCTACCGGGCGGCGATGGCAGCGGGCATCAAACCCATCATCGGCGTCGACATGTGGGTGCGGAATCCCGCGCAGCTGACCAGGCCCTGGCGCCTGCTGCTATTGTGTAAAGACCGTCTGGGATACCGGAATCTGACCGAACTGGTTTCGCGTACTTACCTGGAAGGTCAGCACCAGTCGATACCCATGCTCAGCCTGGAGTGGCTGGAGGGGGCGAGTGACGGACTGATCGCCTTGTCGGGCGGCCGTGAAGGCGATATCGGTGAGGCGCTGCTGGCCGGAAACCGGCCACTGGCCGAGCAACGCCTGCAAACCTGGCTGCGCCTTTTCCCGTCACATTTTTATCTGGAGGTCCAGCGCAGCGGCCGTGAGGGTGAGCAGGATTATCTGCATGCAGCGGTCGATCTGGCTGCCGTACACAATGTCCCGGTGGTTGCCACTAACGACGTACACTTTATCAAGGCAGAGGATTTCGAAGCCCACGAGGCACGTGTCTGCATTCACGACGGACGTACGCTGGACGATCCGCGCCGCCCCCGGCGCCATTCCGAACAGCAGTATCTGCGATCACCCGAAGACATGCAGGCGCTGTTCGCCGACCTGCCCGAAGCACTGGAAAACAGCGTGGAGATCGCCCGGCGCTGTAACCTGGAACTGACCTTTGGCGAAAACTACCTGCCCGATTTCCCGGTCCCGGCAGGGATGAGCATGGAAGAGTTTTTCCGTCAACAGGCGCGGACGGGGCTGGAAGAACGGCTGCAGGCCCTGTTTGACCCACAGGCGGATGATTTTGCAGAAATCCGCAAGCCCTATGACGAACGCCTGGAGACCGAACTGGACGTCATTATCTCCATGGGGTTCCCGGGTTACTTCCTGATCGTCTCCGATTTTATCCGCTGGGCCAAGCAAAACGGGGTGCCGGTCGGCCCCGGGCGCGGTTCGGGCGCGGGTTCGCTGGTGGCTTATGCCATGACCATCACCGACCTGGATCCACTGCGCTACGAACTGTTGTTCGAACGCTTTCTGAACCCGGAACGCGTCTCCATGCCGGACTTTGACGTCGACTTCTGCATGGAAGGGCGTGACCGGGTTATCGACTACGTTGCCGAGCACTACGGGCGTGAAAAAGTTTCGCAGATCATCACCTATGGCTCAATGGCGGCCAAGGCGGTGGTGCGCGATGTCGGGCGTGTACTGGGTCATCCCTACGGCTTCGTTGACCGTATCGCCAAGCTGATCCCTTTTGAAATCGGCATAACGCTGGACAAGGCGCTGGAGCAGGAGGAAGCCCTACGCCAGCTGTATGAGGAGGATGAAGACGTCCGGGCTTTGCTGGACATGGCGCAATCGCTGGAAGGTCTGGCGAGAAACGCCGGTAAGCACGCCGGCGGTGTGGTCATCTCGCCAAGCAAACTCACCGACTTCACGCCTATCTATTGTGAGCAGGGTGGCGTCAACATCGTCAGCCAGTTCGACAAGGATGATGTGGAAGCCGTCGGTCTGGTGAAATTCGACTTCCTCGGACTGCGCACCCTGACCATTATCGACTGGGCGCTGCAGACGGTAAACAAGCAACGCGCCGAACAGGGCGAGGCTGCGCTGGACATCAGTAGCATTGCCCTGGATGACGAGGCGGCTTTTGAGCTATTGAAGGCCTACCAGACCACCGCCGTGTTCCAGCTCGAATCGCGCGGCATGAAGGATCTCATCAAGCGTCTGCAACCCGATAGCTTCGAAGATATCGTGGCGCTGGTGGCGTTGTTCCGGCCCGGTCCCTTGCAGTCGGGCATGGTGGATGACTTCATCAACCGCAAACACGGTCGCGCCAGGGTTGAGTATCCGCATGCGGACCTTGAACCGATTCTCCAGCCCACCTACGGCGTTATTCTCTACCAGGAACAGGTCATGCAGATCGCCCAGGTGTTGGCCGGCTATACCCTGGGCGGCGCCGACCTGTTACGCCGTGCCATGGGCAAGAAAAAACCGGAGGAGATGGCCAAGCAGAGGGTCATTTTCACCGAAGGCGCGTTAAAGCACGACGTCGAGGAAAAAACGGCGACCTATATCTTCGACCTGATGGAGAAATTCGCGGGCTACGGTTTTAACAAGTCGCATTCCGCCGCTTATGCGCTGGTGTCCTATCAGACTGCCTGGTTGAAGGCGCACTACCCGGCGCCCTTTATGGCTGCGGTGTTATCGGCTGACATGGATAACACCGACAAGGTGGTGACCCTGATCGACGAATGCCGCCACATGCAGCTTGAAGTGGTGGCGCCGGATATCAACCGCTCGGGTTTTGCCTTTACAGTTGAAGGCCGTGACGTCGTAATCTATGGCCTCGGCGCCATCAAGGGGGTCGGCGAGGCGGCGATTGAAGTCATCATTCAGGAGCGGCTGGCCAATGGTGTGTACCAATCACTGGTGGACCTCTGCCGCCGCATCGATTCGCGCAAAGTAACCCGACGCGTGTATGAAGCGCTGATCAAGGCCGGCGCGCTGGATACGCTGGGCGAGAACCGTGCATCGCTGAGTGTCCAGTTACCGGAGGCCTTGAAATCAGCCGAACAGGATTTGCGCGATTCAGCCGCCGGTCAGTCCGACATGTTCGGCAGTGTCGTCGCGCCCGCGGAAGTCCAGGTCCTGGCCCGCGCCTGCGTGCCCGAATGGGATGAAGAGCAGCGTCTGGCGGGGGAAAAGGAAACCCTGGGCCTGTACCTGACCGGCCATCCGATCGATCGCTATCGTGAAGAACTCGCCAGCATAATCAGTGCTTCGCTGGCCGAGCTGAATGAAGAGTTGCCGGCAGCGGGTGCCTCGCGACAGCGCGGTCAGGAGAAGACCGTTGTGCTGGCCGGCCTGGTGGTGGAGTTCAGAACCCGCAATACCCAGAGTGGATCACGCATGGCATTCATTACGCTGGATGATCGTTCCGCACGCATGGAAATCCGGATTTTCTCCAAGGTGTTCGAACAATACCGCGCCATGCTGGCGAACGACAAAGTACTGGTGGTTCAAGGCGCCCTGGCATTCGATGACTTCTCCGGCAGTATGCGTTTAAACGCTAACAAGATCTATGAAATAGACCAGGCACGGGAAGTTTATGCCAAACGCCTGGTGCTGGATATCGGTGAGAAAAAAGCCGGTAACGGTTTTGTAACATCATTGACGGATATATTGTCGCCCTTCTGTGAGGGCAATTGTCCGGTCGGGATCCAGTATCACGGCGCCTCTGCACAAGCACATATCACGCTGGGGGAGCAATGGTGGGTGCATCCCACCGATGAGCTGTTGCATCGGCTGCGTGAACTGGCCGGCGGGTCGCAGGTGAGGGTGGTGTACAAGTAAGCAGGCGAATGTTTTTCCGCCCGGTGCTGCTCTTCAGCCTTAACCACAAAGGGCGCGAAGGGAAAACATGTTAAGTTCGGCTAAAGTCCGTGTTCATCCTTTAGCTGCTTGAGATCAGCTTCCAGCTGATCAGCCATCGACTGGGTGTAGATGCGGGCGATCTTGCCCTGGTTCTGCAAGATCACCAGTTTGTTGAGATCACTGGTGCGATCGCGCCAGGTGATGCCGTCGGTGACCAGCAGAAACTGGGTATCGTCGCGTTTCTCGTTAACGATGCGGGTGATATCGCCGAGCACATCGGTCTGCTTACTGCCGGTGGCCCCGTAGGCCTTGGCCTCGATGAGAACCCCGGGATCATCTTTCGACGGGATCGCAAAGTCTGTCTTCTCGGTACTGGTGCCGGTGGCACCCGTGAACTGACAGCGTGCATCGTAGGCATCTTCTCCGAAGATCAGAATCAATAGCTG
>Ga0209456_10000540_pt1 | contig 20275 bp, 15 predicted proteins | sample COG_11_FD_184755 | JGI IMG/M metagenome (GOLD analysis project Ga0209456, IMG submission 184755) | Pelagic marine sediment microbial communities from the LTER site Helgoland, North Sea, for post-phytoplankton bloom and carbon turnover... | ecosystem: Environmental > Aquatic > Marine > Neritic...
GACGGACGACGGCGGCCTCAACTGGCGAAATGTCGACATCAACGGGCCGACGGGAAAGCTCAACATTCTGTTCACCGGGGCCGCCGTGCGGGGCGACACCGTGTATGCCACGGCTCAGTTGCCCGAAGGGCTTCTCCCGCCATTCTTTTCGGCGATCCTCGGAGGCGGTGTCCATGTGTCCGAGGATGGGGGCGAGACTTGGGAGCTCCTCGGCGAGGAGTTTCCCAGCCCTGCGCCATCCGGGATCACGGTCGGCCCGGACGAGCTCGCGTACGTGGCAACGCAGGATACGGGCGTGTATCGCTTGAACGAGCTCGGGCAATGGGAGTCCATTGGCGGCCCGAGTGATGTCGTCGCGATCGAGGCCTACGAGTCGGGCATCGCGGTCGGTTCAGGGTCCAGGGGGCCATGGCGCTGGGAGATCGAAAGCAAGACCTGGTCTCGCGGGGCCGTCGACGGCGCGGTTGCTGCTCTGGCTGCCAATCATGCGCTGATGACGGATGGCGGATTCCTCGCGCTCGACCCCGAGTCTGGGGTCGCCGAGGGCTCGACAGAACCGGCTGGCGGCACCGTGTATCTCGCGTTTTCGATGCACACCAACCTCTATCATTCGTTCCGAGGTAACTCGGATGGCGAGGATGGGTTCGGCAAGGACATTCGCGTCATTCGCAACACCTTGGATTGGCTCGACACGCTTCCAGACGTTCACGCGGATTGGGACATCGAGAACTTCTTCTCGATCGACGGTGGGGAAGGGTACGGGTACGGCTGGCTCAAGACGGACGCCCCCGACATCATCGAGCGGATCCGCGCGCGCCGCGAAGCCGGTCAGGACGGCATTCGGTTGATGTCGTGGAACAACGGCTTGGTTTCTTGGCAGACATTCGAGGAGTTCGAGCAGTCGGTCGAGCGAGCGAAGACCAGCTATACGAACGCGTTCGGAAGCTTTGACCGGGGCGTTCAACCGCAGGAGAACACGTTTTCGCCAGATCATGTCGCCTGGTATCGGCAACTCGGCATCGAATGGATCACCCTGTTCAACTCGATGACGCCCTTCACTGGCTTTCCGCTTGACCATCGGCTGCAAGGCCGTGAGGGCTACAATCCCGTCACGCTGCGAGACGGCGACGACACGATGGTCATGGTGCCCGTGTACCACCACGGGGACGTGGTCGACCACGGGAGCCTCGCGGGCTGGGCGCGACAACTCTCAGACCGGTTCGAAGGCGACACGCTCTTGGTGATCCATTTCGACGCCGACGCCGAAAGCTGGTTGAACTTCAACTTGGAGATCGAAGCGGCCGCCGAGCTCGATTTCGTGCGGTTCACGACGATTCAGGGCTACCTCGACAGCCATCAGCCGGTTGGCAGCATCGAGCTCCCGGGGGACTTGGCCGACGGTGTCGGCGATGGCTTTCAGTCGTGGGCGGAGAAGCAAGTCAACCAGGACGTTTCGACCAAAGTGGCGCAGGCTCGGCATTTGACCGACTGGGCGCGCAGCCTTGCTCCGGGCGACACCGGCGTGAACGATTTGGTGGAGGACGCCCTGGTGCCGAGATTGCTCACCTTGTCCACGACCAATTTCGGTTTGGCTGCGCCGTATCTACATCCGGACCGCGAGGCCGACGCTCAGATGTTCGCCGACGATTCGGTGGATGCGGCCCAAGCAGCTTTCGACGCTGCCGTGGCGATTGCTGGCGATCCTGCGCCGGGCACCATCGAGCTGATCCACACGCGGGACTCCGTCGGCAAAGCGTTGGTCGAGATCCTCGTTGAGGTGCCGGCCTCCGCTTACCAGGGAACGGACGGCTTGCAGATCGAGGACGCGGGTGACGAGCTTGCGGCGGAGGTCGAGCGAGTAGACTCGGGCGCCGACCCCGTCGTCCTGCAGGTCAACGTCGTGCTTCCGTTCTCTTCCCAGGAGAAGAAGACGCTGACTTGGCAGTACGATTCGGCCAATCCACGGACGAGCAGCGGGGCCGTCGGAAGCATCGATACGCCTCCGCTCGTGGCGCCGTTCACCGAATGTGAAGGAGCGCGCGCGGAAGCTTTGCACATCGATGTGCAGAGCGGCGTCGATGATTCGATGGTGCACCGTTGGGAGCGACGTGACGACGAGCTCGCGCTCTGTAATGGAATGGGCACCGTCACTGTCATGCTGTCCCGGTACGACGGTCACCCCGGGACCATCGTCAGCGTTGCTGCAAGCATGGGTGTCGCATCGGATCCAACCCTCGCGCAAAGCGTTGCCCTGAGCCCCTTGGCTTGTGCAGGGGACGTGGAAACGATCCGTTGGCTCAGCATGGGCGGCGTCGAGCGCTCGCGACCTGCGCGCAAAGGACAGCAGAGTTGGAACCCCCAAACGCCCGATGGATGGATCAGCTTCGAGTGCGAGGAGGGCCAGACCATTCAGGTCGCGCACCGCGTCGGCGAGCGAACGACCAGCGGCCCCGTGTCACTCCGAAATGATCAGGGCCAGGCCATCTTCGCACCCCTAGGCACGTTTTGGGGCACGCCACCGTTTCACGAGGGCCGCCGTATCGGAGGTTTCGGCGCCGGCGAGATCATCACAAACCTCATCGGCGCACAGTTCAGGCCGAGCGCGGCCGATTGGTCCGGCGCGCAGTTCTCCTATCGTCTGCTCGTCGGCGACTCGATCGACTCCGGAACACTCGACCTATTCGCTCATCCCCCCCTGGTGAGGGCGGGCGCTTACGTTGCGCCCTAGGGCCGAGCCAATAGGGTGCTCGGAGGAGAAGATCCGACCAGAAGTCTCTCGCCGCCTATTGCGCGCGATTCGCCCGAACGAAAAGCTCCCCGTCCGCGCCACGACTGACCTGCAGCGACCAGGGTCGGCAACAGACGTCGCAGTCCCGAATCAACTCGCCTTCGCTCTGAGGATCGATGTAGACCTCGACGGCCTCAAAGCAGTACGGACAGGTCAGCAACGCGGTGTCGTCCATCCCATTCGATGATAGCAGGACGACGAAATCGAAATCATTAGTCGGGGCGACTGGATTCGAACCGGACCAACCACATGCCATGCGAAACTCGGGGCCGGGGCTTGTCGCGCCCCCGAGCCCGCATTAGTGTCGCCCGGTGCGTTTCGATCATGTCTCGATCTCCAGCGTCGCCCATGTCGATGGCGCCGACCGCGTCACGTCCGAGGAGCTCGAAACGAAGCTTTCAGGGACCATGCGGCGGCTCGGCCTCCAGCCTGGCTTCCTCGAAGAGGTCACCGGCATCCGAGCGCGCCGGATGTGGGGCCTGGAGTTCCAACCTTCGCAGGCGGCGACGGCGGCGGCGGAGCTAGCGATTGAGCAGGCCGGCATGGACCGCAGTCGCGTGGGAATCGTGATCAACACCTCCGTATGCCGCGACTATATCGAGCCGTCGACGTCGTGCATCGTTCACAGCAACCTCGGTCTCGATCCGGACTGCGTGAACTTCGACCTCGGCAACGCATGCCTCGGCTTTCTCAATGCCATGGACATCGTCGGGAACATGATCGAGCGCGGTCAAATCGAGTACGGGCTGGTGGTCGACGGCGAGAACAGTCGCTTCGTCGTCGAGAGCACCATCGCACGACTAAACGACCCTGATCTAGATGAGGCGACGTTTCGCGAGAACTTCGCCACCCTCACCCTCGGTTCGGGCGGCGCCGCAATGGTGCTCGGGCGGAGCGATCGAGTACCCGATGGTCACCGCTTCGTCGGCGGCGTGACGTCGGCGGCGACTGAGCACCATCAACTCTGTCGCGGGCAGGTCGACCAGATGCAGACCAAGAGCAAAGAGCTGCTCATCGCGGGAATCACACTCGCAAAGCAAACCTACGAGACGGCAAAGCGCGAGCTCGGTTGGAACCCGGACGTCGTGGCTGAATACATCTTGCATCAGGTGAGTCGAGCGAACACCGATAAACTCGCACAGGCGCTCGAGCTTCCGACCGACAAGTTCATGCATGCCTACGTCGAGCTTGGCAATGTCGGGCCCGCGGCCGTTCCGATGGTGCTTTCAAAGGCAGCGGAGGCAGGGCGCATTCAGCAGGGCGACCGGGTGGCGTTGATGGGCATCGGTTCTGGGCTCAACTGCAGCATGTCCGAAATCATCTGGTAAGCGGCCCGTGAAGGTCTCCGAAGAGCTCTATCCGTTTGAACCGCACTGGCTCACCTTGCCGTCCGGTCATCGGATGCACTACGTCGACGAGGGCCCTCGCGACGCGCCGGTGGTCCTGATGCTTCATGGAAACCCGACTTGGTCGTTCTACTGGCGACGATTGATCTCGGCACTGCGCCTCAGTCATCGCGTCATCGCGCCCGATCACATCGGCTGCGGTAAGTCCGACAAGCCAGGCGATGACACGTACTCTTACCGACTCGCGCAGCGGGTGCAGGACATCGAAGCTTTGGTCGAGCAGCTCGGCCTCCAAGGCATCACGCTCGCGGTCCACGACTGGGGCGGCATGATCGGCATGGGCTGGGCGCATCGGCACCCCGATCTCGTCGCGCGCTTGGTCGTCCTGAACACCGCGGCGTTTCCGATGCCGTCGACCAAGCGCCTGCCCGCTTCGCTTTGGTTGGCGCGTGACACCAAGGCGGGCGCGCTGTTGGTGCGTGGTTTCAATGCGTTCGCCAGGGGTGCGACGCGGCTTGCAGTCACCCGTGTCAGGCTTCCCAAAGAGGTGCGTGACGGCCTCTGTGCGCCCTACGACAGCTGGGATCACCGCCGCGCGGTGCTCCGCTTCGTGCAGGACATCCCCCTCGAGGAGAGCGATCCGAGTTTTTCGTTGGTTCGCGACGTGGGCGAGCACCTCCATCAGTTCAACGACCGGCCCGTGCTGATCTGCTGGGGTGAGCGCGACTTTGTCTTCGACGACCATTTCCTCAAGGTTTGGAAGAGCGCCCTTCCCGATGCGGAGGTTCACCAGTTTCCCGACTGTGGTCACTATGTCCTCGAAGACGCGCCAGCGGAGATCGAGCAACTCGTGCGCAGATTTTTAGGAGTCGCCGTATGAGGCCCACGCTTTCGACGGTCGCCGACGTGCTTCCGCAGATGGCCTCGACGCAACCCAATACGACGGCCATCTTCTTTCCGACGAAGCGCCGCGACGCGGCCGGCGACGTCGTCTATACCCAGGTCTCGTACCGAGAGCTCGACGAACGCAGCAGCCGAATTGCCGCTGGCCTCCACGCCGTTGGAATCGAACGCGGTCACCGCGCCGCGCTCATGGTGCGCCCGAGCCCCGAGCTCTTCGCCCTCACGTTCGGAATGTTCAAGGGCGGCGTGGTTCCGGTGATGATCGACCCGGGTCTGGGCGTCCAAGGATTGAGCAAGTGTCTGGCGCGCGCGCAGCCCAGCGCATTCGTGGGAATTCCAATCGCGCACGCGGCGCGCATCGCCCTTGGCTGGGGCCGGGCGACGGTGGAGCGGACGATTGCCGTTGGCGGCTGGGGTCTGGCGAAGCATACGCTCGCGCAGGTCGAAGCACTTGGCGCAAAACGGCTCGCCGCAGGCGATCGGCCCGTGCCCACCGGAGGCGACGAAGTTGCGGCCGTCCTTTTCACGTCGGGCAGTACGGGGCCGCCCAAGGGCGTCGTCTACCGGCACCGCCACTTCCTCGCGCAGGTGAAAGCAATTCGAGAGATGTTTTCGATCGAGCCGGGCGAGATCGACCTGCCTACGTTTCCGCTCTTCGCGCTCTTTGATCCGGCGCTCGGCATGACGACGGTCATCCCCGATATGGATCCGAGCCGGCCGGCCAGCGTCGAGCCGCGGAACATCATCGAGCCTATTCAGCGTTTCGGGGTAACGACCATGTTCGGGTCACCCGCGCTGCTCAATACGGTCGGTCGGTACGGTGAGCAGCACGGCATCAAGCTGCCGAGCTTGCGCCGTGTGATCGCCGCCGGTGCACCGATGCCAGGGCAAACGCTGGCCCGTTGGCATGCCATGTTGCCCGACGACGGCGACGTATTTCCGCCCTACGGAGCCACCGAGTCGCTTCCGGTGGCCTGTCTACCGGGACGCGAAATCGTCGCGAAGACCTGGGCCGAGACGGAAAAGGGGGCCGGTGTCTGCGTGGGCCTCCCGGTCCCCGACATCGAGGTGAAGGTGATCCGCATCAGCGACGACGCGATCGACACCTTTTCCAGCGATCTCGAGCTCGAAGACGGCGAGATTGGCGAGATTGCGGTTCGCGGCCCGATGGTGACCGAGGCGTACTTCGGAGACGAACACAATACGGCGTTATCCAAGATCCGGGATGGCGACTTCATCTGGCACCGCATGGGGGATGTCGGTTGGCGCGATCGCGAAGGACGCCTTTGGTTCTGCGGGCGCAAGAGTCATCGCGTGCTCGTCGATGGCGCGACGATGTTCACTGTCCCATGCGAGAAGATCTTCGATGCACACCCGGCCGTCTATCGTTCCGCGCTCGTTGGTCCCCGAGGGTTGCCGACGCTCTGCGTCGAGCTCGAGCCTGGACAGCGCTCGGCTGACTGGCCGGAGGTCGAGAGGCAGCTCCGCCACATCGCCCAGGCTCATCCGCAGGCGAATCGCATCTCGCGCTTCGTCCGGCACCCGAGCTTCCCGGTCGACATCCGGCACAACGCAAAGATCGGTCGCGAAAAGCTCGCGAAGTGGGTCGAGGCCAAAGGTCCATCATGACGATCCTCGTCACGGGTGGCGGAGGCTTCATCGGCCGTTCGATCGTCCGGGCGCTGCTCGATCGGGGTGAAAGGGTGCGCGTGCTCTGTCGCGGCGACTATCCCCTTCTTCGCGAATGGGGCGTAGACCTCATGCGGGGCGATATTCGCGAACGCGATGTCGTGGCCGCGGCCGTCGAGGGCTGCGGCGCCGTCTTTCACACCGCAGCACACATCGACCTATGGGGCCCGTACGAAGCGTTCTTCAGCGTGAACACGCTCGGCACTCGCCACGTCATCGAAGCGTGCAAGAAGCATCGGGTACCAAAGCTCGTCTACACCAGCACGCCGAGCGTCGTACACTCAGGAGACGCAGTGTCCGGTGTCGATGAGTCCGCGCCCTATCCATCCCACTTCGAAGCGCACTACCCGGCGACCAAGGCGCTTGCCGAGCAAGAGGTCTTGTCCGCCAACACCGAGACGCTATCGACCGTCGCGATTCGACCCCATCTGGTCTGGGGTCCTGGGGACAGCTCGGCGCTGCCACGGCTGGTTGCCCGCGCCAAAGCCGGGCGTCTACGAATGGTCGGGCGGCCGCAGCGGATCGACACGACCTACATCGACAACGCGGTCGCAGCCCATCTCTCGGCGTACGATCGACTCGCACCGGGCTCGCCGACTGCGGGCAAAGCCTACTTCATCACGCAAGGCGAGCCGCTCGAAGGCCCGACGTTCATCAACGACATGCTCGACGCGGCTGGCCTGCCGCCCGTCACGCGAACCATTCCGGCCCCCCTAGCCCGCTCCGCGGCCGCCCTGGCCGAGGCTGTGTGGAGCGCCTTTCAACTGCAGTCCGAGCCACCGGTGACCCGTTTTCTGGTGAGCCAACTTTCGACCGCGCACTGGTACGACATTTCCGCAGCACGCCGGGATCTCGGTTACGACCCCGCGGTCAGCTACGCACAAGGCATGGTCCGGCTCAAGGCATGGGCCAAAAACCAAACCTGGTAGCGGTTCTTCGAGCTAGCGCTCGAGCAGCGCAGCGATGTCGAAGCTTTGCGAAAGCGCGTGCACGATGCTCCGGGGCTCGACAGACTCGATGAAGGGCAAACGAAGTTGGGGCAGGCTCGGGTATCGTCTCGAGAAGGCGTCCGTGATGCGGGAGGCGGCACGGTTGCGTGTCGCGCGTTCGTCGTTGAGCCCGCAAAGAACGTGGTCGATGGCCGTGGTCGTCTCGCCTGAAGCCTCGAGCACCTGAACCCAATCGCGCGCGGGCACGAACGCGGAATTGAGGATCAACGCCCGTGGAGCGATGTCGAGCTTCCCAAGCTTCTTGATGAGGTAGTCGACATCGTCGCTGGCGGCCGCGGTCGGAGAGGCGACCGGGTAGTACCGCGTCTCAGGGCGAAGCAACAGGTCACTCGTATGCTCATTGAGCAGGATGAAGCGTTTGCGAACGCGCGCCATCTCGGCAAACAACCCAGCGACGTCTCGTGCCACGGGCCCCAGTGCGCGGACCAGGAGTTGCTCCACGCGGCCCATCTTGTCCTCTTGCGGCGCAACACTCGTTCGCTTCCCGATTGCAGCCATCCAACCGACCGCGCGGCCCCCCAGAAGCTTTGCCAAGCGCTTCGGGTAGGTGATGAAGTCAACGGCATTGCGAGACGGCGCCGTGTCAATCACCACCGCATCGACTTCATGCTCGATGATGGCTCGCCAAGTCAGGCTTATCGTCGCGACCTCGTGGATTCCCGGGACCGCGGCTTCGAGGACGCGGTAAAGGCGATTGTCGAGTAGCCGCTCGAGCGCCTCGGGTTCCTCCGCAAACAAAAACTTGACGAAGGTGCGCAACGCATCCTGAGGGTCGGGCATGAGCCCAAAGAGCTGGCCGCTTCCCGAATCGAGCGAAAGCTCCCGGGCCTGTGTCCCGAGCTCGACGCCCATCGCGTCTGCTAGACGGCGGGCCGGGTCGATGCTGACGATCAAGGCCCGGCATCCGCTCTTGGCCAGGGCCAGCGCGAAAGCCGCCGACGTTGTCGTCTTACCCACACCGCCGCCTCCGGCGCAGACGATGACGACCGGATGTTTCATGCGGCTCCTGCGCTTCGGAGCCACTCGGCCACCGTTCGAGCTGTCGGGTCGGTGGATGCGAGCGGAAGCAAAGTCAGCCCACTGTCACCGCCCTTTTCTTCGCCATACCGGTGCACCGTCTCGTCCAACGCTTGCATGACCTGCTTGCGCACCGCATCTCGAATCGAGAGAAGCTCTGCAAGCTCTTGCGCCGCCTCGCCAACTGCGCCTTCGGATTCCGACATGGCAACAGCATCGGCGAGCGCGTTCTCGGGAGGGGCATGCGGCACGCGATTGACGACGAGCCGATCGACGGAAAGCCCAACCTCTTCTTCGACCGTCTCGCAGAGCGTCAAGGTTTCCCACAACACGAGGCGCTCGGGGAGCGTCACGACGACGATGGAAGCGCGCCCTGGCGAAATCAGCTCGGCTTCGAGCTTCGCGCAGAGGTCATGAACGGGCCCGCGGCCGGTGAGCTCGCGACCCTGCCGGGCGACTTTGAGCCACGCCACGCTGTGCCCGGTCGCAGGCATGTCGAAGACGACTCGTTTGCCTGGATGCTCTGCGACGACCTGACGCGCCAACTCCAAAACGCCAAGCTCGCGAACCGCGGGGGCCGCACGAATCAACGGGCGCATCGCGAAGTTGTCGAGCGCGAGCTTCGCGAGCGTGGCCGACCCAAACACCGGCGCGGCGGCTTTGGCCACTGCACGGCTTGGGTCGAGAACGACGTGCTCTAGGCCGCTTGGCCGATCACGGAGCACCCTTCGCGCTCCCGCACGGTCTCCAAACTCGACGTAGACCGCCTCGCCTTCCGCTTCCGCGGCTGCGAGCGCGAGCCCCGCCGCCACCGTGGTCTTGCCTACGCCGCCCTTTCCGGTGACGAACACCGCAGGAGCGAGCGGAACGTGTTTCCGGATTCTTGAAACGCTAGTCGGCAAGGCCCGACGCCATCCCTTCGAGAACCTCACAGAGCATCAGAATATACGCTTCGCGGATGAATCGAACGTAGTGCCGGGCAGTATGACCACCGGCGCGCGTGAGCGCCTCGATGCCACGCACCGTTTCGTGCCAAGTCCGGCAGATGTCGTCGTACGTCCATTCGCCAGAGATGACCGGAGTCAATCGCCCGTCTTCGAGGTCGGTCTCGATGTCGATGTAGTCGTCGATCATCTGCACGAAGAGCGAGACCTCGTACATCCATGGCCGAGCCCCTTCGCCCGCATAATGGTGTACCGGAAACAGCAGGCCGTCGATCGTTCCTTGAATGCCCGCCAGCCGATGGCCGAGCCCGGTCGCGTCGCTCACGCCGGTCATCCCGGCCACCTCGGAATCGACCCAGTCTTTGAGTCGTTCGACCGCACGCTCGAACGGCACTCGCTCCCCAGGCGTCAAACTGCGTTCCATCTCGACTTGCAAGGCGCGCGTCAGCCGGAGCTCAGGGGTATCCGGTTCCCAGTCGCCATCGAGGAGCGCGTGTAGCTTACGACCGCGTTCCTCGGGCGGGTCCTCCATGCAGTGGTCGAAGGCATGGTCGATCATCGCGATGAACGCCGCGATGAGAATGATTCGACGGTGCTGGTCGGCCAGCGCCACGCGACCGAGCACGTTGAGCGCCGCACGTGCCGCAAGACCGAGCACCCGGTTGGGCAAGGCCAGTCGATTCCCAACCCCGGTGATGAGAGCCACCGAAGCTGGCCTCTTCGGCGCACAGAACAGCACCGTGTACGGCGCCGACGCGTACAGGTCGCAGGCGGCCAGGCGCATTTTGACGGCAAACGGGTCCCGGAGCATCGCCGGCCAGTGCTGGCGAATCAGCGGCATCACGAACTTATCGTAGTGGCGGGAGGTGACCTCTCGAATGCCAACGGTGAGCTGCGCGACCGACGGATCGGCCTTTCCGATGAGCGCGCGGAGCTGCTCGATGCGCTCATCGCGTGGGGGCGCCGATTCGAGGACGAAGGTGGAGGAAGGCTGAGCACTAGGGTTGAACATGAGTCGGCGCGAGCCTAGCAGCAGAACTTGCCGAGAGCTGCCTTCGGCTTGGCTAGCGGGTCACAGCGTTAGGAGCTCCTCAGGGCTCTCGATCCAATGGCTTGGGCCTGCGGCTTCCAAGGCCTCTCGTGCGAAAGGGCCCCAGCTTACCGCGGCGGCAGGGAAGTCCAAGGGGTCGGGCCGATTTCTGCGAGCGACGGCGACACGGAGCTCGCTCTGCGGTGGGGAAGCAAGGCTGAGGAAATCCATGCTGGTAGTGATCGTAGCGGTTGTGCTCTCGTCGGCGGTGCAGGTTCAGGCCGGTCCACCGAAAACCGAGCTATCGAAGAAGGCAGCGACCCTAAAGATCGGAATGAAGCGCGCCGCAGTTGTCGGCGAACTCGGAAGGCCGCCGTGGGTGATGCTCCCGGGTGACAAGTCCGATTTCGCCCCGCAGAAGGGAGAAGCAGTGCTCCCTGCGGTCATTCCCTGAAGGCGATCCAAGCTCAACTCGATCATCGATCGCTGCAGAGCGCGGATCTGTATGCCCACATGGGCGAGCGAGCCCAGCTCCGTTTGGTGCAGGCGTTGGAGCCCGTGTCACCACCTCATGTCAACCTCAGGTCAACGGGAACCGACGACGAAGAAAGCTAGTCTCGCAACCCATTGAATTGATTAGTCGGGGCGACTGGATTCGAACCAGCGACCTCATGCTCCCAAATCACAAGAGGTGGGTTTTGGGCGATCGGTGAAACCCCTGCAAAACGCAGGGACTTCTCAACCCTAACAACCACTTGGCCGCATCGCCGTCATCCTTGATGATGACGGCGAGTGCCAGCTTTTCCCCGACGCGTTCGTAGCGCCGCGTAATCTGCATGGAGGACCACCCAGGTCGCTTGCCGGTGTGCCGCGTCTCGGCCTCTATCGTTCGTGGGGTCTCTACTTCTTGCGAACAAGAGCGAGCAAGCTCACACCGCGGCGATAGGGGGTGGCTTGCTTCTGGATAGACCGGAGTAGGCGACGTCGTTCACCGCCAAGAACATAACTCAGCAGCCGATTTGCCGGCGCCGGCGGCATGGACAGGTCGGTCCCTGCCTCACCGGATGTGCGTCCGAGCAAATTGGTGAGCACCCTGACTGCGCGCACGGCCGGATAGAGCCGCGCGTTGAAATGGCTCACCAGAATCTCGTCCACCTCTAGCCCACCCCACAGCGCTCGCAGGGTTGCTTCAGTGTAGCGTCGGTAGTGGCCGTGATGCTCGTCGTGGGGGCTCCACAGCTTTGGGTCCGCCGGAACCGTGATCAAGAAGACAGTTCCACTTGGCGCCAGACGAAACAGATTCCTGAAGAACGCATTGGCATCTTCGATGTGTTCGAGGACGTCGAGCAACAACACGGCGTCTGCCCCTGCCAGCGACGCCGCCTGGTCCGTCAGGATGTTTCCATGAAGGAGCTCAGCGTCGGTATCGCGGCCCCGGGCCAGGCCCACTGCGTATTCATCCACTTCGACGCCCACGGCGCGGTAATCCGCCGCAAGTGCCGCGATATTGCCGCCTGTTCCCATTCCAACCTCGACGACTTTTCGCGCCTCACCGGGTGGGACGACCTTCGATAGTACCGAGCGCACGACCAAGCGGCGTCCGACGAACCACCAGTGGGCGTCCTCCGTGCTGATGTGGAGGTCGAATTGCTCGGGAGTCATTTTGCTTTGTCACCCCTCAATCGCGTCATGTCGAATCAATCGGAGACGAAACAGGGCTCGTGGAGTAACTATCCCCGGCCGACGGGTTCGTCCAGGCGTGTTGCGGCGTGGAGGTTTCATATCACGCCTCGAGTCGGCGTGATAGGTTCCGACGCCAATGACGAAGGAAGGGCTGATCGGAGAATTGCGTGGCCGGCTGCCTGGCTCAGCGAGCGGGACATCGCTGTTCGCATCGCTCCGAGCGGATCGCTTGTTGCTGGTTGCAACAATCGTTTCGAGCGTCGCGGTGTTGCTTCCGCTCTTCCTGACGCCCTTCGTTCCCCTCCAGGACCTGCCCAACCACGTCGCTCTGGCGAGCCTGCTTTCGCACATGAGTGCGGGGGGCGAAGTGTCATCGTATCACTTCACGGGCCAGCCCTATCCGGTTCCTTACTGGGTCGGTTACATGCTCATCCTGGTTGGCGCGAAAATCACCTCGCCCCTATTTGGCGCGAAGCTGTTCGTCGCCGCGGCCTTGTTGGTTGTTCCCCTCGGCCTAATCCGTCTGCTCCCTTCGTTGGGCCGGTCGCCACGGCTCGGGCTCTGGGCCTTCGCGTTGAGTTGGGATTACAACATGAGCTGGGGATTCGTCTCATTCCAGATGGCCACCGGTTTGTCGCTTGTTTATATCGCCTGGGCGATCGATTGCCTCAAGGCGCCGCACTGTCGGTGGCAGCACCTCGCCGTTGCGCTCGGGTTCGGTACCGTGATCGCGCTCACACACGCGCATGCGACCGCGGTCGTCAGCCTTGCGCTGGGTGTTCTGGCCCTATCGGAGCTCCCGAGCTGGCGTCATGCGATACGGTTGATCCAGTTCTCGGTCGCCCCCTTCGTGGGTCTACTGCCCTGGCTGATCATGGGATTTTCTTTGAAGGTGGCGGGTTCGCCATGGCCCCATCGCGTGAGCGAGCTCGGCTACTCCCCAAGCGCCGCCGAGCGTGTTGGCCATCTGTTCAACTACACGCTCGACTTCATCGATGGATCCGTTCCCGAAAGCATGATGGGGGTCGTGTTCGTGGTGCTCCTCGTGATCCCGCTTTTGCTCCTGGCCCCGTCGAGGCCTCGAGGGGACAACTGGCGTCGCGCGCTCGTGCTCTACGTCTTCGCTTGGACGATCTATCTGATCCTGCCAGCGTCGATAATATGGCCATTCCCGCAGCTATTCATTCAGCAGCGACACGCGACGTTGATTCTTCTGATGGGTATCGCGCTGCCATCGTGCGAGCTCACTGGCCGCTACGCATGGCGCCTCGCGCCAGGCCTCATCGCGGTGACTCTTTCCGTTGGAGTCAACCTTTGGCTCAGCTACACGTTTGGGAAACGCTCGGAGCCGTTTCTCGAAATCATCGACGCGGTCCCAGACGAAAGCAAAGTGTTACCGGTGCTGTTGAAGTCAGATGTCCCCGAGTCACGGCTATTGCTTTTCCATCAGTTCTCCGCGTACGTGATCGCCGCAAAGGGCGGTTACTCCCCCTACTTGTTCGACACGCCCAATCTCGTGGTGCGATATCAGCCCGAACGGCACCTGCCTCACCCCTCTTGGGCTGAGCCGCACAAACTGTCATTTGAAGCTCACGTGCCACACTACGACTACGTGTTGGTCCAAGGGAAAGAAAAGGACCCGATTCGCAGGCAGTTGAAGCTCGGACGCCTCCCCAAGAGCCTCAAGCTCACCCAAATAGAGGAAGCGGGGATCTGGCGTCTCTACGAGGTGGAACGCACCGGGGATTGAAGACCGCCAGCTTGCCCAGCGCCCGAAGCTTGCGGACTCGCACGATCGAGCTAATCAAACTCTTTCGTTTGGATTCATGCTCAAGACACACATCATCATTCCCTGCTACAATGAGTCCGACCGTCTCCCCCGCCAGGACCTCGTCGATTTCATCGAAGCGAGCCCATGGGCCTCGGTGGGCCTTGTCAACGACGGAAGCGCGGACGATACGATTGCGGTCCTGAGGGAGCTGCAAAGAGAGCATCCCGATCGCATTGACGTTCACGATCTCGCCCAGAACGTCGGTAAGGCGGAGGCCGTGCGATGCGGGGTGCTCGATAGCAGGCATCGCGAGTACGATTTGGTAGGCTACCTCGATGCTGACTTTGCAACCCCTCCGCGAACCCTCGAGGCCATGGTCCCTGCGTTTGGGGCTCAGCACAAAGTCGTCGTCGGATCTCGCGTGCGCCGTGCCGGGGCCAAGATCGAGCGCAGCGTGTTCCGGCACTATCTTGGCCGCTCATTCGCTACGGTCGCGACGATCACACTCGGTGTTTCGCTCTACGATACACAATGTGGCGCAAAGCTCTTCGCCCGCGATGTTGCTTTCGAACTGTTTTCCGAGCCCTTTCTCACTCGATGGTTGTTCGATCTCGAGCTTCTGATGCGCCTGAAGGCGCTCGTCGGGCCTGATGCATTCAGCGAGATGATTTACGAGTATCCGTTGAGCGAGTGGATCGAGAAAGGCGATTCCCGGCTCCGGCCTAAGGACCTGATCACGGTCCCCTATGACTTGATGCGTCTTCGGCGAGCGTACAGGCGCTGAGGTGTCCATACCATTGAAGCTTTGGACCGCGCGGAGACCGGCATGAAGCTGCGGGAGGCGTCCTGGTCTGAGGCGATTCAACTCGCGACCGGCTTGGCGCTGCTCGGCGCCGCCGCCACGAGCCTTTGCTTGTGCGTGAACCTCTGGATGCTCGACGACCAGACGAAGTTCTACACGGCGAACAAGCTCTCCCTGCTTCACCGAAACTGGTTCACTGCGTCGATGCTGGTGAGCTTTGCCCTCCCTTGGCTGGCTGTGGCGCCATGGCTCCTCAACCAACCCTTTGCGTCGGTCTCGCGCGGAGCTTTTCGTTGGGGACACCGGGCCGCGCCATTCATCGTGCTGGGACTCGCGGCTCCCTTGCTCAATCGTGCCGCGTATTCGAAAGATCCGATGACGACCTTGCTCTGGACGCTCATCGTCGGATTGCTTGCAGCGGTCTTGCTGACGGGCTTTTTCGACCATGGGCGTTTGCCCGTGAAGCTTTCGTCGCCCCTCGAGCGAAGCAAGTCTCGCGCGTGGCTCCCCACAGCAGTGGTTGTCGCCGCGTCCTTTCTGCTCTTCGTGCACTTCGCCGTGTACTCGCTCATGCGGCACTATCAGCTGAGTTCGCAATCACACGACCTGGCCATCTTCGACAACATGATATGGAATTTGGTGCACGGCGAGGGTTTTAGGGCGAGCCCGACACTCGGCCCCGAAGGCACGCATCTGGTGCGACACGCCACGTTTGGCGCGGTGCTGCTCGCTCCCTTCTATGCTCTACGCCAGCACGCAGACACGCTATTGATCATACAAGCACTGATGGTGGCGAGCACGCCGATCCCTATCTACATGATGGCTCGACGCGAGCTCGGGAGCGCGTGGCTCGCGTGTGCGCTCGGCGTCTCCTACGCGATCTATGCACCGGTCCATGGTGCTGTATTCTACGATTTTCACTTCCTCACTACCGCTTCGCCCCTCGTCGCGTGGGTGTTTTACCTACTACACACGGAACGAACGCTGGCGCTGTCCATCATGACCGCCATTGCGCTGACGTGGCGAGAAGACATAGGAGCGATTCTCGCTGGCGGCGGCGCGCTCGTATTCCTCCGAGGCATTCACCGAACCCGAACTTTCGTTTTCATCGTCGTCTGCGTCATTTACTTCGTCATCATCACGTTCGTGGTCATGCCTTCATTTGGGCCAGGAAGCGGGAACTTTCCATGGATCTACAGGGAGCTCTGGCCGGAGAAGCAACACAACTTCGGTGGAGTGCTGCAGACTCTGCTGACGAATCCGACCTACGCGTTCCAGGGGGCTTTCGACCAAAGTAAGGACATCTTCATCCTACAGCTGTTCGTTCCGGTGCTGTTCTTTCCAGTTCGGCACCGCTACGCGTGGGTGGCCGTCTTTCCTGCGGCGTTGTTCACTCTGCTCGCAACCAAGTATCCGCCCGTCTACAGCGTTGCGTTTCAATACAGTGCTTACTGGGGGCCGGCCATGTTCTTGGCTGTCGCTGTAGCGCTGCGCGGTCGGTTCGCCGAGCAAGGCAAAAAAGGCCCCCTTGCCGCCAACGTCATCGCGATCTTGCTGGTTGGTCTGATCACGAGCTTCCACTTTGGCTCGGTCTTCGAAAGCAAAGCTTTCCGCGGCGGATTTGGCCACCTGAAGTACGAGTGGACCGAGAAGGACGCCAAAAACCTTGCCGCCTTTCGCCGACTTGCCGCGATGGTTCCACCGGATGCCAGTGTCGTCGCGACGGAAAACGAAGTGCCTCATCTCAGCAACCGCCACAACTGCTTCACCATGCGAATCGGCCACTACAATGCCGACTACATGCTGCTGAAGACCTCGGATCTCAGGAGCCAAAAACACGAACGGGAGCATTTCAAACACGCGCTCGAGACAGGGCAGTACGGCTTCGTGGACGCCGCGGGGCCGTTCACCTTGTGGAAGCGCGGACATTCGACTGACCGAAACGCGGAAGGCGAGCGCTTGGTAGGCGTGCCCCGTGAACGTCTGAAGAGGAGGGATCCCAAGTAGACATCCCAACGGCACCGTGCCAGGTGTGCCTGTCGGTGGGTCTCGCCGAGCTCGAACGGCTGGTCAACGCTTGCGACGTCGACGCCGCTCTTCTCTCACCCTGGATAGAAGAGCCTCGTTCCGGTCGGTGGGGTGACCACGCTCGAGGAGCGCAAATGGCCCTTTGATGTCGACGACGCCAAACTCCTTGGACTGAATCTGAGGCAGCGCGTTGTTCAGGTCGTCATCGCGCGTCCACGGAAGTGCGAAGGACAACACGATGTACTGCGCATCGAAAACCCCAGTTCGCAGCGCATACGCGTACCGGCGATTGGAGAGATGCGGCAGGATACGTTCAGACGCAGCAACGCGCGCATCTCTCGGAATCTGAGCGAGAAGATCGTCCCTCGCGGCTCTCCGTTCGAGATCGACTTGCGAAGTGCCGAATTTATAATCATCGAAGCCCGCACGTGCGGTGTCGTGTTGGAAAACGGCTCCAAATTGGTAACTGATACACACTGCTGCGAAACACATCGCGATGAGCGTTCCGTTCAGTCGGCGATCTTCCGGGCCGACCCCGTCGCCGTGAAGCGCGCTCAGCGCAATAGCCGTGGCCGGGAACACGAAGGTGGTCCAATGAGCCGTGTATTGGAATGAAATCTGGACCGGAGGTGGAAGCACGGTTCCCTTCGTGGCGGCGAGCAGCGTGAAGAAGAAACCCGGGATCAGGAAGAGCATGCTCAAGGAACGTCGCAGAGGCAGGAACAAGACAGGCCCGAGGACGATGAGAACGTAGACAAGCTTCTGTTCGGTTAGCAACGTTTGTAACGTGAACCACGGGTTGGCGAAGATCGTCTCCAGCACACCAAAGAACGATCGCTGTTCCCGAGGGACTAAACGATCGTAGTGATAGAGATACGCCCCCGACATGATTCCCATCTTCATCACGAGGAAATAGGCCAGGCTGAAGAGAGCAAGCGCCGCACCGGCTTTGGGACTCTTGTTGCTGAGGACGTAGTATGCACCAATGACGACCATGCTTGCGGCGACGTCTTCGCGCACCGCAAGTGTCAGGATTATGAAGACCGCGGCCAGAGCTCGCTTCTTTGCATCCAGGGCGTAGATGGCCCACCACGCAAAGAACGGTGTCACGGTGAGGAAGTGAAAGTCGTAGAGGTGTGCGCCGTGTTGGGCCGGGTACAGGAAATAGATCAAGCTCAGTATGCACGCACCCGCATCGCCGATGTGCCTTCTCGCAAAGAGGAACAGGGGAATTCCTGCAGCTCCGAGCAAGACCGATTGAAGGATGAGCAGGTTTTCAGCGCATTGCGCCAGCCCGTAGATTGGAGCCACGACGAAGGCGATGAAAGTCGCGTGGAGGGCGAGGTGGCTGCCCCCCTCGGGACCGAAGATCGGAGTGGTCTTGAGTTGCGGATCACCGTGCAGGGCGTGCCAAACTACGTTCTCCCAGATAGCGAGATCGTAGGTGCTGGTATGGCCGTTCCAGTGATACCCGAGGGTGTGGAAGCTGAAATATGCTGCATAACCGATTGCGCCGATCACGACGAGCGCGAGTGGCAGCTGCGCTAGGAGCGCCTTGTGACGTGCACCGAGTCTCGTAAGCAACGACCGGTGATAGGTCGCGAAACGCGTGCTGAGTCGCAATGACCTTTCGAGGAGCAGGGCCGTTCCGCAAACGGCCACCAGAAAGGTGAGGGCGTGATCCTTCCAGGCACGCCAGTCGAGGAAAGTTGGCAACAAGCACAGACACACGACCGGCAGGGTGCGCATGCTCCAACTGAAAAGGCGTGATGTGTCGGAAGAACGGCGAGCGGCAAGATAGCTCAGCGAAGCGCTCAGCGATCCGCCGATTCCCGCTGCTGCCAGAGCCAAATGCCGTGACCCCACTTCAACCACGTTGCTCGAAACGTAGTCCGCAAAGCCAGGACCAAGCAGCAGGGCCCAACACACGACGCCGACGGCGGCTCCTTCGAGAAAGAGCAAACCCAAACCAAACCACGCTAACCGACTTTGCTCCAGGTCTTGCTGGAGCCGTGCCTCGCCCATGGGGCGGCGATAGTCCTTCAAAACGGTCTCTTTGCCAAGCGACCAAAATGGTCCGTCGGAAGAAGTGCCAAACCTGGTAAGTATTCGCCGTCCTGCCGGAACTGCCCAAGGAGGGCCGCCGCCGTTGAAGGTACTGGTCGATAGGAAGATCCGACCCAGGTTGAGCAGAAAGTCGGATTGTCACGCAACCCCGCCGACCCCTCGACCGATAAGGGCCGCTCGTCCATCTCCATCGATGTTGGCTAGGTTAGTCGGGGCGACTGGATTCGAACCAGCGACCTCATGCTCCCAAAACAAAGAAGCCGGCCAAACCCAACATCACGCAAGGCCACGAAACTCAACAGAAACCCAAACATGACCGGGACTTGCCCGCATCGCCGTGTTTAGGGTTCGTCACTTCACATCACTCGATTTCACATCGCCACGTCAACGTCAGGTCAACGAACGCCCCCAAGACGTCGAACGTCGAGAAGGAAATTTGCCTGAAGGCTCCCGTTGTTCCCGGTCTCCAGCGCACCCATGCGCCGGGTCTGTTTTGTTACCTATCCATCCGGATCGGACGCACCATCGGACAGTTCGATGCCAAGTATACGAGCCAGGGCACGATACTCCTGGGATTCCTCATGTTTCAGAAACCGCTGAAGCTCGTGTTCGGCTTCGATTTCTAGGCCATGCTCGCGAAGAAAGTGAAAGTAAGCCAACGAGATTCGTTCCGACCTCGGCGAAAGCTGCACCGCTCGGCCAAAGTGAACCGCCGCGCGAACATGCTCGTCAAGGTCCCAACAGGCGTTGGCGAACATCGCGTGCAGGATACCGACGTTCTGATTCGAATCTACTAGCTCCAATAACAGTGATGTGCAGCCAGACACGTCGCCGCGTCCACTAAGCCGCTGCGCCTCGCCATACTTGGCACGGTCCGACTCAGACAGTTTGTCCTTGAAAGTCATGCTGACCAGCTCAATCGAAGTCCTCAGGATCTAGATTGTAGGGCATTGGGCCAGCGACTCACCACGTGAGCCCGAAGGTTTCTAGGTAGCGATCCAAGACCACCCGTTCATATCTGTACGCCCACTCCTCCGCGAACTGTTCCCCGCGCCCACCCGTCCTCTTTCTCTTGGTGGACATTCGGTCGCAGTGGTGCCCGAGTTCGTGGAGGAAGATATGCAGCAGTTGGTAGGCCCGCGCCGTTGATTCGGTGAACTTACAGCGAACCCACCCCTTGCCATCTCGTTCACGGTC
>Ga0209456_10000541_pt1 | contig 20204 bp, 14 predicted proteins | sample COG_11_FD_184755 | JGI IMG/M metagenome (GOLD analysis project Ga0209456, IMG submission 184755) | Pelagic marine sediment microbial communities from the LTER site Helgoland, North Sea, for post-phytoplankton bloom and carbon turnover... | ecosystem: Environmental > Aquatic > Marine > Neritic...
ACCGAAGAGTCTTGCGCCATCGAAAGACGGCGGCGACAGCAGCTTGTCGAAGTTGGTGCTCAGGTAGTCGTTCGGGCTCAGGAATGGCCCGAGCAGCGCAACCAGCGCGACGAACAGGATGATGCCGCCGCTGGCCCTGACCGTGGGATTACCGAGCAAGCTCATCGCTGCCTCACGCGCGGATCGATAACGCCGTAGAGAATGTCGACGACGAGGTTAAACAACACGATCAGCGTGGCGTAGAACACGACGATACCAAGGACCAGCGTGTAGTCCCGGTTGCCCGCGGCCCGCACGAAGAACTGCCCGAGACCCGGAATACCGAAGATCTCCTCCACGACGACCGATCCGGTGAGGATTGCCGCGATGGCCGGGCCCATGTAGGAGAGCACGGGCAACATGGCGGGCTTCAGCGCATGCAGGCGCACAACCGTCATCGTGCCGAGACCCTGCGCGCGCGCCGTGCGAATGAAGTCCCGGCTGAGAACGTCGATCATGCTGGCACGTGTCAGCCGCGCGATGTAAGCAATCTGCGGCAACGCCAGCGTGACCACGGGCAACACGAAACGAGACGCGCTCGTGGTGCTGCTCCACCCGGCAGGCAGCCATTGCAACTTCACGGCCAGGAACAAAACCAGTATTGGTGCCACGACGAAAACGGGAATCGAGATGCCCGTCATTGAAAACGCCATGACGATGCGATCGAGCGCCGTGTTTTGTCGCAGTGCCGCCACCGTACCGGCGCTTACCCCGAGCACGAGCGCCAGTGCCATCGCCATGGCGCCGAGCTTCAGCGACAACGGGAAAGCGGCGCCGATCAGGTCGTTGACCGTGTAATCGCGATAACGAAACGATGGGCCGAGATCGCCCTGCAGCAGGCCCGACAGGTAACGCAGGAACTGTTGCGGCAGCGGTTCGTCGAGGTGGTAGGCGCGTGCGATGTTGGCTTCGACATCGGGCGGCAGGGCGCGCTCAGCGTCAAAGGGCCCCCCGGGTGCGGCGTGCACCATGAGGAATGCAAGCGCGATGACCAACAGCAAAGTCGGTATCGCTCCCAGTAACCGGAGCAGCGTGTATCGCAGCAAATTAATGTTCCGCTTGTCGCGCGGCTATTCGCCCGCGCTGAGGCTCAGGTGCTGACTGTAATGATAATCCAGCACATTGTCTTCCCAGCCGCGGACCGCAGAGGATACGAGGCGCTCGCTGACGAAGAAGTAGAGCGGAATCACAGCATGATCGCCCAGCAATATGCGTTCGGCTTCTTCGAGATACAGCCTGCGCTGGTACAAGTCGGTCTGGCTCGAAGCGCGCTCCATCAGTGAATCGAATTCAGGGTTCGCGTAGCCCGGCGTATTGCTCGAAACGCCCGACTGCAGGATGCTCAGGAACGTGTGCGCATCAGGATAGTCACCGACCCAGCTCATGCGAAAAACCTGCGTGATCTCGCGTTCCCTGACATTGGCGAGCAGCACCTGGAATTCCTCATTGACCAGCGTCGTCTCGACGCCGAGTACGTCGCGCCACATGGCCTGGATCGCGACGGCAACGCGCCGATGGAAATCCGAGGTGTTGTAGCGCAGCTGCACCTGGAGCGGATTGTCCGGCCCGTAGCCTGCCTCGGCATACAGGCGGCGCGCCACGATGTTGCGCTCCTCCTGCGTCAGCGACGCAAAGCTCACGACGGTCGGCTCGTAGTTGGCGACCCCGGGAGGCACCCAGCTATAGGCCGGCTTCTCCCCGCGCCCGATAATCTTGTCGGTGAGCATGTCACGGTCGATAGCCATCGACAGTGCCTGGCGCAGCTCCGGCGAGTCTCTGAACGGCGGCTTCGTGAGGTTGTAACCGTAGTAATAGACGCCCAGGTTCTGCGCCAGCTTCAGCTCGTCAGGATACTGCTCCTTGACGGTCTGGAACGCGTCGGCCGGGACATTGGACGTGATATGAAGATCGCCGGCGCGGTAGCGATTCAGTTCGGCCATCGGCTGCACGAGTATGTGATAGGTAACGCGATCGATCGCCGTTTCGGCGTTGTTCCAGTAGTGCTCGTTGCGCCGAATCACGATACTCAGGCCTGGCACCCACTCATCGAGGACGTAGGCGCCGTTCGAAAGCAGGTTTCCGGGCCGGACGAAAGCCTCGCCGTGTTGCTCCATCGAGCCCGGATGTACCGGGAACGTGCTCGGGTGCGTCAGCAAATTCAGCAGGTAAGGCACCGGTTCGTCCAGGGACAGGCGCAGCGTCAGGTCATCCACGGCCTCGACACCGAGAGTCTCGGGCGCCTTCCTGCCCGCAACGATGTCTTCGGCATTAACGATGTCTTCGAGATACTGGGCGTAGAACGCCCCGGTTTCCGGCGTGACGAGCCGCCGCAGCGAGGATACAAAATGGTCGGCGATAACGGCGTCACCGTTCGACCAGCGGGCTTCCGGGCGCAGGTAGAATGTGTACGTCCTTCCCTGCTCCGACACCTCCCAACTGTGCGCGGCCCCGGCAACAAGCGCTCCGGTCGCGTTATAGCTCAGGAGTCCCTCACCGATATCGCGCTGCACGTCTGCCGCCTGCGTCGTGCGCCCCTTGTGCGGATCCATCGATTCCGGTTCCGAGGGCAGGCCGCGATGCAGGATCAGGCCCTCGTCCTCGGGCGCGTCCGAGCACGCCGAAACCGCCAATACCGCGAGCAGCGCCAACAGGATCCTGGTTTTCATAAGTGTCTCAGGCGCTCTTCTTGAGCTGTCGCTTCTTAAGATGAATGAGCAGCAAGGATACCGCGGATGGCGTCATACCTTCGAGGCGCGACGCCTGGCCGAGCGTCACGGGCCGTGCGGCCGCCAGTTTCTGGCGCGCTTCGTTCGACAGGCCGTCCACGGCCGCGTAGTCGATATCCTCGGGCAGCCGCAGCGACTCCTGCTTTGCCTGCTTCGCGATTTCTCGCTCCTGGCGGTTAATGTAGCCAGCATACTTGGCCTGGACTTCGACCTGTAATTCGACCTGCTCGCGCTGCTCGTCGCTCTCGAGTCCGGCGGCATCCAGCGGCCCGACAGTCGACAAGGCCGACACCGCCGCGTAGCCGAGTTCCGGGCGCCGCAACAGGTCGCCAGCCGAGCATTCGCGCTGCAGTGTCTTGCCAATCAGGACTTCGTCGTTCTCGCTGAGGCGGCCCGGATGCAGCATGATGCCGTCGAGCCGTCGTTGTTCCGCGGCCACTGCGGCCTGCTTGTCGTTAAATATCGTCCAGCGCATGTCGTCGACGAGACCGAGTTCCCGGGCCTGCGGCGTAAGCCGGGTATCCGCGTTGTCTTCCCTTAGCGTCAGGCGATACTCGGCCCGGCTCGTGAACATCCGGTACGGCTCGCTGACGCCGCGCGTGATCAGGTCGTCGATGAGCACGCCAAGATACGCCTCGTGCCGGGCAGGAAACCACTCATCGCGCCCGCGTACCTTCTGCGCAGCATTGATACCTGCGAGCAGGCCCTGTGCACCGGCCTCTTCGTAACCGGTAGTGCCGTTGATCTGGCCGGCAAAGTAGAGGCCGTCGACATGCCTGGTCTCGAGGGTCGGCTTGAGGTCGCGCGGGTCGAAGTAGTCATACTCGATCGCATAACCGGGCTGCGTGATGTGTGCCTTTTCGAAACCGACGATCGATCGCACGAACCTGAGCTGCGTAGCGTATGGCAGGCTCGTCGATATGCCGTTCGGATACACCTCGTTGGTATGCAGGCCCTCGGGCTCGACGAAGATCTGGTGCGAAGATTTGTCCGCGAAGCGCACCACCTTGTCTTCGATCGATGGACAGTAACGCGGTCCTACGCCTTCGATGAGCCCCGAATACATCGGCGACTCGTCGAGCGAACCACGAATGATGTCGTGCGTTTCGGGCGTAGTCTTCGTGATATGACAGGACACCTGCCGAGGGTGCTGGTCACGAAGCCCGGTAAACGAGAACACCGGGATCGGCGAGTCGCCCGGCTGTTCGGCCATACGACTGTAGTCGAGCGTCTTGCCGTCGATGCGCGGCGGCGTTCCGGTCTTGAGGCGCGCTACCCGAAACGGCATTTCCCTGAGGCGCGCCGCGAGCCGGTTGGACGGCGCATCGCCGGCACGGCCCCCGGCTTTTTCGCTGCGCCCTACGAGGATGCGGCCGCCGAGAAAGGTGCCCACGGTCAGCACCACGGTGTTCGCGTAAAACTTCAGGTCCTGCCCGGTTACCACACCAACGACCCGGTCCCCGTCGATGAGCAGGTCATCGACCGACTGCTGGAATATCGACAGCCCCGGCTGGTTCTCGATGATGCCGCGAATCGCCCGGCGATACAGTTCACGATCGGCCTGCGCGCGCGTGGCCCGGACGGCGGGCCCCTTGCTTGCATTGAGCGTACGAAACTGGATGCCGGCCTGGTCGATCGCCGTTGCCATCGCGCCACCCATGGCGTCGATCTCCCGGGTCAGGTGCCCCTTGCCAATCCCGCCGATCGCCGGATTGCAGCTCATCTGGCCCAGCGTTGCGATGTTGTGCGTTATCAGAAGCGTGCGCGCACCCGCTCTCGCGGCTGCCAGTGAGGCCTCCGTTCCCGCGTGGCCGCCGCCTATGACGATGACATCGAACTTCATGGATTGTGACTATCAGAGCAAGAGGGGCGCGATTTTAGTCGCTGGCCCCTCGGGTTGCCAGCTTTCCGGTCACGAAAACTTTACTATCTACAAGGCTTTGTCCAAGATAGCGCGCTGTTTCGCTGAACCGGTTTCGCATGTTGCGCGCTGCTCTTTTTGCCGTCCTCGCATCCCTGGTCCTCCCTGCTCACGCACAGTCGCTCGAGCTCGAGGAATGTCGCATCAGCGCCGGTCCGGGCTATCCGGGCATCAAGGCGCGCTGCGGCACGGTGCTGCGTCCGCAGAATCCCGGCGATCCGGCGTCGCCCGATATCACGCTGCGCGTCGCCGTCGTGCCGGCACTCAACCTCAACCCCGCAACCGACCCGGTCGTACCCCTGGCCGGCGGGCCGGGCCAGGGCGCCGTGCAGTTCTATTCGGCTTACGCAGCCGCGTTCGAGCCCATGCGCCGTAATCGCGACATATTGCTCGTCGACCAGCGCGGCACGGGCGAGTCGTCGCGCATGGACTGCCCCATCGAAGACGACATTCTCGAAGGCGAGTACTCGGTGGAAGAGACGGTCCGGTACACGAACGACTGCCTGGACCAGTTGCCGCACGACCCGGCCTGGTTCACGACCAGTGTCGCGGTAAACGATCTCGAGGCCGTGCGGGTGTCGCTCGGCTATTCGGCGCTGAATCTCTACGGCGTGTCCTACGGCACCCGCGTTGCGCAGCACTTTGCTCGTCGCTATCCGGATTCGACGCGCTCCGTCGTTCTTGACGGCGTCGTGCCGCCGCAGCTGGCCCTGGGACCCGAGATTGCGACCGAAAGTCAGAAAGCCGTGGACAACATCCTGGCACGTTGTGCCGCCGATGCGGCCTGCAACGAACGCTTTCCAGGCGTTCGGGAATCTTTCTCGTCGCTCGTCGAGGAGCTGCGCGCCGAGCCGCGGCAACTCAGCGTGCCGAACCCAAGCACAGGGCGACCGGAGAACCTGAGCTTCGGCGCAAACGAGTTCGCCGGTGCTATTCGGCTGCTGGCTTACAGCCCGCGCTCAATTGCACTGGTGCCGCTCCTGGTTCACGAGGCGGCGAACGGCAACCTGGTGCCGCTCGCGTCGCAGTACCTGATGACGGCCGTCGCGCTCGCCGACTCGCTGTCGCTCGGCATGCACAATTCGATCATGTGCAACGAAGACGTGCCGTTCTACGACAAGGCGACGATCGATTACGAAGGGATCGAGGCGAGCTACATGGGCGCGCTCCAGGTCGAGGCGCTGGAGGCCATTTGCTCGGTGTGGCCGGAGGGGCCTGTCGACGCCGAGTTCAAGGTGCCGCTCGCAACCGACCTGCCTGTACTGTTGCTGTCGGGCGACGCGGACCCGATAACGCCGCCCCGCTACGCGGAGCTCGCAATGGTCGACCTCGACAACGCGCGGCACATCATTGGCCGGCACCAGGGGCATGGCCAGATAGGCGTTGGCTGCACGCGCCGGATCGTCGCCGACTTCATCGATACGGCCGATCTCGATGGCATGGAAGCCGACTGCCTCGAGCGCAGCTTCGTTATGCCCTTCTTTCTCGACTTCTCGGGGCCGGGCCCATGATCAGGGTTGATGACATCCATAAGTCCTTCGGCGCCGTGCGCGCCGTACGCGGCGTCAGTTTCAATGCGCCCGACGGCAAGGTAACGGGCCTCCTGGGGCCGAACGGTGCGGGCAAGTCAACGACGCTGCGCATCCTCTATACGGTACTCAAGCCCGACGCGGGCACGGCGAGCGTCGATGGCGCCGATGTCGTCAAGGACGATCTCAAGGCCCGGCAACGCATCGGCGCGCTGCCGCATGGCTCGGGACTGTATCCACACCTGACGGCGCGAGAGAACATTGCCTATTTCGCGCGCCTGTGCGGGCTCGACAAGGCCGAGATCGACGATCGAGTCGCCGAGATCGTGCGGTTGCTCGAGATCGAGGATTTTGCCGATCGCCGCACCAAGGGTTTTTCACAGGGCCAGCGCACCAAGGTGTCCCTTGCCCGCGCCCTCGTGCATGACCCGCAGAACGTCATTCTCGACGAACCCTCCAACGGGCTCGACGTCATGGCAACGCGCTCCCTCCGCAACCTGATACTCAAGCTCAAGGACGCGGGCCGCTGTGTGCTGTTCTCGAGTCATGTGATGCAGGAGGTCGCGGCGCTGTGCGACGACATCTGCATCATCGCCAACGGCCAGGTCGCCATCGATGACTCGGTCGACGGCATACGCAGCCGCACTGGCTGCGACGACCTCGAAGAGGCCTTCGTCAGGGCAATACACCTCGTGAGGCCGGAATGATGAGTACGACGATCGTCGTCTTCCTCAAGGAAATCCTCGACAACCTGCGCGATCGGCGCACGCTCGCGTCGGCGCTGCTCATGGGCCCGATATTCGGCCCCGTGCTGTTCGCCTTCGTCATCAACCTCTCGATCGAAAGGTCGCTCAGTGATGTCGAGCGCACGATGGAACTACCCGTCATCGGCCAGCAACATGCGCCGAACCTGGTTCGTTACCTCGAAAGCCGCAATATCGACATCATCGATGGTCCCGCTGACGCTGCAACCGCGATCGACGCCGTCAAGACGGGCGCCAACGACGTCATCCTGATTATTCCCGAGAATTTCGGGGAGCAGCTTCAAGATACCGTTCCGGCGAAGCTCGAGCTCGTTTCCGACCAGGCAAACACCGACGCCGAACGGGACGCGCGGCGGGCGCGCGGGGCCCTGCACGCCTACAGCCAGGAGCTGGCGGCCGTGCGCCTGTCGGCTCGTGGCGTCAATCCGCTGGTGCTTCGACCGCTCAATATCGACGAGGTCGACGTCTCCACGCCTAGCGGCCGTTCGGCCATGCTGCTCGGCATGATGAGTTACTTTTTTATATTCGCGGCCCTGATGGGCGGCATGTACCTTGCCATCGACACGACGGCGGGCGAGCGTGAGCGCGGCTCCCTCGAGCCCCTGCTTTGCCTGCCCGTGACGCGCGACCAGCTCATCCTCGGCAAGATTGGCGCTACCTGCCTGTTCATGATGCTGTCGCTGTCCCTCAGCCTGGTGTCGTTCTTCATTGCGCTCAAGTTCATGCCGCTCGAGCAACTGGGCATGACGCCCAACTTCAGCCCCGGCGTCATGCTCGCCGCGCTGCTCCTGTTCGTACCGTTCATACTCCTGGGCGCGGCCGTCATGACTCTCGTCGCATCGTTCACAAAGAGCTATCGCGAAGCGCAAACCTGGCTCAGCGTGGTCCTCGTGGCGCCAACATTGCCGATCCTGATCGTCAGCATCCTCACCCTGCGCCCGCGGCTCGAATTCATGTTCGTTCCCAGCCTGAGCCAGCACCTGCTGCTCGTCGACATGGTCAAGAACGAGCCGGTCAACAGCCTGCACGTCTCGATTTCGGTCGTGAGTACCCTGATTTTCGGCGCGCTCCTGACCTGGATCTGTGCCCGCTTGTACCGTCGCGAGGGCCTGCTGGGCTAGAATAAACAGATGTCGCTGTTCTCCGAGCTCCGCCGACGCAATGTGCTCAAGGTCGCCCTGCTGTATGCGGTGACCAGCCTGCTCATCGTCTGGATTGTCGATCATGCCGTTTCCGGCGAGGTCGCGCCGATCTGGGCCAAGGAGTTCGTCCTGCTGTTGCTGGCGATCGGTTTCCCGGTCGCGCTGATCTTCGCGTGGGTTTACGAGATCACGCCCGAGGGCCTCAGGAAAGGCGTCGACGTCGACCAGACGCAATCGATCGTCTACAAGACCGGCCAGAAACTCAACGCGGCCGTCGCCGTTCTCGCGGTGCTGGGTCTCGCCGCCATTGTCGGCGAGCGCCTTTTGCCGGAGTTCGAGCTCGTGCGCCTCGAGCCCGTCGAGGAAATTCCGCTGCGACCGATTTACGACTCCTCCGAAAGCGTCGGCGTACCCAGGGAAATAACGGCATACACGATGGCGAATGGACTGCGCATCGTCGTCTGGCCCGATCACGATATTCCGAATGTCGTCATGTATAACTTCGTGCGCGCCGGCGGGCGTAACGAGTACCCGGGCATCACGGGCCTGTCGCACTTCTTCGAGCACATGATGTTCAACGGCACGTCGAAACATGCGCCGGGCGAATTCGATCGCATCATGGAGGCGGCCGGCGGAGCCAACAATGCCTACACCTCGAACGACCTGACCGTTTACCAGGACTGGTTTCCGCGATCGGCCCTCAAGACCATTATCGAGCTCGAAGCCGATCGCCTGCAGAATCTCGCGATTGACCCGGACGTCGTCGAAAGCGAGCGCAACGTCGTCTATTCCGAGCGTCGCCTGCGCATCGATAATGATAATGACGGTCGCCTGTACGAGCAGATGCTTGCTAACGCGTTCGTTGCGCATCCCTATCAGTTCCCGGTAATCGGCTGGCCGTCAGATATCGAGAACTGGACGCAGGAAGACCTCGAGTCCTACTTCACGACCTATTACGCGCCGAACAACTGCACGATGATCTTCACTGGTGCAGTTTCTCCCGAGGAGATCTTCCTGCTGGCCGAGCAGTATTTCGCCCCGATCCCGCGGCAGAAGCCACCGCCGCCCGTGCGCACGGTCGAGCCCGAGCAGTCGGGTGAGCGACGCATCCTGATCGAAACGGACGCAGAAACGCCGCTGCTGCATGTTGCGTTCCATGCCGGCAGCGCGAGCGATCCCGAGACCCGCCACATGCAGTTGTTGCTCAACATCCTGGTCGGCGGCGACTCCTCGCGGCTGCATAGTCTGCTCGTTGAGCAGGAGCAGCTCGCACTCAGCGTCGGCGGCATGCAGATGGAGGGCTTCGATCCCGGGCTCGTGTATTTCTACCTGACGCTGCCGCCGGGCGCCGACGTCGCCGCTGTCGAGGCGCGCCTCTTCGAGGAGCTCGAACGCGTTGCGGTCGAGGGTGTCACCGGGGCCGAGCTCGAGAAGGCCCGAAATATCATTCTCGCGGATTACTGGCGCAACCTGTCGACGATCAACGGCAAGGCGGCGGCGCTCGGCAACTACGAGGTGTTCACGGGAAGCTATGAAAACCTGTTCTCTCTCCCGGAGGACGTGAACAACGTTACGGTCGTGGACCTGCAAGCGGTTGCGCGTGGCGCGTTTCGACGCAACAACATGACCGTCGGCGTCCTGCATGCTGCCGACGAGGAAACATGATGGCGCGCACTCTTCGCCTGGTCGCCCTGGTCCTGTGCTTCCTCGCGGTCCGCGTTTCCGCGGATGTGTCTCTCCCCGACTTCGAGCGTGTCGAACTCGACAATGGCGTAGTACTGCTGATCAGCGAGAAACACGACGTGCCGCTCGTCGGTCTCGAGGCGACAATTCGCGGTGGCGCAATCCAGGATCCGGAGGGGATGAACGGTCTCGCCAACCTGCTCGCCGGCATGCTCGAAAAGGGCGCCGGGGAGCGTGATGCAGCCGCCTTCGCCGAGGCGGTCGATGCCGTTGGTGGCGTGCTCTCGGCTTCGGCGGGACTCGAGTCGCTTCGCGTATCGGCCGACTTCATGGCGCGCGATGCCGAGCTTCTTATCGAGCTGCTCACCGACATGCTGCGCCGCCCTACGCTGGACGCGGACGAGTTCGAGAAACTGCGCGATCGCAGCATCAACCTGATAAAGGCCGCCAAGGGATCGGACCCGGGTAACTTGCTGCCCAGGTACGGCAATGCGTTTCTGTTTGTCGATCATCCCTACGGCAACCCTGTCGGCGGCAGTGAGGATTCACTCGCGCGTATCACCCACGATGACCTGCTCGCTTTTTACGAAGACCGTGTGGGCGCGGACAGGCTGATTATTTCGGTGGTCGGAGACTTCAATGCCGAGGCGATGAAGAGCCGGCTCACGGCCGCATTTGGCGACTGGCGCAGCGCCGCGGCCGAGGCCACTGTCGTGCCCGTTGCGCAAAAAGTGGCCGGGCGCCGCGTACTGTTAGTCGACAAGCCGGGCGCAACGCAGACGTATATCTGGCTGGGCAACCTCGGCGTTGCGGTCGATTATCCGAAGCGCGCCGAGCTGAACCTCGCCAACACGGTATTCGGTGGCCGATTTACGTCGATGCTCAACAACGAACTACGCGTCAAGGCGGGGCTGACCTACAGCGCACGATCGGTGCTGACGCGGTCCGCAAAGCCCGGTTCCGTCGTCATACGCACGTTTACCGAGACGAGCACGACCACCGAGACCATCGACATGGCGCTGGAGCTGCTCGAAAAACTGCGCAAGTCAGGCATCGACGAGGAGATGGTCGAGTCGGCTCGCAATTACGTCATGGGACAGTTTCCACCGCGTCTCGAGACCGCCGTGCAGCTCGCGTCGCAGCTCGCGGTGCTGGAACTCTATGGCCTCGATGCGGGCTACGTCGATAGCTACGTTGAAGCGCTCATGGCCGCTGACGCAGAGGGAATTGCGACGACGATCGACGATGTTTATCCCTCGCCCGATGACCTCGTGTTCGTTCTCATCGGGGATGCCGGGACGATCCGGGACGATATAAGCCAGTACGGGCCGCTCACCGAGATGTCGATCCAGGAGACGCGCTTCCGGCCGTGACGTCGCGGCCGGCCGTTTGCCGATCCGTTCATTTGCCGATACAGAACTCGGAGAAGATCCGGCCCAGCAGCTCATCCGAAGAGACGGCGCCCGTGATTTCCCCAAGCGCCTGCTGACAGAGGCGCAGCTCTTCGGCGAACAGCTCGCCGGCCCGTGACTGCTGCAGGGCCTCGCGGCCCGTTTCGAAATGCCGGTGCGCCCTCCTGAGCGCGTCGATGTGACGCCGCCGTGCCGTAAAGGCACCCTCCCCCTGGTTCTCGTAGCCCGCTAGCTCGCGGATACGGCGCCTGAGATCATCAAGGCCTTCGCCCGTCTTTGCCGACAGGCAAACGGCGTCACCCGCTCGATCGACGTCGACGAGATCGATCTTGTTATGCACGACGGTGACAGGGATTCCTTCCGGCAGCTCTTCGTCGATGTCACCGTGATCCGGGTCAGACGCATCCTGTATCCACAGCACGGCATCGGCGCTTTCGAGGGCTTTACGCGCGCGCCGTATGCCTTCCTTTTCGATGCGATCGGGATCGTTCCTGAGCCCGGCAGTATCCACGAGTTCGACGGCGAGGCCGTCAATATCGATTTGCTCGCGCAGGATATCGCGCGTGGTGCCGGCGACCTCGGTCACGATCGCGGCCTCCTGGCCGCTCAGCAGGTTCAGCAGGCTGGATTTGCCCGCGTTCGGCTTGCCGACGATCACGACCCGGTAGCCGTCGCGCAGCATGCGGCCCTGCCGGGCGCCGGCCAGCAGCGCGGCGAATGCCGCGTTGCACTCGTCGACGCGTTGCCCCAGCCTCTCGTCTGAGAGGAAATCGATCTCTTCTTCCGGAAAGTCGATCGCGGCCTCGACGTGCATGCGCAGTCTTAGGAGTTGCCCGGCCAGCGCATCGACGGCCGTCGAAAACGTCCCGCTCAATGAGCGCAGCGCCGCCCTGGCCGCCTGCGCCGTGCCGCTGCCAATCAGGTCGGCAATCGCCTCGGCCTGCACGAGGTCGAGCTTGTCATTGAGAAAGGCGCGCTTCGAGAATTCCCCCGGTGTCGCTTCGCGCGCACCAAGCGCTGTCACGGCGTCGACGAGCAGCGCAACGACGAGCGGGCCGCCATGCCCCTGCAGTTCGAGCACGGACTCGCCCGTAAACGATGCCGGTGCCGGAAAATATAGCGCGATACCTGCGTCCACGATGTCGCCGTCGACATTTCTGAAGTTGCGATAGGTGGCCGTGCGCGGTTCCGGTAGACTGCCGAGCATGCGGCGCGCAATCTGCTCGGTCCGGTCACCGGAAATCCGCACGACGCCGACACCGCCGCTTCCGGCTGGTGTCGCTGCAGCGACAATCGTGTCTGCGTCGGTCGTCATACGGTAATGAAAACACAGGTAGCAGCACTATGCAGAATCTGAATGTCACCTTCGAAAATCAAAAAGGCGAGACGCTTTCAGGGATTCTCGATCTCCCAACCGAGGAGCCTGTAGCTTATGCGCTGTTTGCACATTGCTTTACCTGTTCCAAGAACCTGCGTGCCGCCAGCAATATTGCTCGCGCGTTGAACGACGAGCGCATCGCCGTGCTGAGATTCGACTTCACGGGACTGGGACAGAGTGAAGGCGAGTTCGCGGATACGAACTTCTCGTCCAATGTGGACGACCTTCTCGCCGCGGTCGACTTCCTCGATCGCAAACATGGCGACGTCTCGATCCTCATCGGGCACTCGCTCGGCGGCACCGCCGTCCTGCAGGCAGCCATGCAAGTCGAGTCGGCCGTCGCCGTCGCGACAATCGGCTCGCCGGCCGAGCCCGCGCACGTAGCCAGGATGTTCGCGGGCCACGAGGAATCGCTGCGCGAGCGTGGCGAAGCGGAGGTGAACCTTGGCGGCCGGCCTTTCCTCATGAAACAACAGTTTGTCGACGACCTCGAGCAACACGATGTAAAGGGAGCGATCGGCGGATTGCGCAAGGCGCTGCTGATCATGCATGCGCCGCTGGACAACATCGTCGAAATTGACAACGCCTCCGACCTGTTCGTTGCCGCAAAACATCCGAAGAGCTTCGTGAGTCTCGACAGCGCCGACCACCTGCTGTCTAACGACGATGACTCTCGCTACGCCGGACAGGTGCTGGCGGCATGGGCTTCACGCTACCTGCCGCACGCCGATCATGGCGAGCCATTCCGCGTCGCTGCCGGCGAAGTCGTCGCGCGAACCTATACCGACGGTTTCAAGACGGACGTCCGCGCCGGTCGTCATACGCTCGTTGCCGACGAGCCGCGCTCCGTTGGTGGCACCAATGCCGGGCCCTCGCCCTACGACCTGCTGTCCGCGGCCCTCGCTACCTGCACGTCGATGACGCTCCACATGTACGCGGCTCACAAAAAGCTCGACCTGGAGTCGGTCACGGTGCGGGTCAAGCACGGCAAGATTCACGCCGTCGATTGCGAAGATTGCGAGAGCGACTCGGGCAGGATCGACGAGTTCCAGCGCTCGGTTTCGCTGCAGGGAGCTTTAAGTGACCAGCAGCGGCAGCGCATCCTCGAGATCGCGGATCGTTGTCCCGTTCATCGCACCCTGGAAGGCGAGATCAAGGTTCGGTCGAAGCTCGCCTAGTCGTCCCTGGGTTTTTTCTTGCCGCCCTTCTGGGCTTTCGCCTCGAGCTCGACAACCCTGTTGATCTTCCACTGCTGTGCGATCGACAACAGCGTGTTGGTCACCCAGTAAAGCACCAGGCCTGAGGGGAAGAACGCGAAGAATACCGTGAACATGATCGGCATGATCTGCATGACTTTCGCCTGCACCGGGTCGGCCGGTGCGGGGTTGAGCTTTTGCTGCATGAACATGGCCACGCCCATGATGAGCGGCAGGATGAAGTACGGGTCGCGCGTCGACAGGTCCGTGATCCAGAGCGCGAATGGCGCCTGGCGCATCTCCACACTCTCGAGCAGCACCCAGTAGAACGCCAGGAAGAAAGGCATCTGGATCAGTATCGGCAGGCAACCGGCCGCCGGGTTGACCTTTTCGCGCTTGTACAGTTCCATCATCGCCTGGCTGAGCGCCTGGCGGTCGTCCTTGTAGCGGTCCTGTAACGCCTTCATGCGCGGCTGCAGGTTGCGCATCTTGGCCATCGAGCGACCGCTCGATTCCGTGAGCTTGTAGAACGCCAGCTTGATGAGGATGGTCACGATAATAATCGACACGCCCCAGTTGGCCACGAACCCGTAGACCAGGCTCAGTAGCCAGAACAGCGGCTGCGAAATGATCGTCAGCCAGCCGTAATCGACAGTAAGTTTCAGCGTTTCGTCGATCTCTTCAAGCTGTGCCTGCAGTTTCGGTCCGACGAACAGGGTCGTCGCGAAGACCTTGCTGCTGTCCGGCGCGACAGATACGGGGTTCCGCCCGATGGCGCTGCTCGTAGAGACGTTGCCGTCAACGGATACGCCATAGCGGAACTCGCTACCCCTGGCCGGCACGACGGCGCTGACAAAGTGATGCTGGATCGAACCGAACCATCCATTTTGAGAGTAGAACTCGTACTTTCCGTCGTCGATAAGATCATCGCGATCGAGCTTTTCCGACTTCTCGCCGTCATACACGATCGGTCCCTGGAAGGAGTACGAGTCGACGTTGAACATCGAGCGTTCCTGCTCCCGTGAGTAACGCTTGATGCGCACGTAATCGGCGCCACGCCAAAGCTCCGTGCTACCGTTCCTGATTTCCTGTTCGAGCTCGATGATGTAGCTGCCGCGCTTGAAGCGGTAGCGCTTCTCGATGACGATCCCGCTCGGGTCCGTCCAGGTCAGCGGAACCACCAACCCGTCCGCGCCGTCGAGCTCATAGCGGGATTTCGAGCTTGCAAAGGTCGTGAGGTGTGTCGCCTCCGCTGCGCCTCCCAGCGCGCGTACGCCGGATTCGATCAGGCCGAGCTCGAGGGGATCGAAACTGAGTAGCCTGACCAGCTCGTCCGGCCGGTCTTTGGCCACGGGATAATTGCGCAGTAGGGCCTTGTGCAGCGTGCCGCCACCTGTGCTGATCTCGAGATCCAGTACGTCGGTCGTTACGTGGATGACCGGCGCTGCGGGGGCGGAAGTCGGTTCGACGACATTTGGGTCCGGCGCAACAGGGGCGTCCGTCGCTGGTCCGCTTAGTTGAGGAAGGTCTTCTTCGGCGGCGGGTGGGGCCATCTCATCGACCGCCGGGGCCGGCTGCTCTGCCGGCGGGACGGCCGGCTTGGGTCGGTAATCCTGCACCCAGGTCTGGTAGGTGATCCAGGCCATGAGTCCGAAAAAGGCCCATATCAGCAGTCGTTGATTGTCCATCGATTAACGTTCCCGCGATTTCGCCTTGCAACATCGCCGCCAGTGCTCGTCGAGGCTTTCAAAAACCTCCTCGTTGCTGGCTTTGGCCGCCGCCGGCTGATTGATCACCACAATGTCGAGGCCGGCCAGCATATCCTGCTGCTGACGAAATGACTCCCTGACTAGTCTTTTAATTCGGTTCCGTGCTGTCGCGTGGCGACAGTGTTTTTTCGAGATTGCCAGGCCCAGCCTGGCCCTGTCTTTGTCGCCCTGCCGAGCCAGCACTGTAAATAATTTGTCGCGGCTGCGTGAGGCTTTTTCAAACACGCGGCCGAAAGCAGCCGCTTCAAGTAACCGATTGTCTCTTCTGAACCGGATACTGTTGCTGCTGCTCGTCAATCCTGATTTGGTGCTCGTCGTCGTGATCGACGCCGGGCGTGTTACGGCGTCAACCGTGCGCGGCCTTTTGCGCGGCGGCGCTTCAACACGAGCCGCCCGGCCTTGGTGGCCATGCGAGCGCGAAAACCGTGTGTGCGGGCGCGCTTTATCTTGCTGGGCTGAAATGTGCGTTTCATCGTTGATTACCTGGGGTCGATTACCTGGTTCATAAGCCGGCCGGTTTGGGGCCGTACTTTTGAACGGGCGGCAAGGGTACGCAGATGCCCGGGGAGTGTCAATAGACTAATGTAAACATTGAGATTTCGGCCTTTAACAAGCTGTGGATAACCGCATCTGGCGGCGGCCGGGCTTAGGGTATAGACTGCGTCGTCTTGCGCTGCATTTATAGAAGAAAAATAGCAATCATGGGGACCCCGGGGAATATCTTGTCGTCAGAATCGATGCTCTGGAAGCAGTGTATTCGCGACCTGCAGGCCGAAGTCCCCGAACAGCAATTCAATACCTGGATACGGCCGCTTCAGGCTGTCGACAGCGACGGCGTGCTGCGCTTGCTCGCACCCAATCGTTTCGTCATAGACTGGCTGCAGCAGCACTATCTCGAGCGGATCCTCGAGCTGGTGGCCGCCAACAGCGACAACACCGAGGTGGCGCTTGAGGTGGGCTCGCGGCGAGCCGCGGCGCCGGCGGGTCCAGCCAGACAACCTCAACCTGTCGTCGCCAGGAAGACGGCAGCAACGCCGGTGGTTTCGAGACTGAATCCGGTTTTCACGTTCGACAGTTTCGTCGAGGGCAAGAGTAACCAGCTGGCCAAGGCGGCCGCGACCCAGGTCGGTGAGAATCCCGGCAAGTCCTACAACCCGCTGTTTATTTATGGCGGGGTTGGCCTCGGCAAGACCCACCTCATGCATGCGGTGGGTAACGCCATTCTGAAAAACAGCCCTGGCGCCCGCGTGAGTTACGTGCATTCGGAGCGCTTCGTTGGCGACATGGTTCGCGGCCTGCAACACAACACGATTTCGGAATTCAAGCGTTCATATCGGTCCCTGGACGCCTTACTTATTGATGATATTCAGTTTTTTGCGGGTAAGGACCGTTCGCAGGAGGAATTTTTTCACACCTTCAACGCGCTCCTCGAAGGCCAGCGACAGATCATCCTGACCTGCGACCGGTATCCCAAGGAGGTTAACGGGCTGGAAGAGCGCTTGAAGTCCCGCTTCGGCTGGGGGCTTACGGTCGCGATCGAACCTCCCGAGCTCGAGACCTCGGTTGCGATCCTGATGAGCAAGGCGAGCGCCGATGGGGTCGAGTTACCCGAAGAGGTGGCCTTTTTTATCGCCAAGCGGATTCGGTCAAACGTACGGGAGCTGGAGGGCGCATTGCGGCGCGTGATCGCGAACTATCGATTTACGGGTCGGCCGATCAGTCTCGATTTTGCGAAAGAGGCCTTGAGAGACCTCCTGGCGCTGCAGGACCGGCTTGTGTCGATCGAGAACATTCAGAAAACCGTGGCCGACTACTTTAAGATTCGCGTCGGCGACCTTTTGTCGAAGAAGCGCAGCCGTTCGATTGCCCGTCCCAGACAAATCGGGATGGCCCTTGCGAAAGAGTTGACCAATCACAGTCTTCCGGAGATTGGCGACGCGTTCGGCGGCAGGGACCATACAACGGTGCTACACGGATGCCGTCGTATTGAGTCATTGCGGGAGACCGACAAGCGTGTCGACGACGACTATTTGAATTTGTTGAGAACTCTGACAGGATGATGTGGATAACTGGTGGAAAACAGCCGGTCGTATTTTTATCCACAGGCTGCACACAGCTCACGGACCGGGCACACACGATCTGTTCGGTAAGTTTTTGGCTCGTAAGTTATTGATTTATAAGACAATTAAAAAGTTATGCACAGGACTTTTGTCGCTTAATAATAACAATAATATATAGATTTCCAATATTTATTAACAGGTGGATCCTATGAAGTTTACCGCAGCCCGGGAAGCGCTGTTGAAACCCCTGCAAGCCGTCATCGGCGTTGTCGAGCGACGCCAGACAATGCCGATACTCTCCAATGTGCTCATGATTGCCCGGGAGGGGCAATTATCGATCACGGCGACGGATCTGGAGGTCGAGTTGGTGGCCCAGGCTGAGGTCGAGACAGAAACGGGTGGGGAAATAACGGTCTCGGGGAGGAAGCTCCTGGATATCTGTCGTGCGCTGCCGGAGGGGTCGGAGATCGATGTCAGCCTGAGCGGTGAGAAACTGGCGGTCAAGGCCGGCAGGAGTCGATTCAATCTTGCAACGCTGCCGGCGGCGGAGTTTCCGGTCGTCGAGGACATCAAGGCGGGACAGAGCATCCAGGTATCTCAGGAGGTGCTCGGAAGGCTCATAGAGAAGACGCATTTCTCAATGGCTCAGCAGGATGTCCGCTATTACCTGAATGGCATGTTGCTGGAGACCGGTGGCAAGCACCTGCGGGCGGTGGCCACCGATGGTCATCGGCTGGCGTTGTGCCAGGCTGAGCTCGGCGGCAGCCTGGATGAGCAGCAGGTGATCGTGCCACGTAAGGGTGTGCTGGAATTGCAACGCTTGATGGGCGGTGACGGCGATCTCGAGATTGAGCTGGGGGCGAACCACATACGGATCCAGTTAGAGGGCATCCGCTTTACGTCGAAGCTGATCGACGGTCGCTTCCCGGAATACGAGCGGGTTATACCGAAAGAGTCAGCAAACGAGTTGAAGGCGGATCGAGGCGCATTCCGTGGCGCGCTGCAACGCACGGCAATCCTCTCGAATGAGAAGTACCGTGGTATCAGGCTGGTGATCCGGGACAGCGGTGTCGTTTTGCAGGCGCATAACCCGGAGCAGGAAGAAGCCGAGGAAGAGCTCGAGGTGGAATATAGCGGGGAAGACATCGAGATCGGGTTCAACGTCAATTATCTACTCGACGCGCTTGGCGCGGTCGATAGTGACGAGGTGACGCTGTCGGTTCAGGACAGTAATTCGAGCTGCCTGATTCGGCAGCCGGGTAACCAGGACAGCACGTTCGTCGTCATGCCGATGCGCTTGTAGGACAGGCCGGTGCCCGATCTCCGATGATTCGTACGTTCAGGGCTAGCCATTTTCGCTGCCTGGAGAATGTAGAGCTCAAGCTGGCACCTGACTTCAACCTGATTTTTGGTGCGAACGCCTCCGGGAAGACGAGCTTGCTGGAGGCGTTGGCGTATCTGGGACGGGGGAAATCCTTTCGGGGGGCGAGCACGGCGAACCTGGTACAACACGGGGCGCAGGAATTCGTGTTGTTCGGGCAGGTGAACAACGACGGCCGGCAACAGAGAATAGGGGTACGGAACAGCCGCGCGGGGCTCGAAATACGGGTTGACGGTGAGAGCGGCGGCGGTGCCGCCGCGCTGGCCGAAGCGCTGCCGCTGCAAGTGATTGACCCGGAGGTGCATAACCTCGTGGGCGGGGGGCCAGAACAACGCCGCCGCTTCCTCGACTGGGTAGGGTTCCACGTGGAACATGAGCACCTGCTGGCTTGGCGACGCTTCCGGCGAGTCCTCAAGCAACGAAACGCGGCCCTCAAGGCGAACTCGAGGCCAGCCGCGATCAATAGCTGGAACGCTGAGTTCGCAGAGCTGAGCATGGCGCTGGACGCGTCGCGACGGCGGTCTCTCGAGGTGGCGATGAGCAGTCTGCAGGGATTCGGGCAGGACCTGCTGGGGACCGATCTCGGCTTCGATTACCAACAGGGTTGGAAACAGGGGCAGGGGCTGGATGCTGCGCTTGCGGACGGACTGGAGCGAGATCTGCAGCTCGGCTCCACACAGCACGGGCCGCACCGGGCCGATATCAAGATTCGCTACGACGAGCGACAGGCCCGAAAGCTGGTCTCTCGTGGGCAGCAGAAGCTGCTCGCGAGCGCCATGATCCTGGCGGCAACAGAGACGGCACAGATGGCCCTGGAGCAGCCATTGCTGCTGCTGCTCGACGACCCGGCGGCAGAACTCGACGCGGATTCGCTGGAGCGCCTGATGGAGGCCGTTCGCTTACTGGGCTGCCAGGTGGTTGCAACGAGCCTCGAGCGGGGGGCGCTGGCCGCACCCGATGGGGCTGCCGTGTTCCACGTGGAACACGGCGTGCTGAGCCCGGCGGCCGACGCCTCCTGACCGCCGAAAACACCTTAAAAAAGAACGCTTTTGGGGTCCTTCTCGAGCCCTGTTTTGATACAATGCGTCGGTTACGCCCAGAGGAAATCGAATGACCGACGAAACAGAATATACTTCCAGTAATATCAAGGTGTTAAAGGGCCTTGAGGCCGTCAGGAAACGGCCCGGTATGTATATCGGCGACA
>Ga0209456_10000543_pt1 | contig 20161 bp, 16 predicted proteins | sample COG_11_FD_184755 | JGI IMG/M metagenome (GOLD analysis project Ga0209456, IMG submission 184755) | Pelagic marine sediment microbial communities from the LTER site Helgoland, North Sea, for post-phytoplankton bloom and carbon turnover... | ecosystem: Environmental > Aquatic > Marine > Neritic...
GCTTGGGCTTGGCGGCGCCTTTGGCGCCGGGCTTCGCCCTTCGGGCTCGCGCTGCCGCGCATGGTTTGGGGGCGGTGGGGAAAGGATTAGTGCCGGCGTCAGCGCAGCCGTATGGTGACAGCTTCGCCGTCCCTGCCGCTCGCTCGCAGGACCCCCGCGTCAGTTAGAACCTCGACGTGGAGGTCGCGAGTGGGACGCCGTCGCTCGCCGTCCTGATGCGCGATCCGAACGTCGAGCTCTGCGTTGTTCAGGGTGGCCTCGTACGTCGTCAACAAATAGTCGCCTTCTCGGTAGCCGTACCCATCGCCTGCGTCCTCGTAGAGCTGGCCCCGTGCTTTGCCGTCTTCGTCTAGGGAGACGATCAGGGTGAGGCGGCCCTCGAAGGCTTCGTCCGTAGTCTGACCACCGGGGCCGGCGGGAAGGATGGCGCCGTCGCGGAGTCGCAGGACGGGGTGTGCGGCGTCGGCATCCTCGTCATCCAGCGTGAAGCGGCGCCATGTGCCCTTCGGCACCTGGAAATCGTGTGCTCCGTCCTCGAGCAGTTGCGGCTGGACGAGGACGTCGCCCCCCAGAAGGAACGCGTGGTCCTCATCGCGAAGAGAAAGGTCGGCTGGGTCGGCAAAGAACACCGGACGCGCAACCGGGAGCCCGGTCGTCGCGGCTTCGTGGAACGCGGTGTAGAGATAGGGCAGCAATCGATAACGACGCCTGAGGGCCACTCTGGCGACCTCTTCGGTTGCCGCACCGAACGACCACGGCTCTTGGTCGCCCTTGAGCGAGTTGTGGGTCCGGCTGAACGGCAGGAAGGCACCCACTCCGATCCAGTGTGCAAAGAGCTCGGGAGAGGGGGTGCCTACGAACCCACCGATGTCCGGCCCCGCGAACGGCTGCCCCGAAAGACCCAGGTTGAGCACCATTGGCACCGACCAATGCAGATGCTCCCAGGTTGAGAGATTGTCTCCCGTCCACGTGGCCGCGTGCCGTTGGCCTCCGAGGTAGCTCGAGCGCGACAGGACGAACGGCCGCCGGCCCGGCCGGGCCTCACGCATCGCCTCGTTTGTAACTTTCGCCATCAACATCCCGTAAACGTTGTGATATTGGGCATGGGTTCCCGGCGGAAGATCGCCACCACCACGATGCTGCAAGTCGTCGGGCAGCTCCGCCCCGAGCGGCAGGATCAGCGACGGCTCGTTCAGGTCCACCCATACGCCGTCCATGCCGTGCTCTAGGAGCCGCTCGGTCAGCCCCCTCCACCACGCCTGGGTCTGTGGCCGCGTGAAGTCCGGGAAGGCCGCATCGCCCGGCCACGTGCTTCCGTGGCACTCGCGGCCCTCGGGGCCGCAGAGGAAATGTCCCCCGGCAACACCCTCGTCGTAGACGTGGTATCCGGGCTCGGCTTTGACCGCTGGGTCGAGAATCCAGACCGACCGAAAATCCATCTGGTGAAGATAGTCGTTGGTCCCCTTGGGATCGGGGAATCGCTCCGGGTCGAAGGTGAAGACCTTGTATTCATCCATGTAGTGGATGTCGATCCAGATGACGTCGCAGGGGATCTCGCGCGTCCGAAACTCTTGCGCGAGCTCCCGAACGCGTGCGTCCGGATAGTACGAGAAGCGGCACTGCTGATAGCCGAGCGCCCAGCGAGGCGGCAGCTCGATTCGACCGGTGAGCGCGGCCAAGCGCTGGACGACCTCTTGGGGAGACACACCCTCGATCACGATGACCGGAAACGGTTCCCCGCATGTCAGCCGAATTCCCTCGCGAAGATCGATCCCGAGCCGATACGTAGTATCGGCCAACACGCCAAAGGCACTCCCGTCTCCCCGAACCGCCAATGCCCATGGATGCGCCTGATAGATGCTCTTGGAACGTTCGTCATAATGCGGCACGACGGTCCCATCGTCTTCAATCCGAAACGGCTGCTTCGCCCAAACCTCGGTGACGGCGCCGTTGCGCAGCAGGGACCCCGCAACTTCGCCGGTGCCGTATAAGCTGGTGCCGGTGTCGGTGGGGATGGTCGCGATGAAAGCGTCGGCAGCCTGCTGAAACTGTGGAACGACACGCCACGCGGCGGGCACGATGCCTCTCGCGGGGAGCGGTTCGATCAACGCAAAGGAACGCGGGAGCGTCGATGGGTCGTGGTTGGGCGGCACGAAACGCGCAACGTCGTCCGCAAGTAAGCCCGGATCTTGATACGAGCCCATGAGCCACACGGTAGCTCACTGGCGCTGGCGCTGACACCCCGTACAGCCGACGCTTTGCGTCGTCCAGGGGCTTCGCTGGCAAGCGTCCATCTCGAAGGCACGCCGCGCCGTGGTATCGTCGACGCATGCTTGAACGAACCTATCACCGGAGCGGGGTTGTTCTCTATGCGGTCCTCTTAGCTGGGGCAGCGCTTCACACCGCAGCGTCCGGCTGCACCAGGATGTGCACGGAGGCCGGGTGTGTTGACGGTCTGACCGTGGAGCTACAGCCAGAGATCCCCTCCACTTACGATGTCGAGCTCGTGCTTGACGGGGCTAGCGGAACATTCACCTGCACGAAGCACGAAGATGGAGGCTGGCAAGTCACCGACGAGAGTGGAGAAGTGCCGATCTGGGGTTGTGTCGGTTCCCAGTTCGAGATCGCCGATGAGACTCCCAAGTCCGTCCAGATCACGGTAAGCGCCCAAGACATCGACTGGACCGGATCTGTTGACGCGGACCCGGACTACGAGGTCATCCAACCCAACGGCCCCAACTGTACACCCACCTGCAGCATCGCAACCCTCACCATCCAGCCTGACTGAACCGCTGACGCTGACGCTGGCCCCGTACGCCCTCGGCAGGCGGCAGCGCGAGCCCGAAGGGCGAAGCCCGGCGCGAATGCGCCGCCAAGCCCAAGCGAAGCGCCGGGCGCGGAGGCACGCTGCTCACTCGCGTGAGAGTGATACTAGGATTACGGGTGGGGGTAGGAGATAGTGTGGGGGCGGTGGGGCGGGACAAACTGCCGCCGAAGGCGTCCGGGCGGGCGGTGTAACTAAACCGGCGCTGCTTCACGGACACCCATCGACACACACCCGAAACTCGCTCTCGCACGCTGCAACACAGCTCTTGTCCTTCATCTCGCAATAGCTATTGCAGCCCGCCCACCAATCGTCGCAAAGGGGGTTGCACGACGACACATGAAACTCCGCGGGCGGGGCGCGGGGATACTCGTGCTCGTGCGAAGAAATGGGCTCGGGTTCGTCTTCGGTCGGCAGCGGCCGAGCCGATCCGTCGACGGCGAGCTGCCGCAGGCGCATTTCGGCATAGCGGACGCGCTCTGGTGGCTGGTCCTTCGAATGCTCGTCGATCCAGACGCTCCAACAGTCACGCCGCTGCTCGGGGGTCACCGATGGGTCGTAATCGGCGCCGTAGCACTGCTCGTAGGACTCGATGGTTCTTTGAGCTTGTTTAAGGCTGGGTCCGCATGCAATTGAAACCAACAGGCAACATGCGAAGAGCGAACGAGCCATGACGGCGGAAGGTATCACCGCCGACGAGCCCAACCAAGCTCCGGTCACGGGGTGGGGCACGTTTGAGGCCAAAGGCCTCGGGACTCTGTGGCTCGCATGGAGCGAGGCCGGGCTGCTGCGGCTTGCCTTCGAGCGCCTCAAGGGGGTCGGAGCGCAGGAGCGGGCCGTTCCCGCGGTCTACGCCGAGCCGCTCACCCGCTACTTCGATGGTGAGCCGGAAGACTTCGCCGACCTGCCGCTCGATCTGCGGGGAACCGAATTCCAGCTTCGCGTGTGGAACGCGCTGCGCGAAATCCCTTGGGGGCAGGTGCGAACCTACGGTGGCATCGCTCAGGAGATTCACTCGCCGCGGGCAATGCGCGCGGTGGGCCAGGCCAACCACGTGAATCCGGTCCCGATCGTCGTCCCTTGCCATCGCGTGGTCGAAGCGGGGCATCATCTCGGCGGTTACGGCGGGGGGCTCGAGCGCAAGCAGCTCCTGCTCGAGCTCGAAGGCGTGCGGTTCCACGAGGGCGTCGTGCAGCCAGGGCAGATGAAGCTTTTCTGAGCTACCCGTAGCGCGCGACCAGCAAACAGACGACCGTGAGTGCGCCTGCTGCAAGGCTGACCTTGTCCTTCACCGCAAAGAGCACGGGGTCATCGTGCATCTCATCGCGCGCGGCGAGGAACCAGATGCGCGTGATCCAGTAGACCAAGATCAAGCAGATGCCCCAAAGCGCCTCGGGCCGGGGATAATACATCACCATCGCAGGGCTGTTGATGTAGAGGGCAAACACGAGGACGGCGAGCAAGCCCGCCGCCGGTCCGGCCGAGGTGATGATCGGAATGTCCGCCGGAACGTAGTTGCGGCCCTTGAGGGATTGCAGGGGGTCGCCCTTGATCTGGATCAGCTCAGCATATCGTTTCACGAACGCCAAGCTCGTGAAGAAGAAGATCGAGAAGGCGAGCAGCCAGGGTGAAAGCTCGACGTCGACGGCCACGCCACCGGACATCACACGATAGGTGAACAACGACGCCAGGGTGAGCACGTCGATGATCATCTGCTGCTTGAGCACGAACGTGTACGCCGTGGTGAGAGCGACGTAGCCCAGTAGCGCCAACACGAACTTCGGGTTCACGAATGTCACGGCAAGCGCCATCGCCAGCGCCAAAGAGGCCAAAGAAAGCGCGATACCCCCTGGAATCGAGAGTGTGCCTGCGGCAAGCGGACGCTTGCATTTGCTCCGGTGTTGCCGGTCTGACGGAAGGTCGATCAAGTCGTTCAGCACGTAGATCGACGACGCGCAGAAGCTGAACGAGAAGAAAGCCATCAGCGCTGTGAAGACCAGGCTGAGATCCGTGTACTGGTGCGAGAAGTACAGCGGAACGAACAACAGAATATTCTTGGCCCACTGGTGCGGACGAAGCTCCCTGATGGCGGCCTTCCACTTGTTCGGCCGTTCGGAAAGCACGGTCACCTTCGGAACCAACTGCCCGGCGCGCCTGTGCGTGCTCGAGCTTGGAGCGACCATGATCGCTTCGTTCGCAGCCTTCCAGACCGGCAGGTCGGCCGATGAGTCGCCCACGTACTGGAAGCCCCCCGCGCCGAAGCGAGACGCGAGAAACTCTGCCTTTCGGCGCGCCTTGAGGTTCTTTTCGCCCTGACTGCCGATCGCTTCGTCGAACACCCCGAGGTGCGCGCCAACCGCGTCGGCGGTGACTTGGTTCGATGCCGTTACGAGGAAGACCTGACGGCCATCGTCCCGGGCCCGACGTATCTCTTCCAGGACCTCGTCGCGGTAAGGGAGCGTGGCGGGGTCAACTGGCGCGGCTTGCGCCATGTACCGCTTGAGTGAGGCGCGGCCTCGCATCAGAGCGAAAAGGGCGACGACCACCTTCCATGGCGCGGTCTTCAGTAACCCCAGAAAGCTCTCGGCAAGCGTGTCCGTTGCGACCAACGTACCATCGAGGTCCACGCAAAGCGGCCTCGTCTGGGCTGGGGTCGAATCTGTGGGCGGCGTATCCAAGGCGCTCTTCTCAAAGACTATTCAATGCAGCGGATAGCCGCTCGCGCTTGTCGCGGAGCTGCGAAGCGTCCCGCTTCGACTTCTCGACCACCGCTTCGGGTGCGCGCTCGATGAAGCTGGCATTGCCGAGCTTCTTCTCGACGGCGTCGAGCTCTTTCTCGACCTTCTTGAGGTCCCGCTGGAGTCGGTCTCGCTCCTTTTCGGTATCGATGACGTTGGGGACGACAGCTCGCACCCCAGGGTTCACGAAGACGGCTGCGTCGTCAAAATGGGAGCCCGGATCGTCGAGCTTGGTGGGGTCCGCCTCGAAGCACATCTCGCACCGCGCCAGATTCTCGATAGTCGACTTCTCCGCCTCGAGGACCTCACGCTTGTCGTCGTCGCCCGTGTGCCAGTGGACCCGCATCGACTGACTCTTTGGAACGTCGTGCTCTGCACGGATCGTTCGCATGCTGCCGACAAACGCCTGCACCACTTCGAAGTCACGCTCCGCGTGGCGGTCGACCTTGGCATCCACCAACGCCGACGGGAATCGGCTGATCATGATGCTCGCAGGCGCGTCGTCCCATTTGGGAACCCGCTGCCAAATCTCTTCGGTGATGTGCGGCATCATCGGATGTAGCGCACGCAGCACGGTCTCGAGGACGTGCACTAACGTCGCCTCGGTCTCCTCGGCCAAGGCGGCGTCGCCACTGTCGAGCGCGGGCTTGCTGACCTCGAGATACCAGTCGCAGAACTCATCCCAGAGGAAGTGATAGAGCGCGCCGGACGCCTCATCGAACCGGTAAGCGTCCAGACCCGTCGAGGCGATGTCGAGGGCGTCGTAGAGGCGGGATAGCACCCAGCGGTTTGCAAGCGCCGTGGGCTGCGGACATTCCTGCGACGCCTTCGTCGACGAGCCCCTCAGGCGCATCAGCGCGTAGCGCGACGCATTCCAGAGCTTGTTGGCGAAGTTTCGGTAGCCCTCGATCCGCTTGATCGAGAGCGCGATTCGGCGGGACTGCGGTGAGTAGCTGAGCAGCGTCATCCGTAGAGCGTCGGCTCCATAGGGCGCGAAACCGTCAGGGTAGGTCGTCTTGAGATACTTGATACCCGACTTCTTGGCGCCTGCCTTTTCGGCCTTCGCGACGAGCTCATCACAGGTTGCACCATGGATCACATCGAGAGGATCGATGACATTGCCCTTCACCTTGCTCATCTTCTCGCCGCGCTCGTCGGTTACCAAGCCGGCCAGCAAAACCCGTGTGAACGGAACCTCGCCCATGAAGTGGAGGCCCATCATGATCATGCGCGCAACCCAGAAGAACAGGATGTCGTAAGCGGTCTCCATGTCTTTCGTCGGATAGAAACGCTCCAACGCCAGGGTTTCGTCGGGCCAACCGAGCGTCGAGAACGGCCACAAACCGGAGCTGAACCACGTGTCGAGCACGTCATCGTCTTGCCGAATCGAAGTGCCCCCGCAGCCCGCACAAGCCGTCGGGTCCTCACGCGAAACGGTCACGTGCTCGCAGTCACCACAGTACCAGGCCGGAATCGGGTGACCCCACCAAAGCTGGCGAGAGATGCACCAATCCTGGATGTTCCGGAGCCAATGAAAATACGTCTTGGTCCATTCGGGCGGCAGGATCTGAATGGTCCCATCTTCGACGGCCTCGATCGCCGGCGCCGCAAGTGGTTTCATCTTCACGAACCACTGAGTCGAGATCATCGGCTCGACGATGGTTCCGGAGCGGTGAGAGCGCGGCAGCGTCATCATGTGCTTCTTGCTCCCGCGGGCGAGCCCGATGTTGGCGAGCTCGATCTCCACCGCCTTGCGCCCCTCGAACCGGTCGAGCCCCTGGAACGACCCGGCATTCTCGTTGAGGGTGCCGTCCAGGTTGAGGATGTTGATCTCCTCGAGGCCGTGCCGCTTGCCGGTCGCGAAGTCGTTGGGGTCGTGCGCCGGCGTCACCTTCACCACACCGGTTCCGAACTCGGGGTCGACGAGCTCCGCGTCGAGGATCACCGGAATCAGCCGATCGACAAACGGATGTCGCACGTACTTGCCGTGCAAATGCCGGTAGCGTTCGTCGTCCGGATGAATGGCCACCGCCGTATCGCCGAGCATCGTTTCCGGACGCGTCGTCGAGACAATCACTTCGCCGTCTGCGTCGGCCAGGGGATAGGCGAAGTCGAACATCACGCCTTCGACGCTCTCCTCCTGCTCGACCTCGAGGTCCGAGAGCACCGTTTGTGAGTCGACGTCCCAATTCACCAATCGGGTATCTCGGTAGATCAGCCCCTCTTCATAGAGCCGCACGAACGCCTCACGAACGGCCCGTACCATGTCGGGGTCCATCGTGAACTTCGTCCGAGGCCAGTCACACGAGGCGCCCATCTTTCGAAGCTGCTCGAGGATCCTGCCACCGGACTCCTCCTTCCACTCCCAGACCCGCTCGATGAACTTCTCGCGCCCGAGGTCGTGGCGTGTCAGGCCCTCGCTCTTCAGCTGCCGCTCGACGACCACCTGAGTCGCAATGCCGGCGTGATCGATGCCGGGAACCCACAGCGTGTTGTAGCCCTGCATCCGCTTGTGGCGGCAAAGCAGGTCTTCGAAGGTCGTCCGGCAAGCGTGCCCCATGTGAAGCGAGCCCGTGACGTTGGGAGGCGGAATCGCGAGGGTGTACGTCGGCCTGTGGTCATCGGGATCCTCGGAGGCGGCAAAGTACCCCGCGCGCTCCCAGAGCTCATACCAACGGGCCTCGCTCTCGGTCGGCGAGTACTGCTTGGGCATCTCGTCGGACTGTTCGCTCATCCGTCCGACCGTTTGCGGTGAAATGTGGGGGCAGTCAAGCCTCAGTCGCCGACGAGACGGTGCAATTCCTCGCGGATCATCGCCTCAGCGAGCTCCGGCACGACTTCCCAAACCACGCGCTCGACGACCTCTGCGGAGAGCTTGAGCACCCCCTCAACTTGGTCGGGCGTGAGCCCCAACGTCTGGAGCCGCTCGACGACGGAATGCGATATCGCTTCGCGTGCCACCGCAGCCTGCAAAGGCGGAACTGGAGACGACAAGATCTTGGCGGGCGGGGCAGACGCTCGCAGGGAAGGCGCGGCGGTCGGTGCAACCGAAACCTGTGCGCCGGTCAGCGGAACCGTGCCCATCGGAGTCGGCGCCACCGGCCGCGAGGATGGACCGTTGATCGGCAATGGCGGTGGCGTGGGCCGATAGGAAGGCTGAGACACGGGCCTCGGCGCAGCGCTCGCGGGGCGCGCGACCGGAATCGAGGGCGCCTCGTAAAGGGCCTCGGCCTCGCTGGCTAGGTCAGTTGCCTTGTCGATGGCTTCCTGCGTGTCGAACGGCTTCAGGATGTGGTCGTCGGCGCCGACTTCCGAGGCGCGGGCCGCGTCGAGCGGGCGATGCTGACTGGCCATCAGAATCACCGCTATGCCCGCGAGCTGTGGGTCCGATTTCAGCGCGCGGGTCACCTCGTACCCGTCGATGCCGGGCAACGACGCATCGATGAAAGCGATGTCCGGACCGAAGTCACGCCCGTGTTGAAGTGCGAGCTCGCCGTTCTCGACGGCAAGCAGCTCCGCGTCTTCCCCCGCGAAAGTCATTTCCATGACCTTGCGCATGGTCACGCTGTCTTCGACGATTAGAATCCTCATCGACTCAAGCCCCGTTCACCTAGATGTATGCTCGCTGACATACGCGATCGGCACCTTCCCGGTCAAGAACCGGCGTGCCCGGTTTGACCACGCTGCGCCCCACCGGTACGGAGCGCGGGTGTCGGATTCGGACCTACGCCGGCTCTACCGCGAGGAAGCCCCGAGGGCCCCGGAAGGACGCTTTTCGCTCGAGGAGCTGGTCGAGGGGTCAGGACCGATCGAGCTCGACATCGGTTTTGGCCGGGGTTTATCGCTTTTCGAGCGCGCGGCTGCCTCACCCGAGAGCCGCATCATCGGCATCGAGGTCAAGACCAAGCTCGCCTATAAAGCGCAGGAGCGGCTCCAAAAGCGGGGCCTCCAGAATGTGGTGGTCCTGTGTGGAGATGCGCGCGAAATCTTGAAAAGAGCGGAGCCTGGCGGATCGGTTCGGCGGGTTGCGCTCCACTTTCCGGACCCCTGGTGGAAGAAGCGCCACGACAAGCGACGGGTCATCGGGGAGGCTCTCCTGACCGAGCTGGCCCGCCTGATGGACTCAGGGGGGCAACTCTTCATCCAGACCGATGTCGAGCATCGGGCCGAGCAGTATGTCGCACAGCTGCGTGAGATGGCGGCGTTCACGCTCCTGTCGGACGATGGTTATGTTGCTGCGAACCCTTTCGAGGCTCGCTCCAATCGGGAGAGGCGAGCCCTCGAAGATGGGTTGCCGGTTTGGCGAATCCTCGCCACGCGGAGCTGATCACCGAAGGGCGACGGTGTTGCAAGCGCGCTGCGCACGCTCTCTCAGCTCTTCTTGGCGTTCCTCGAGCGTCTCGTCCAGTTCGTAGCCCGGGATGAAGTATCCGATGTCATCGACGATATCGTAGAGCTCTTGGCCTTCGGCCAGGAGCCTGCAGTTGCGCTTCTGCAGGGCGTCCACCAAACGCGGAACGGCCTCCAGGCTGTGGGACTTGGTGTCGTGCATGAGGACGATGCCGCCTCGGTCTCCGGTCTCCTGTTCCCGGCGATCGAGGACCCGAAAGAAGGTGCGAACCACCTCCTCGGGAGTCCGCACCTCGAGGTCAGCGGGGTAGAGCGCCCACATCACGCTGGTGTACCCGCTTTCGGCGAGGAGCTGCTCGACGCGCGCCGACAGGGCGCCACCGGGAGGACGGATCAATCGCGGCTTGCTTCCGATGGTCCTCTCGATCTTCCGTTCGCTGACCGCGAGCTCCGCTTGGATCTCGGCGTTGCGAAGCAGGGGAAGCTGACGGTGGGTCTCGGTGTGGTTTCCGATCATGTGGCCTCTGCGAACGATCTCGCGGACGATTTCCGCGTGCTCCCGCTCCCAGGGGTTGCCATTGCCAAAGCTCTCGCTCGTCACGAAGAAGAGCGCCTTGATGCCGAGGTCGTCGAGCACTTCCAAGAGCTGCGGTGTCGTCCGGCGCGAAGGGCCGTCGTCGAACGTGAAGAGAATTCTGCGACGCCTCGATCCACCGCGAATCGTCAGACCGCTCGGAAAGCGCGAGCCGGTCATATCTAGGTTGGTCCCCACGATGCGAAGCACCTCGGGTCCTGGTTCGGCATGGATAGGCTCGACGACGCGAGGCGGGGCCTGGCGCAGGGCCACCGGCGCGGTAACCGCCGACGGGGTGATGACCGCCGGGGCGCCCGCAAGCGAGCCGCCGGCGACCACCGCGAGGGCGCAGCAGCTCAGTCGAAGCTTCCATGGGATCCAGGGCATACCGAATACCGATCGTACGGAAGCGACCGGAGCGGACGCGAGAAAGCCGCAGGACCTGGACAGGTCTGCAGTTGCAACGGGCGATCGCATCGAGTACCCCGTGCGCCCAGTGGGCACCAAGTGATCGAAGTCGAGGCTCTCAGTAGGCGATATGGGAACCGTCTCGCCGTCGACGATGTGTCGTTCATCGTGAACCCCGGGGAGATCGTTGGATTTCTCGGTCCGAATGGGGCCGGAAAGACGACGACCTTGCGAATGCTGACCGGCTACCTCTCGCCAACGTCGGGGGGCATTCGAATCCACGGCATCGATGCGGTGGCAAGCTCGATTCGAGCGCGAGAGCAACTCGGTTACATGCCCGAGGGCGTGCCGCTCTACCGGGAGATGCGCGTGCAGGAGTACCTGCGCCATCGAGCCGCCCTCAAGAAGGTCCCCAACGTCGGCGAAGCGGTCGATCGCGCCCTCGAGCAAGCCGGCGTCGCCGACTCACGGAAGCGTATCATCGGTCAACTCTCGAAGGGCTATCGCCAACGCGTGGGGCTTGCCGAAGCCCTGATCGCCGATCCACCGATCCTGATCCTCGACGAGCCGACCTCGGGATTGGATCCCAACCAGGTGCGGCAGTTTCGCCAGCTCGTCCAGGGCTTCGGCGGCAAGAAGGCCGTGCTGCTGTCGACGCACATCCTCTCGGAGGTCGAGGCCGTGTGTGACCGACTGATCATCATTCACGAAGGCAGAAAGGCGGCTGACCTTCCAGCCGCCCAGGACGACCTCGAAGAGGTGTTCGTCGAGATCACCACGGGCGTGGGGAAGAACAAACCATGAAGAGCGCATGGGTCGTCATGAAGCGGGAGCTTGCGTCGTTCTTCGTGTCGCCGCTGGCATACGTGGTGCTCACCTCGTGGCTGGTCTGGAACGGCGTCGTGTTCTGGGTCCTCACCGAGTTCTACGCCCGCAACGCGGTCTCCTCGGGCGCGGCATCGCCATTGTCCGCATTTTTCGGCGGAAGCGTCCTTTTCTTCATCCCCCTTCTAGTTTTCGTCCCCATCCTCGCGATGCGGCTCATCGCAGGCGAGAAGCAATCGGGGACAATCGAGACACTAATGACGGCGCCCGTCTCGGAGACGTCCGTCATCCTCGGCAAGTACGGCGCGTCGCTGGTCATGTGGTGCGTGTTGTGGTTACCGACGGTCGTGTACGCGTGGATCATGAGCCAGCACGGAAGTGTTGATTGGGGCGCCACGGCATCCAGCTACTTCGGGGTGTTCTGCCTCGGTGCCTATTTCATGGCCGTGGGCCTGCTGATGAGCACGCTTGCGTCCACCCAGATCATCGCGGCGGTGCTGTCCTTCGTCGCGCTCGGCGTGCTGTTCACCGTTGGAATCGGCGAGTTCGTATTCGATGGCGCAGCGCGTGAGGTCTGCGCGTACGTGAGCATGTGGGGCCACATGCAGAGCTTCTCCAAGGGCGTGGTCGACACACGATACCTGGTGTTCGATCTCTCGGTCGCCGTCTTGGCGGTCGGCTTGAGCATTGGGGCTTTGAAGGCGCGGAGGCATGGGTGAACCCGCTACGTCGCACCGGCCTCAACTTCGTTCTCACGGCTCTGCTGGGCCTCGCGGTCGTCGTTCTGACGAACTACATCTCGTCGCGTCACTACAAGCGATGGGACTGGACGGCGCATGGGCTTTTCACGCTTTCCGACCGAAGCCAACAGGCGTTGCGAGAGCTCGAGCCTGACGTTCAAATCTACGTCTTCCTCGGTCGCGACGAGCAGGACTTCGCCGATGTCGAGACGCTGCTCGAGGAGTACAAGGCCGTCACAGACAAGATCACCGTCGAATGGGTGGACCCCGACCGCGACCGTGCCCGCTACCAAGTTCTCGCGGACAAGTTCGGGATCGATAGCTGGCTCGCGGGAGAGGTGACGCTTTCGCAGGTACCGGTCGTCGTCACCAGCGGCGACCGCAAGTGGAAGGTCGAGCGACATCAGTTGATTGTCGAAGACTTCGAGAGCTTCGAAGATGCCGACGGCCACAAGTTGGACTTGCAGTCCGAGCGCGCGCTGACAGGCGCCATCCTCGAGGTCACTACCGGGGAACCGACCCAAGTGTGCGTGGCGAAAGGCCATGGCGAGTGGGAGGTCGGAGCCTACGGAGACCGCAGCTTCGACGCGGTCGCACGCGAGCTCGAGTGGGAGAAGATCGACGTCGAGCCCGTGGAAATCCGGAGCGACGACATCCCCGAGTCCTGTGATGCGTTGTTCGTCATTAGCCCGCAGCGCTTGTTTTCCGCCGACGAGGTGGCCATCGTCGACCGCTACTTGGCATCTGGCGGCAATGTGCTCCTCGCATTCGATCCCGTCTTGAAGAAGGAATCGTTGACCCCGACCGGCTTCGAAGCGTCGCTCGAAGAGCGGGGGATCCTCGTTGGGGACGATCTCGTCATCGAGAACGACCCGGCACAGCAGCTCCCCGGAAACCCGGGCGACCTGTTCCTCGTCACGAACCTCGGAACGCATCGCCTGGTCGACACCATCCGGAAACGCGGCGGCGGCATGCTCGTGGCCGTAGCCCGATCGGTGGACGTGGCCGATGGGAGCGACACCGAGGTGCTCTTCCGAACGAGCCCCGACGCGGTCGCGGAAACCGACCTCGCGCGCGCTCTCAACCCCGACGCGAAGGGAAAGCGAACACCGCCAAGCGCCGTGCCGCTAGCGGTGGCTTGGGAGTATGTCGCGCCGCTCGGCGATGACCTGAAGCCCGTGGAAACCGAAGGACCGACTCCGGGGCGGCTGCTAGTCGTCGGCGACAGTGATTGGATGAGCGCGGAGCTGCTCGATAACCCCCAGCTCTCGAACATCGATTTCGTGTCCTCGTCCTCCGGCTGGCTCACACAACGCGAGGCCTTGATCAATATCGCCCCTCGCAAGACAAAAGCCCGGGCGGTCATCATGAGCGATGCGGATTTGCAGAATCTCCTGTTCCGAGTCGTGCTTCTCTTGCCGTTGGCAGCACTGATCGCCGGGTTTGGGGTTTGGTGGTCGAGGCGCTCATGAGCGCACGAACCCCGATCATCCTGTTCGTCGTCGCTGCCATCTTGTTGGCGTACGTGCTCTTGTTCGAGCGTGGCCGACCCGGGCGCAGTGAGATCGAATCGCGGACTGGCCTGTTGCTGGAGGAGGTCGTCCGAGAACGGATCACCCGCATTCGAATCGCAGCGGGCGATGAGCGCATCGCGCTCCGCCGAGACGGCGAGGGTTTCGACGAAACCTGGACGCTCGAAGAACCGAAGCAAGCCCCGGCCGATCCCGAGGCGATCGAGGACTACCTCCGCAATTGGGAGTTCGCGATCCCGGTTCGCACCCTCCAAAGGCCGACTCCGGAGGACCTGAAGAGCTTTGGCATCGATGCGCCCAAGGCCGAAGTCACGTTCGAGATGGGACGCGCGAAAGTTCGGCTATCCCTCGGGTCGGGCTCTCCCGTGGACGGGGGCGGATACGTGCGCATCGATGAGCGCCAAGAAGTCACCGTCGTCAGCGACGACGTCGTTGCACTCTTTGACGGCTCCGCCGACTCTTTCGAGCTCAAAGGTGACGCAGGCGCACCCGACCTGTCGGACTTGCTCCGCCCAGAAGAAGAAGCCGAAGACGCGGGCGTCGCCGCGCCCTGATTACTTCGCTTCGGCCTTGGCGAGCGTCTCGTGGGATGCGTATTCAAGCAACCCATTGCTCGTGTTGAAGCCGCCGGACGAGATCAGCGTGAAGTGACCCTTGACGCGAACCTTGTTGCCAACCGCGAGGTCTCTTGGCACGACGACCGCGCCAGCGATGGTCGTGGTCTTGCGTCCACGTCGAGCGCGCGCGAGCTGCTCCCGGTTGTCGGCGTAGCCCACCACGAGCAACTGCTCGGCTCGGTCGGTCTGGTCCGCGGTGTCCGCAACGAACATGTGCGGCGCGGCCACCTTCGGGCACTCTTCTTTCTTTCGCTTCTTACAGACCGGCGGCTCGTAGATCTCCATGATGTAGCCGGTCACCGAGAGGTCGGTGTCGAGCACCTTTAGCGGCCGTAGATGAAGGCCATACACGCTGTACGACTCATCTTCATACGTCGTTGGAAACGGCGGCGGCGGTAGCGTCGGAACCTCGGGGAGGTCCGGGACGATTTCGGGTAGTTGTTCCGCCTCAGCTTCGGGCTCCGAAGCGGAGGTGATCTGTTCACAACCGGTGCTCAACAGCACCCCAGCCAGCATCAGGCCAATTAGACGAGCTCCCATGTTCCCCCCTGTCTGAAACAAAGTAACACGGCCGATTCGCGAGCGACAATCTAGCGGCCTACCGGCCCGCAGCCAGTGTCCTCGGGTAGGGGCTGTTCGAGCGCCATTTTCAGCGTGGGCGGAACCCCTTCGGTGCGGCGAAGCTGTGCCACGATGGCCTGGGCCTCGGGGGTTCCAAGGGCGCGGAGCGCCTCGATGGCGCGGGCACTGTTATTGAGGTCCTCGGTGAGCGCGTTGCTCGGCGCAGCCCGCATGACGACCACGAACAAGGCCTCGACTGCGTCGCTCCGGCAGTGAGCAACCACGTACTCAATTGCGGCCGCAGTCACGCGCGGCCATTCGTTGCGGGCGCGTAGCCTCCGCTGAATGCGCTCCCAGCCTTCGTCGTGGGCAGAGGCGCTGAGCACGCGGATGGCAGCCGTGCGCACCTCGGACATCGAGTCGTCGACCGCTGCGACCACGACTGGGATCGCGTCGCCCTCGGTCCGAAGGCTGGTCACCGCCTCGGCGCGAACCATGGGCCAGGTGTCACGGCGTGCGAGCGTGGCGCGCTCCACCATGGAATCCGGGTCACCCGACAACACGGCCGCGGCGCGTGCGCGAACGCGTGGGTAGGGGTCGCCCAACAAACCGCGCGCGTCCTCCCGATGCCCGCGCGCTGCAATCGCAACGACCGCAGCCCGCCGAAGCATCCATTCAGGGCGTTCGAGTTGGCTTCGGACCCACCGGTCGACCTCGCCGCTAGAACCTGCCGCTCCGGAGCTTTGAAGCAGTCGCCACTTCCCGGGAAAGTCGGCTGACTTTGGCGCTGCGTACTCGATGAACGAAGCGGTGACGGCGCCGTGCCCATCAAGCGAGGCAAGCCCCATCGCGGCGCTTGCGACTGCGGCCGCGTCGGGCTCTTCGGCGAGCCAAGCACGAAGCCGTCTGTCCGAGTTCTTGCCTGAGCGTTGCACTGCGGTTCCGAGCGCGTTGCGGAGCGCAGGGCGGTCCGCCCCACCATCGCCTGTCATCGCTTCGAGCAGCGGCCCGATCGCGAAGTCGGGTTCAGTGCGTGCCAAGAGCGACGCCGAACGGTCACCGACACCCGGATCGAAAAGGAGCAAGACCAGCCCATCACGCCCGCGGGGTGTGGCGCGCTGGAGCGCATCGAGCGCGCGGTTCTGGAGCTCCTCATCCTCAGACCGAGCAGCCTCGGCCAGCGCCTCGACCGCCGCGTCGTGGTCCTTCGCAAGCCGGGAGAGCGCGCCGAGGGCACGATGCTGCCCCAACGGGGAAAGGGTTGGCCACGCATCATGAATGCGCTTGGCGGCCCGTTCTCCGCCCGCCTGAAGAACGTAAACCGCTGCAATCGCTCGGTCGTGATCGGCTTCGAGGTCTTGCACCGCATCCGCGATGGCCGCGGCGTCGGGCGCGGCCGACGCCGTCCCAACCCAAGTCGTCAGCGACACCAAGATCGCTAGTGCAGTAGCACGTCTGCGGCCCTTCGTTCCCACTCGATCACCGTTCCATCCCGGAGCTCTAGCACGCGGTCCGCATGACGAAGGAAATCCTCGCGATGCGTCGCGACGAGGACTAACGCACCCTGGTCCGCATGCTCGCGGCAGACGCGGACGAGGTGTCGCTCATGCTCGTCGTCGAGAGCGGAGGTCGGTTCGTCCAGAAGCAACACAGGCGCGCCTAGGTAGAGCGCACGCGCCAGCGTGACCCTTTGCCGCTGGCCCATGGAAAGATCAGTGCCGCCTTCTTGCAAGACACCATCGTAGCCCCGGGGCCTCGGGGCGATGAACTCATGTGCGTCCACGCGGTGGCAAACCTCGAGCACGCGCTCGCGGTCGGGATGGTCGGCACCGAACGCAACGTTGTTCAGGATCGTATCCCGAAAGAGCGCGGGGTGTTGCGGCATCCACGCGGTCGTGGCGATGAGCGCGCCCCGCGACGTACGCTCTTCGTCGATCGCGATGGTGCCGCCACTCGGCGGTAAGACCCCCGCAAGCAGGCCGAGCAACGTCGACTTGCCCGCACCGCTCGGTCCGGTGATCGCGATGAGCTCCCCTCCGAGGAACGACGCACTTGCGTGCCTCAGCACCGGGCGGTCACCGTAGTCGAAGGAAAGGTCGTCCAACCGCAGCGACGCGATTGGCTCGGTGCGAGGCACGACGGGGTCGGGGGGCTCCGTCGGAAGGCTCAGAAGCTCATCGAGCCGGTCCAGGGAGGCCAGCCCCGACCACCAGCCGAATACCGCCTGGGCCACACCGTGAAGAGGCCGATACATCAGGATGAGGGCTACCAAGACCGTTCCCGTAGCGGCCAGATCCACCTCGCTGCGGGTCGCCCAAGCAAATGCAAAAACCGCCGCAATCCCCACCGCCGCTCCTAGCTCCACGAGAGGCCCCGCAGCGGAGCTCCAGGTTTCGGCCGCAATCCCGCGCTCCTCCGACCTCGTCGCCCCCCGATCAATTTTTTCCCAGGTTGGATCGGTGGCGCGATAGGCCCGGAGGACTGCGGCGCCATCGATGGCCTCGGCGGTGTCCGAAACGACGCCCGATTCGGCGGCGAAGAGCTGCCGTTGGAGAAGGCGGGCTGGGCGAGCCGCCAACACGATGATGACGACCGCCACAGGCACCACCAGGAGCCCGGGGATGGCTAATGCAGTATCCACCCTTAGCGCCACAATGGCTAGTCCAGTAGCCACTAGTGTGCTCCGAATGCCCTGGGTCACGCCCAAATGGAGCAGGGTGCGGACGCCATGGACTTCGACCTGAATGCGGGAGGCGAGCTCACCGCGGGGCCATCGATGAAGGGTTGAAGGCTCGAGTTGCAGCACATGAGACAGCAATTTGCCCCGAAACTCCTTGATTACGCTGAGTTGAAGCTTTGAGGTGAGGTTCGCGCGAACCGTCTCCGACAAGGCTCGGACGAGTCCGAGAAGGACCAGGAGCCAGACGATCTGCGTGACCGAAAGGCTCGGAGTAGAAAGTGGGCCGGTGGGGCTTGGCGCGCCGAAATCACCCTCCAAACTACGCAAAAGCGGGCCGACCAACCAGGCGTAGCCGGCGGTTGCCACCGCCGACACCAACATGAAGAGGAGGGCGGCCGCCGCGAGGCCCCTCCGCCGGACGACGGATTCCAGTAGCTCGCGACGAGCAGGATTGCCACTGGAATTTTCCCGCAGAAACACGTAGAATCCCTCTTCTCAAAGCCTCTCGAAGACCCATATACTCTTAGTTACCCCTACGATAAAGCTACGCGTTCGACGGACGAATCTACGCTTGCGGTGCATTCCGGCACGGTGCGTGCATTCAGATTTGACTTGGACGAATGGTTCACGCTCGGTGGAAGAGCCGGGCGGTCTCGAGTGTTCAGCCAGTAAGACGGGGCGCCACACATCGCGGGGCGCCACCGGAAGGCGAGAGGGAAAATGGCAAGACAGGCAGCGACAAGACAGTCCACGAGAAGGAGCCAGGTGAGGGCCAAGGTATCCAAGCAATCGGAGCCGAAGGCTGAGACCAAGGCTCAGGAGCCAGCCCAGGCCCAGCCCGCAGCCCCTGGGGCGGTGGAGCCGAGCAAGGAGCAGCTCGAGAAGGCTCGCGCCGAAAGCGAGAAGGCGCTCAAGGAATTCGAGCGCCAGGGCGCCGGGGACTCGACCCTCACGCGGTACTTCCGCGAGATGATCGGCCATCGGGTGCTCACCCCTCAAGAGGAGATCGAAGCCGCCAAACAGGTTGAGCGTCTCGAAATCGCCTATTGGGAGGCCCTGCTCAGCTACCCGCCGTGCTTCGAGACCGTAGCGACGATCATCGAGGCTCGCGTGGAGGACCAGCCGCTCCCCGAGATCGCGTCACTCCGAAAGCTCTGCAAGAGCGCGAAGGCCGACAAGCTCGGCAAGCGCCAGGAAGCGCGTTGGGGCGACCTCTGCCTCCAACTCTCGACCAAGATGCGCGAGCACGACAGCGACCGGCTGTTCGTCCAGGAGTCGGACCGCGCGGTGCATCGTCTCGCCGGCGACTTCGCGGACGAGCGTGACATCGTCGGTGATCACGTCCGCGTCACCCCCGCATTCAAGCGGTACCTGCAATACGTGCGCGGCGCGCAAAAAGCGCAGCAACGAGCGAAGAACCGTTTCGTCGCCGCCAACCTGCGCCTCGTGGTTTCGATTGCCCGCCGCTACAACCGTGGCCGGCTGCCGCTCATCGACCTCATCCAAGAGGGCAACATCGGTCTGATGAAGGCCGTCGAGCGCTTCGACCACAACCGTGGTTACCGCTTCAGCACCTACGCTTCGTGGTGGATCCGCCACGCGATCAGCCGCGCCCTCGCTGACAAGGGTCGTGCGGTTCGTATTCCGGTTCACATGCTCGACACGTACAATCGTGTTGCGCGTGCGACGCAGGCCATCGCGACTCGGACCGGCAAGGAGCCGACGCCCGAAGAGCTCGAAAAGGAAACCGGCATCGCTGCCGAGAAGCTCGAGAAGATCAAGGGCTACTGGGCGGAGACTCCGTTCTCCCTCGATCGCCCGGTCAACGATGAGGACGGCCGCAAGTTCATCGACTTCCTCGAAGAGGAGAACGTACCGACGCCGTACGAGCAGCTCGTCTCCCGCAAGTGGAGCGACGAGGTGCGCAGGCTCCTCGACACGCTGACCCCGATGGAGGCCCGCATCCTCCGCTGGCGCTTCGGCCTCGACGATGAGGACGAGCTCACGCTGAAAGAGATCGGCGACAAGTACAACCTGTCCCGAGAACGAATCCGGCAGCTGCAAGAGCAAGCGCTGGGCAAGATCCGGCGACAGATCAAAGAGTGAGGTAAGCGCTCAGTCTCCACGACGACAAAACGCCGGCAAGGGAAACCTCGCCGGTGTTTTTAGTTACACGGCATGTGGTGGGGGGTGGGGATGGGCTGGTGACGTGGTTTGGTTTAGTTACACCGCCCGCCCACCCCCACCCGTAATCCTCCCTGCCGCGCCCTGCGCTTTGCTTGGGCTTGGCGGCGCATTCGCGCCGGGCTTCG
>Ga0209456_10000545_pt1 | contig 20139 bp, 19 predicted proteins | sample COG_11_FD_184755 | JGI IMG/M metagenome (GOLD analysis project Ga0209456, IMG submission 184755) | Pelagic marine sediment microbial communities from the LTER site Helgoland, North Sea, for post-phytoplankton bloom and carbon turnover... | ecosystem: Environmental > Aquatic > Marine > Neritic...
AAAAAGTCGGCGTCCCTGCCGACTTAGATCTCGTATCAACCTGTGAAGGAGATGCGAGGGTTGGAGGAGCCACCCCCGAGCGATTAGGGATGACTCGCGAGCCATACTAGGTTTCATGCTTGATACGTGATGTGACAAGCTTCACAAATCGTTCCGCACAACAGAAAAGGGCGCCGTTAGGCGCCCTTACCTGAACAAAAACCCATGATTAAGTTAAGTCACGGTCAGACTTACCTGGATTCGCGCAGCTCGGCCAGGTAGGCCTGCAGCTTTTGTTGTTCAACTTGTTGGCGAACAACGTCGCGCACACTCTCGAGTGTCGGCGGCGTAGACTCGCGTGAATCCTCTCGCAAGATCACGTGCCAGCCAAACTGGGTCTGCACAGGTGTCTTGGTGTACTCGCCATTCTCGAGCTCAGCCACGGCGGCCGAAAACGGAGCCACCATCTGACCAGGGCCGAACCAACCCAGGTCGCCTCCGTTGGGACCTGAAGGGCCGGTCGATTTCTCCTTGGCAAGAGCCTCGAAATCGGCGCCTGCATCCAGTTCTGTCACCAGGCTTTGTGCCTCGCCCTGCGTTTCCACAAGGATATGACGAGCCTTGTATTCTATCGGTGGGTTAGCCTTCACTTGCTCATTGTAGGCAGCCAGAATCTCTGCGTCGCTTGCGGCATTGTTTTCCAGAAAATCTGCAGCAACGGCCTGCGCGAGAATGCTACGGGTCTGCAATTCGATCTGCGCTTTGACGAAAGCGCCCTGGGCCAGTTCTTCAGCCTTGGGCTGCGTTGTAAGGAGGTAGACGTCTTCAAGCATCTCGAGCACCGCAGCGCGCTCAGCAGGCGCGGCCTGACCGGCGGGCTTCTTGTAGCGCATTTCGAAGAACAGGTTGAAAACGTCGGCGGATATAGCTTCGCCGTTGATGGTCGATACTTGCGCCGAGGACACGCTCGTCAGGAGCAGGGCCGGCACACATACAATAAATTTTGCTCCAGCAGTTCTGAAGCGCGAAAACAGTTTCATAAAGATTTCCTCTAAGCGAAGTGAGCGCATGATATACGATAAGACGGAATGCGCGTGAGAAAGGTCGTGCAAAATTCGAAAAAGCTATTCCTGGCGTTCGTCTGGCGTAAACGCACGTATTCGTAACGCGTGGATATCGGTATCCATCAACGAGCCTAAAGCATCGAACACCATGCGATGGCGTTGCAGTCGTTGAGCTCCCGCAAAGGCTTGAGCGCTGATCGTTACGTCAAAGTGGCCACGCCCATCGCTTGCGCCGGCGTGGCCCGCGTGTAGGTGGCTCTGATCCTTTACGAGCAGTTCTACAGGAGAGAATGCCTCCGTCAGTCTTTTCTCGATCTCGGCCGCGCGGTCACTCGTCACTGCTGTCTCCTCCGATCAGGTCGGCGATCCAGAACGTTTGCGCAATCATGAACACAAACGTGAGCGCCATGAGGCCGAATACCTTGAATTTGACCCATGTCGCTTCCGAGAAATTGTAGGCGACGTAGATATTGAGAATCCCGGCAGCGACAAAAAAGACAACCCAGATGACATTAAGTTTGTTCCACTGGCGTGCCGTGATGCGTTCGAGCGGCATTCCTTCCACCAAACCAAAGAAACGCTGCACAAGCGGCTTGTCACCAATCCAGAAACTCCCAAGGAACACCACTGCTACGACCCAGTAGAAAACGGTGGGTTTCCAATAAAGGAAATACGGATTCCTGAAGTAGAGCGTCAATGTACCTGCCGCCAGCAGGAACACCGTCGACCAGAAGTACATCTTGTCGAAGGTCTTCGTACGTAAATACTTCACCAGTAGACCAATAGGCATGGCGATCATTAGTACGACTAGTGCGAAGTAGATGCCTTTGTAAAAAAAGGCTCCCAGAAAAAGAATGAGGGGAAGAAACTCGAACAGCAGGTTCATATTGTGCTATTGGCTCGGTGGAAACGGGGGCGAATAATAGCCCAGATCATTCGCTCGATACCATTGCATCAGGGTGCTATGCGTGACGTCTTTGGTCCCCTACAATCCGCGCGTGGCGAAACTCATCGAAATTCACCCTGAGGACCCCCAGCCCAGACGGGTAAAGGCGATCGTGGATATTATCCACAGTGGCGGTCTCATCGCGTACCCGACAGATTCGAGCTATGCGTTCGGGTGCCATATCGGTGACAAGAGGGCCATCGACCGTATACATCGCATACGCCGAACCGACAAGAAGCACAATTTCACCCTCGTTTGTGCCGACCTGTCCGAGATCAGCACGTACGCCCGCGTCGATAACTGGGCCTACAGGATGCTCAAGTCGATGACTCCAGGGCCCTTCACATTCGTCTTGCCGGCAACCCGCGAAGTGCCGAAACGGCTGCAGAATCCCAAGAGGCGGACGATAGGTATTCGTGTGCCCGATCACCGGCTGGTTCAGGTCATGCTCGCGGAACTGGGCGAACCAATAATGAGCTCGACACTGTCGCTCCCGGGCGACAGTTCCCCGCTGACCGACCCCCTGGAGATCGAGGAGCGCATAGGCCACCAGATCGAGGCGGTCATTGATGCCGGCCCTGCAGGTATCGAACCCACCACGGTTCTGGATCTTTCCAGCGGCACCGTCGAAATCCTGCGTGTCGGGCGTGGAGATGTGAGCCAGTTCACCTGAGTCTCACAAGTTGCGATAGAATGCGGATATTCGCATTGGTAGCCCTATGAAACCCGATCTCAAAGTCCTGACTCCTGAAGACGCCCCCAAGCCTGCGCAGGACGAATCACAATCGCCCGCACAGGCCGAGATGCCGTTCGCCGTTGTTGACGGAGAGCCGGTTACGACGTTGCCTCAGGACCTCTATATTCCGCCGTACGCACTGCAGGTGTTCCTGGAAGCGTTTGAGGGCCCGCTGGACCTGCTGCTGTATCTGATTCGTCGTCAGAATATCGACATCCTCGACATCCCGATCGCCGAAATCACCAAGCAGTACGTGCAATACATCGAACTCATGAAAGAACTGCAGCTTGAGCTCGCGGGGGAATACTTGCTCATGGCTGCGATGCTGGCAGAGATCAAGTCTCGCATGCTGCTGCCCAGGCCTGAGGTCGAAGAGGAAGAAGAGGACGATCCACGCGCAGAGCTCGTTCGCAGACTCCAGGAGTATGAGCGGTACAAGAAGGCGGCAGACGACATCGGTGATTTGCCTCGCCTCGAACGTGATGTCTTTGTAGCCACCGCCGACGCGCCCGAACGCAAGGTCGTCACCAAGCTGCCGGACGTCACCCTCAAAGAGTTGCTGTTGGCATTTCACGACGTGCTGAAGCGCGCGGAGATGTTCTCCAATCTCCACATGCAAAGGGAACCCCTGTCGGTTCGTCAACGCATGAGCGAGATCCTGAGCCGCGTCAAGGCGGGCAGCTTTACGGGATTTGCCGAGCTTTTCGATCCAGAAGAGGGCCGTATGGGCGTGGCCGTCACGTTTATCGCGTTGCTTGAATTGCTGCGCGAATCGGTAATCGAAGTCGTGCAGTCCGATGCGTACGCGCCGCTGCACGTGCGGGCCGCTTCGGCCGTGCGGCTCGTGTCTGACGACAATGATCTCGACATCCCGGATCTCGAAAATCAAGGTTGAGAAAGACCGTTAATGGACGCTACAGAAATCAAGCACTTCATTGAGGCGGCTCTGCTCGCAGCTGGGCGCCCGCTGAATATCGATCAGCTCAAAGGTTTGTTCGACGGGCGCATGGCGCCCGAGAAATCGGAAATACGCAAGGCGATCGCCACCCTCAATGAGGAATATGAGGATCGCGGCATCTTGATTGCCGAGGTCGCATCGGGCTTTCGGATGCAGGTCAAAGCCGCTATGGCGGATCGGCTGCAGAAGCTCTGGGAGGAGCGGCCGCCACGATATTCGCGTGCTTTGTTCGAGACGCTGGCACTAATGGCATACCGGCAGCCCATTACTCGTGGCGAGATCGAGGAAATTCGCGGTGTATCGGTGAGCTCCAACATTACTCGTCAGCTGCTGGAGCGGGACTGGGTGCGCGTTGTCGGGCATCGTGACGTACCGGGACGCCCGGCGATGTTCGGAACCACGAAGAACTTTCTCGACTATTTCGGGCTCAAGAAGCTCGACGATCTGCCGCCGCTGGCCGATTTGTCCGATTGGGAAAGCCTCCGGGTGCAGCTGAATCTTCCAGAGGTGGACGATCAGGTCGAGTCGGAGGCCGGCGAGGCGGCACTTGCTGCAGCGGCCAGTGACCTGCCCGTGCTCTACCCGGAAGGGCAGAAAGAAGATGAATCAGACGAATCGACCGACATCGAAGCCGAGCTCAAGCCGGTACCGGTCGACAATGAGTCGGAAGATGCTGCCAACGAGGAACTCGTCGTCTCGGAGTGGCCCGACCCGGTTGGCTGATCGAATCCAAAAAGTACTCGCCGGCGCGGGTCATGGCTCCCGCCGCAAGGTAGAAATATGGATTCGGGAAGGACGCCTGAAGATAGACGGCCGTCAGGCCGAACTCGGTGACCAGGTGGAGGGCGACGAAAAGATCACCCTTGACGGCCGCCCGCTCTCCATTCGCGGTATCGCTCAGCCACATCGCCATATCCTCTATAACAAACCCGGAAACGAAGTGACGAGTCGCGAGGACCCGGAGGGACGCCGGCTGGTCTTCGATACGCTGCCTCGGCTAAAAGGCGCGCGCTGGATTGCGGTAGGGCGCCTGGACCTGAGTACGACGGGACTGTTGTTATTCACCACCGACGGAACACTCGCAAATGCACTGATGCATCCATCTGGCGAGATCGTCCGCAAGTACGCGGTGCGCGTTCATGGCAGCCCCAACCGGTCTGAGCTTGAAAAGCTCAAGGCCGGAGTCGAGCTTGCCGATGGGAGCGCGCGCTTCGAGACCGTCGAAGCCGCCGGCGGCGACGGGGCGAACCGGTGGTTCAATGTCACCCTCAAGGAAGGGCGAAATCGCGAGGTGCGGCGCCTCTGGGAGTCTATCGGCTATGAGGTCAGCCGCCTGATCCGCGTCGCATACGGTCCGATACAGTTGCCGCGCAAGGTTCGCAGAGGCAAGTACGAGGCGCTGACGCCGGCACAGGTGCGCAGCCTGTACCTTGCGGCCGGCCTGCAGGTACCCGGCGAACAAGTTGCAAGAAAAAAATCTAGAAAAAACTATAAAAAACAGAAGTATAAGAAGAAAAAGTGAAGTAATTTATCACTGTGCGTCGATGCTCTGTCCGGTCACGCCCTCGCTGTCCGGGCCCAGCAGGAAAACGTATGGGGCCAGTATCTCATCGGGACGTTTGAGCTTGTCCCGATCTTCCGCAGGGTAGGCCGCCAGTCGCATGTCGGTACGAGTAGCGCCGGGGTTAATGCAATTGGAGCGCAATTTCCCGTGGCGGTGCTCGTCCGCGAGAACCTGGGACAGGCCTTCGGTCGCGAACTTCGATACGGCGTATGCGCCCCAGAATGCCTTGCCCGTGCGACCGACGCCGCTGCTCGTGTAGATCACGGACGGATTCTCCGACTTCTGCAACAGGGGCAGGAACACCTGAGTCATGGCGAACGCAGAGGTAACGTTGACGTGCATGACCTGCTGCCACAGCACAGCGTCGTATTGCTCAATTGCGAATCGATCCCCGAGAATACTGGCATTGAGGACGAGGCCGTCGAGCCGGCCGAATTCGGAATCAATACTCTGGGCGAGCGAGGTATACGATTCGCTGTTGGCCGACACGAGATCCATGACGGCGATTGATGGGCGTGCCGCGCCGTCGATGGCCTCGATCTCATCGTAGACGGTTTCGAGCTTGCCGACGTCGCGGCCGTGCAGAATGACCTGTGCACCCAGGCCCGCGATATGGACGGCCAGGGCCTTGCCGATCCCGCTGCTGGCGCCCGTGACAAGTATGATGCGCTCTTTGAGTATGTCGTCGGGGTATGTGTACGCCCTGGGGTTGGTGCTCAAGAGTCGTTTCCTTCAATCATGGTTCGTGGCACCGGTTCCAGGGTTTCCAGCTTTTCGACCTCTTTCTTCGCGTGCACGCCGAGATCGACGAACTTGCGTGCGCCGGGCAAAACGCTGCGTTCCAGTGACCCCACGGCCTTGTTGTAATTCTCTACACTGCTGGCGAGTTGGCGGCCGACGCGATTCATGTGAGTCACGAAGGTTGCCAGCCGACCGTACAGGTCTTCGGCCAGCACCCGAATCTCCTTGGCGTTATCGGCAAGCGCCAATTGCCGCCAACCGTAGGCTACGGCCTTGAGTAGCGCGACGAGGCTGGTCGGCGTCGCGAGGATGATCTGTTTGGACAGCGCGTATTCGATAAGGTCGGGCTCTTCGCTCAGGGCGGCGCTCAGGAACTGGTCGCCCGGTATGAACAGGATTACGAACTCGGGGCTTTCGTCGAACTGGCTCCAGTAGGCCTTGGATGCGAGCAAGCGAATGTGGGCGCGCACGTTCTTGGCGTGCCGTTCGAGGCCCAGCTTGCGTTGAGCATCGTCGTTGGCCTCTGCCGCTTCGAGATAAGCGTCCAGAGGCGTCTTGACGTCTACAACCAGTTCCCGCTGGTCGGGCATCCTGACGATCATGTCAGGTCGAATGGTCTGGCCGTCTCCGACCGTGTGTACCTGCTCCACGAAGTCGCAATGCTCGACCATGCCTGCCAATTCGACGAGACGCCGCAGCGTAATTTCGCCCCAGCGGCCACGGACCTCGGGTCGTCGCAGCGCCTTCACCAGGTTCTGGGTCTCCTGGGTGAGCGATTTCTGGCTCAGCTGCATTGCCTCGAGCTGGTTCTTGATGCCGCCATAAGCTTCGCTGCGGGATTTTTCGAGTTCGGATATCTGCTTGTGGGAGGATTCGAGCGCATCACGTATTGGTTTCACGAGCGCCTCCACGGCCTTCTCGCGCTCGCTGAGTTCCCTCTTGGCTTTCTCTTGCTGCGTGCCGAGGTTCTGCTCAGCGAGCCGCAGGAAATTCTCACTGTTCGATTTCAACGATTGGTTGGCGAGGTCCGAAAACGCATTGCTGAGCTTGGCATTGGCGAGTTCGAACGCGGCTTCTCGCTCGGACTGCAGGGCCTCCTGGTTCTTGAGCTGGCTCTCGGCTTCGGCGATCTCCCGTGCCAGTCCCTTTTGCTTGCCGCGGCTGATGAGCCATGTCAGCAGCGCGCCGAGGACCAGGCCGATGAGGAGGGCGGGCACGCCCACCTCGATGTAGACGGGATCAATTGTTACGGAGATCATCAGGTACCAAGATTAACCGCTTTGAGCACGATTTGCGTCAGTTCCGCCGTGTCCACGGCGATGATATCTGCGCCCCATTCCCGGGGATCATCGTCCTCCGTGATATACCCGTAGGCCGCCGCGATGGTTGCGGCTCCGGCCCTGAGTCCCGCCTCGATGTCCCGCGCAGCGTCGCCGACATAGATCGAGCGGTGCACTTCGACCCCGGCGATGTCACACCCGAGCAGTAATGGCTCGGGTTCCGGTTTGCGAACCGGCAGCGTGTCGCCGCTGATCGCACAGGCGCTGCGGCTCGCGAGCCCCAGTTGCTCCAGCAAGGGGTTGGTCAGGTGCTCGGGTTTGTTCGTAACGACCCCCCACGGGCAGCCGGCCTCGTCGAGAGCGTCGAGCAGAGAATCCAGTCCCTCGAAGACTGCGCTGTCCTCGCAAAGGCGCTCGGCATAGCGCTCGATGTATTCCCCGACCATCGATGCCCGGCCATCCTCCTCAATGTCAGGAAAGCCAACGCGTAGCAGACCCATTGCGCCATTGGAGACGTTCGACCGCCCGAACTCGTAGACAACCGGGTCGTAGCCGTGAGCCCGCTGCATGTCCTGCAGCGTCGCGACCATGTCGGGAGCAGTGTCTACGAGCGTGCCATCGAGATCGAACAGCACGAGGTCGAAAGTGTCGTCCTGGATCCGCATCAGTGGGCCGGCCGTCGAAAGTGCATCAGGTAGTTCACGTCGAGACTGCCGCCCAGCGTGTACTCGGTCGTGAAGGGGTTGTAGTGCATCCCGATGCTCGCCGCGAGATCCAGGCCGGCGTTGCGCGCCCAGGACTCGAGCTCGGAGGGCCGGATGAACTTCTCGTATTCATGCGTGCCTTTCGGCAGGAGCCGCAGCACGAATTCTGCGCCTACGATCGCGAACAGGAATGACTTCGGATTTCGATTGATGGTAGAGAAAAAGACGTGGCCGCCGGGCTTGGTGAGCTCGGCGCAGGAGCGAATCACCGCGGCAGGGTCAGGCACGTGCTCCAGCATCTCGAGGCAGGTCACCACGTCGTATTCGGCCGCCTCGGTCTCCGCTGTTTCTTCGGCCGTGGCTTGTCGGTACGTGACCTCGGCACCGGACTCGAGCTGGTGCAGGCGGGCAACGGATAACGGCCCCTCCGCCATGTCGATGCCCGTCACCCTGGCCCCGGCCCGCGCCATCGATTCTGTGAGAATGCCGCCGCCGCAGCCGATGTCGATCGCGGCGGCGCCGTCAAGCTTCACGTGCTGGCGAATCCAGTCGAGTCGCAGTGGGTTTATTTGATGCAGTGGCCTGAAGTCGCCCTCGGTATCCCACCATCGAGCAGCCAGCGAGTCGAATTTCGCGACCTCGGCCGGATCCACGTTGTCTCTGACTGTCGTCGTCATCTTTTCACCTTGTCGGATTTGCCGTCTCGGCGAACCGGTCTCGCCATTCGTTGCTGCGTCGCAGCACGTTATCGCTATTGATATGGGCAAGTTGGCCGTTATCCAGTTGGTGCTTGCCGGCAACCCAGACATCCGTGACCTGGTCCGCATGCGCCGTATATACGAGCTGCGAGGCGACGTCGTAAACGGGTTGGCTGTTCAATGTGCCCAGGTCCACGCAGGCCAGGTCGGCCCACTTGCCGGCTTCTATCGAGCCAATCGCGTGCCCCAGTCCCAACGCCTTCGCGCCCCCGAGCGTGCCCATGTACAGTGCCTCCGACGCAGGGACCGCGGCGGCGTCGCCCGCCGTCGCCTTGGCCAACAGGGCCGCCAGTCGGACCTCGGCCGCCACGTCCAGGACGTTGTTACTGGCAGCGCCATCCGTGCCGATCGCGACGTTGACCCCTGCAGCCCGATAGGCTGTGATCGGGGCGATTCCGCTCGCGAGTTTGAGGTTTGATCGCGGACAATGCGCGATGTTCACGCCGGTTTCCGCGAAACGCTCAATCTCGTTTGCCGTCATATGGATGGCGTGCACAGCCAGCAGGGACGCGTTTACCAGGCCCAGCGATTCGAGGCGCTCAAACGGTCGCTTGCCGCTCTCTGCAAGAGAGGCCTCGATCTCTGCAGCGGTCTCGTGCAAGTGAATCTGCACCCGAACGTCGAGCTGGTCTGCCATCACGCGCAGCTCCCTGAAGGAGTCATCGCTCAGGGCGGCCGTCGAATGCGGTACGAAACAGGTCGTAATCAGCGGATGTCCGGCATAAGGGTCATGGACCAGGTCGGCGCCTTTGTTCAGGTAGTCCTCTGCATTCGTCGCCCAACTCGTCGGGAAGTCGACGACGGGCGTACCGACCATCGCTCGCATCCCCAGCTCTGCCGCTGTTTCCGCAACGATCTCCGGGAAGAAATACTGGTCGCTGAAGCAGGTCGTACCGGTGGAGAACATCTCGGCGATGGCGAGCTCCGTCCCGTCTCTGACCATTTCGGCGCTCACCCAGCGCTTCTCGGCCGGCCAGATGCCCTCTCGCAACCAGGACTCCAGGGACATGTCATCGGCGAGTCCACGCATCAGCGTCATGGCAGCATGCGTATGGGCGTTAACGAAGCCCGGTAATACGACGTGATCGGGCCGTTCGATCGTGACGCTGGCCTGGTATTTTTCACGGGCCGCCGGCAGCGGCAGCAGCTCCGCGATGCGGCCGTCAGTTACGGCAATGGCATACCCTTCATGCACGACGCCGGAGGGCTCGATCGGGATACACCAGCGGGGCGCGATAAGGGTGTCACAATGCTGCATAGTCGCCGCAGTATACGCGTCGCGCGGAGCAGCGCCAGCACTCCCGCTCGAGGGCTCGAAAGTGGCGGAAACACTGCTGTTCGGGCACCTTGTATGGTATCATTCGAGGCTAAATCAGGGCCCTCGAAAAGGCCTTTTTGAGCCGGGCGAAATCTAGAGTTCAGTCTGCTCGACACCCAGGAAGAACCGACATCGACATTCCGCTCTCTCGGGCGGCAGTGCGCTGAAATTGTGAGTCAGGAAAGTAGAAAAATATGTCTGAAGTAGCACAGGAATTGCTGTCTGTAAGCCTCGAAGAGGAGATGCAGCAGTCCTATCTCGATTACGCCATGAGCGTCATCGTCGGTCGTGCGCTGCCCGACGTGCGTGATGGCCTGAAACCCGTGCATCGCCGGGTGCTGCACGCCATGCGCGAACTGGGCAACGACTTCAACAAACCCTACAAGAAATCCGCTCGCGTCGTCGGCGATGTGATTGGTAAGTATCACCCGCACGGTGATTCCGCCGTCTACGACACGATCGTGCGTATGGCGCAGCCGTTCTCGATGCGTTACATGCTCGTCGACGGCCAGGGTAACTTTGGCTCCGTTGATGGCGATTCGCCGGCCGCGATGCGATACACCGAGGTCCGGATGGCCAAGGTTGCGCACGAGCTGCTGGCGGATATCGACAGGGAAACGGTCGATTTCGTCGAAAACTACGATGGCTCCGAATCCGAGCCATCGGTGATGCCGACCCGTATCCCGAATCTTCTCGTGAACGGCTCATCGGGTATTGCCGTCGGCATGGCCACGAACATCCCGCCACACAACCTCTCAGAGGTTGTGAATGCGTGTCTCGAGGTGATCGACGATCCGTCGATCGAAGTGCCGGCCCTGATGGAGCATATTCCGGGACCGGACTTCCCCACCGCCGGCATCATCAACGGCGCGGCAGGTATCTACTCGGCGTACAGGACCGGCCGTGGCCGGGTCCACATCCGGGCCCGGACGAGTATCGAAACCATCAGCGCGCGGGGCAAGGAAGCGATCATCGTGACCGAGTTGCCGTACCAGGTGAACAAGGCGCGGCTGATCGAGAAGATCGCCGACCTCGTTCGAGAGAAGCGCATTGACGGTATCAGCGAACTGCGCGATGAGTCCGACAAAGACGGCATGCGTATCGTGATCGAGTTGAAGCAGGGCGAGGTCAGCGATGTCGTTCTGAATAATCTTTACAAGCAAACGCCGATGCAGAGCGTCTTCGGCATCAACATGGTCGCGCTCCATGAAGGTCAGCCCAAGCTGCTGAACCTCAAGCAGGTACTCGAAGCCTTCCTCGCACATCGTCGCGAGGTTGTCACACGCAGGACGATCTTCGATCTGCGTAAGGCCCGGGATCGCGCGCATGTTCTTGAGGGGCAGACCGTTGCGCTCGCGAACATCGACGCTGTCATTGAGCTCATCAAGAGCTCGGCGTCTCCCGCCGAAGCCAAAGCGGGACTCGTTGGGCGCACGTGGGCACCCGGTGAGGTCACGGGCATGCTCGAAAGGGCGGGCGATACCGATACCCGGCCCGATGGGCTCGATGCCGGAAGTGGTCTCATTGATGGCAACTACCATCTCTCGGCGGTACAGGCCCAGGCCATCCTCGATTTACGCCTGCATCGCCTGACGGGACTTGAGCAGGAAAAAATAGTCAAGGAATACAAAGAGATACTTGGTAAAATTAAAGAGTTTTCCAATATCTTGGGTGACCCTGACAAGCTGGTACAGGTGATCAGGGAAGAACTGGAGACCGTTCGCGATGCCTTTGGCGACGAGCGCCGCACGGAAATCGTGCAGGACCATTCGGACCTGAGCGTCGAGGACCTGATTCCGGAAGAAGAGGTCGTGGTCACGCTCTCTCATGGCGGCTATGCCAAGGCCCAGCCTATTGACGTCTACCAGGCCCAGAAGCGAGGCGGCCGAGGGCGATCGGCAACCAAGGTCAAAGACGAGGATTTCATCGACAATCTGTTCGTCGCCAATACGCACGATACGATCCTGTGTTTCTCGAGCCGCGGCAAGATGTACTGGCTCAAGGTGTACCAGGTACCGCAGGCCAGCCGCGGGTCCCGGGGCAAACCCATCGTCAACCTGTTGCCCCTCGACGAGGGCGAGCGCATCAATGCCGTCTTGCCCATCCGTGAATACTCCGAAGGGCATCATGTGTTCATGGCGACGTCGGGCGGGACGGTCAAGAAGACGCCGTTGAAGCAGTTCTCACGCCCTCGCGCGAGCGGCATCATCGCAATCGATCTGCGGGGTGACGACAAGCTCGTCGATGTGGCCATCACCGACGGCGAGGCCGAGATTCTCCTCGTGGCCACCCACGGCAAGGCGATTCGCTTCCAGGAGGCGGATGTGCGCCCGATGGGACGCGGAGCGGCCGGAGTCCGGGGCATCAAGCTGCCGCCGGGTCATGACGTTATTGCACTGACGATTATCAGGGACGGCCTGATACTGACGGCCACCGAGAACGGCTACGGCAAGCGAACCCCCGTGGATGATTTCCCGGTACAGGGGCGCGGCGGACAAGGCGTGATCGCGATCCAGACGACCGACCGCAATGGCAAGACTGTCGGGGCCATTCAGACGGAAGAAGACGACGAAGTCATGCTGATCAGCTCAAACGGGACCTTAGTGCGCACCGGTGTTTCGGATATTTCGATCATGGGCCGCAACACGCAGGGTGTCCGCCTGATCCGCGTGGGGAGGGGGCAGCGGCTGGTTGGCCTCGCGCGTATCGAGTCGATCGAGGGCGATGAGGAGTAAAGCACGAAATTCGTAGTGCATTTACGACGCCAAACCGTAACAATACGCCGCCTAGAATAGGTCTTGGCTTTCCAAAGGGTCCCAGCGACATGTCGCGCGTATACAACTTCAGTGCCGGTCCCGCGGCACTCCCTCTCGAGGTGCTCGAAACCATCCGCAGTGACATTCCGGACTGGCAAGGTACCGGTATGACGGTGATGGAGGTCAGCCATCGAAGCAAGGAGTTCGTCGAACTCGCGGCGCGGGCGGAATCCAACGCGCGCGAACTGCTGGCGATTCCCGACGATTACAGCGTTCTGTTCACGCAGGGCGGGGCGACAATGCAGATGGCGATGGCGCCGCTGAATCTCGCCGGCCCGGACGATACCGTCGACTATGTGATCACCGGCAGCTGGGGCAGGAAAGCCGCCGGTGAAGCCCGCAAATTCTGCAACGTCAACGTGGCCGCGGATGCGGCGGACAAAAACTTTACCTACATTCCCGACGTGGCCGGCTGGCAGCGCAGTGAGGATGCGGCCTACCTGCATTACACGCCCAACGAGACTATAGCCGGCGTTGAATTTCACTTCGTTCCGGATGCGGATACACCGCTTGTAGCCGACATGTCTAGCACGATCCTTTCACGCCCGATCGACGTCAGCCGTTTTGGCGTAATCTATGCCGGCGCGCAGAAGAATATTGGCCCGGCGGGCATTACCCTCGTCATCGTTCGCAACGACCTGTTGGAGCGCGTGCGTCCCAATAACGCACACCTGATGACCTGGAAGTCTTACGCGGAGTCGGATTCGATGACGAATACTCCGCCGACTTTTGCCTGGTATGTCGCCGATCTCGTCTTCGAATACCTCAAGAGTCGTGGCGGTCTTGCCGCCATGGCCGAGGTCAACGAGCGCAAGGCAACAATGCTGTACGCGGCCATCGATGATTCCGATTTCTACAGCAACCCCGTCGCGCTCGATAGCCGCTCCTGGATGAACGTACCGTTTATCCTCGCGGACGATTCGCTGGACGGGAAATTCCTCGAGGAATCGAAAGAGGCCGGGCTTACCAACCTGAAGGGTCACCGATCCGTCGGTGGTATGCGCGCATCGATCTACAACGCGGTCAGCGAGGAAGCAGTCGACGTCCTGATCGGGTTCATGGCGGATTTCGAAAGGTCAAACGGATAGTCATGTTTAAAGTACTCACGCTCAATAACATTGCGGTCGAAGGGCTGCGTCATCTCCCACGCGAACGCTATGAGGTGGCCTCCGAGATAGCACATCCGGACGCCATTATGCTGCGTTCATTCAATATGCATGATTGGGATATACCCGACACCGTCGCGGCGATCGGCCGCGCAGGAGCGGGAACCAACAATATTCCGGTCGACGCGATGAGCGCGCGGGGCGTACCCGTTTTCAATGCGCCTGGCGCCAATGCAAATGCCGTCAAGGAACTGGCGATCGCGGGCATGCTTTTGGGTGCTCGCAATTTGTGCAACGCGCGGGAATACGTCGGTACGCTGGACGAAACCGGTGTGGCGCTCAACAAAGCTGTCGAGGCCGGCAAGAAGCAGTTCTCGGGGTTCGAACTACCGGGCAAGACGCTCGGCGTAATCGGATTGGGTGCAATTGGCGTCGAGGTGGCAAATGCTGCACTCGATCTGGGAATGAAAGTCGTCGGTTTCGACCCGGCGATCACGGTCCGCAACGCGTGGCAGTTGTCATCGGGGGTCGAGCAGGAAGAGACCCTCGACCAGTTGTTCCAACACGCGGATTTCGTCACGGTGCATGTGCCGCTTGTCGATGCGACACGCAATATCGTGAATGCCGACAGGCTGGCGCTCATGAACGATCATGCCGTGCTTCTTAACCTCGCCCGCGGTGGTGTGGTCGACGATGCGGCGGCAATCGCGGCGCTCGACAGTGGCAAGCTGCATGCGTATGTAACCGATTTTCCGACGCCGGAATTGATAGCACACCCCAAGGTAGTCGCGCTGCCACACCTGGGCGCCTCGACGGGCGAAGCGGAAGAGAACTGCGCAATCATGGTTGCCGAGAACCTCAAGGACTATCTCGAGAACGGCAACATACGGCACTCGGTCAATTTCCCCGAGGCGCGGCTACCACGCCTGGATGCCTGGCGGATTACGGTGGCGAACGCCAACGTGCCGAATATGGTCGGCCAGATTTCCACCGACCTTGCGAATGCCGGCCTGAATATCGAGGACCTGCTCAACAAGTCGGTCGGAGAATTCGCCTATACGATTGTCGACGTGAACAAAGAGCCGTCCAGGGAACTTCTCGAAGAGATTCTTGCGATTGATGGCGTACTGACGTTGCGAAATCTCGGCAAGCCGGTAACCTGACGATTCCTTTACGGTTTTCGAACAGGAAAGGTATGGCAGGGCAAAACGACAAATCGGACAAGCCGGACCTCGGCGAGATCCGCAAGCGCATCAACAGCATCGACGAGCGCATCCAGGCGCTTATCAATGATCGTGCCAGGATTGCTCAGCAGGTCGGGGTTGCCAAGGGCGAACTCGCCTCGGCCGTCGAATACTATCGTCCTGAGCGCGAGGCAGAGGTTCTGCGCAGCGTTCTCGAACGCAACAAGGGTCCGATGCGTGACGACGAGATGTTGCGGCTGTTTCGCGAGATCATGTCTGCGTGCCTCGCACAGCAGGAGCCCTTGAAGATCGGTTTCCTGGGGCCGGAAGGAACGTTCACGCAGACGGCAGTCTACAAGCACTTCGGCCATTCCGTACGCGCATTGCCGTTTCATACGATCGATGAGGTCTTCCAGGAGGTCGAATGCGGCGCTGCCGACTTCGGCGTGGTACCCATTGAAAACTCGACCGAGGGGTCGGTGAACAACACGCTCGACATGTTCCTGACGTCGCCGCTCAAGATAGCGGGTGAAATCGAACTCAGGATAGAACAGCATCTCATGGGCAATTTCAAAGGGCTCGAGAACGTCGAACGCATTTGTGCACACGAGCAGTCACTGGCGCAGTGCCGCGGCTGGATCCGGGAGCATTTGCCACACGTTGAACTGATCGGCATGTCGAGCAATGCGGCCGGTGCCCGGCGAGCACGGGACGAAGAGGGCACGGCAGCCATCGGTCCCGACGTTGCGGCCGACGTTTATGAACTGGACATCATGGTCAATAACGTCGAGGACAGGCCCGACAACGCAACTCGCTTCCTCGTCGTCGGGCGCAAGCTGGCTGCCCCGAGTGGCGATGACAAGACGACGATTCTGGTGTCCACGAGCGACACAGCCGGGGGTGCCGGTGTGTTGCACCAGCTACTGAAGCCCCTTGCCGAATTTGGCGTGAGTATGACGCGTATCGAGTCCAGACCGTCGCGACGGCGCAACTGGGACTATGTGTTCTTCATCGACATTGAGGGTCACGCCGGGGAAGCGCCGATGTCGGACGCGCTGGCGCAGCTCGAAGCCAGAAGTTCGTTGTTCAAGGTTCTGGGCGCTTACCCGAAAGCCGTCGGCTGATCATGCACTTCAGGGTTACTCCATCGACCCTCGTCGACGCCGCAGTCACGGTGCCCGGCGACAAGTCGGTCTCACATCGCGCGTTGATGCTCGGGAGCATTGCGGAGGGTCGAACCGAGGTATCGGGCTTCCTGGCGGGCGAAGACTGTCTCTCGACGATGGCGGCGATGCGCCAGTTGGGCGTCTCGATCGAACAGCATTCTGCCACCGAGGTGTCGGTCGATGGCGTCGGGCTTCATGGGCTGCAAGCACCAACGGCGGAGCTTGATCTCGGCAATTCAGGGACCGCGATGCGCTTGATGACGGGTCTGCTGGCCGGGCAGCCCTTCGACAGCGTGCTGACCGGGGATGAATCCCTTACGGGGCGTCCGATGGGACGTATCATCAAGCCCCTCGGCGAGATGGGCGCAGTTATTGACAGCAACGATGGCAAGCCGCCACTGACTGTCCACGGGAGCAAGCGCCTGACCGGTATCAACTACGAGATGCCCGTTGCGAGCGCGCAGGTGAAATCGTCGATCCTGCTGGCCGGACTGTATGCCAGGGGGGCCACGGAAATAGTCGAGCCCGCAGTTTCGCGCGACCATACCGAGCGCATGCTGAAGTCGATGGGTGTCTATGTATATGTGAACGGCAATCGCATCGGTATCAGGGGTGTTCGGCGGCTCAAGGCATGCGAGATCAAGGTGCCGGCAGACCTGTCGTCGGCCGCATTCCTTATACTTGCGGCGCTGTTGTCTGAAGATGCCGAACTTCTCATCAGCAATGTCGGCATGAATCCAACGCGAATCGGAGTTATCGATATTCTGCAGGAAATGGGTGCCAACATAAGGTTTGAACGACCGCAACTGTTTGGCTCGGAACCGGTCACCGATATCCGCGTGCGCGCATCACAACTGCATGGTGGCACGATCGATCCCGGCCTGGTCTCGCTCGCGATCGACGAATTCCCGGTTCTGTTCGTTGCTGCCGCAGCCGCGAACGGCAAGACTGTCTTCGCGGGTCTCGAGGAGCTGCGAGTCAAGGAGAGTGATCGAATTGCCGCCATGGCAGCCGGACTGCAGGCGCTCGGGATCGAGGTCGAAGAAAAGCCGGACGGGGCGATCGTGCACGGCGGCCAGTTCAAGGGCGGAACCGTACAGAGTTTCGGCGACCACCGCGTCGCGATGTCTCTGGCTGTGGCCGGTGGCGTCGCTGACGGCGAGGTTGTGGTTCAGGATACCGCTTCCGTCGAGACGTCGTTTCCGGGATTCGTGTCGTGCATGGGATCGATCGGCGCCGCTATCGAGCGCCACGAGGATCAGGCAGATGGCTGAGAAAGCCCCGGTCATTGCGATCGATGGTCCGAGCGGATCCGGCAAGGGCACGATAGCGCGGCGTGTGGCCGAGGCCCTGGGATATCACCTGCTCGACAGCGGGGCCCTGTATCGCTTGACGGCATTGTCGGCCACGCGCAAGGGCGTTGCCCTGGATGATGCGGACGGACTTGCCGAAGTGGCGAGGACCCTCGACGTACGCTTTGACAGCGACGAGGCAGGCGGGGAGCGCATCTGGCTTGGAGATAACGACGTAGCGATGGAAATTCGCACGGAGAAAGCCGGAGCAGGGGCCTCGACCGTGGCCGCGATACCCGCCGTGAGGCAGGCGCTGCTGGAACGCCAGCGGGCTTTCCAGAGGCCGCCGGGACTGGTCGCAGACGGACGCGACATGGGTACCCAGGTGTTTCCTTCCGCAACGGTAAAAATTTTCCTGACGGCGAGCGCCGAGGAACGCGCCAAAAGGCGCCATAAGCAGTTGAAAGACAAGGGCTTGGATGTTAGCCTTGCCGCCCTTTCACGGGACATAGAGGACCGTGACCGGCGGGATTCCGAGCGATCGGTTGCACCGCTCAGGCCCGCAGAGGACGCCAGGATCCTGGATTCCTCGGGCCAGTCCATCGAGGCTGTGACGCAAACAGTGCTGGATTGGGTCGCAGAACTCTAGACTCCAGGGAAAGAACTTTGGATAGGATCGGACAGGATGTTCGCTCCTTTTTTTGTAATGACCGTCGGTAGCAGGATGCAACCAGCGTTTGGGTGGGAACTGAAGTTCCCGTGGGTTTTTAAACATGTCTGAAAGTTTTGCTGAATTATTTGAAGAAAGTTTTGCCAGTCGACAGATAAAGCCGGGTTCAATCATTACCGGTATCGTTGTCGCGGTAAATGACGATGTGGTTATCGTCAGTGCCGGTCTCAAGTCAGAGGCCGTGATCCCCGTAGAACAGTTCAAGAACGACAAGATTGAAGGCGAAATCTCTGTCGGTGACGAAGTTGAAGTCGCACTGGACGCCGTCGAGGACGGCTTTGGTGAGACCAAGCTGTCACGCGAGAAGGCCATTCGCGCACGTACCTGGATTGAGCTCGAGAAAGCATTCGAGGACGGTGAAGTCGTCGAAGGCATTATCAATGGTCGCGTCAAGGGTGGCTTTACGGTCGAAATCGACAATGTCCGCGCATTCCTGCCGGGCTCGCTCGTCGATGTTCGCCCGGTTCGCGATCCTGCGTATCTCGAGGGCAAGAGCCTCGAGTTCAAGGTCATCAAGCTTGACCAGCAGCGTAACAACGTCGTCGTGTCGCGTCGCGCCGTTGTTGAAAAAGAATACTCTGCCGAGCGCGAAGCTCTGCTGGCAGAACTCCAGGAAGGCAAGACGGTCAAGGGTATCATCAAGAACCTGACCGACTACGGTGCCTTCGTAGACCTGGGCGGCATTGATGGATTGCTGCACATCACCGATATGGCCTGGAAGCGCGTGAAGCATCCTTCCGAGGTCGTCGAGGTAGGCCAGGAAATCGATGTCAAGATCCTGAAATTCGATCGTGAACGCCAGCGTGTATCGCTCGGCATGAAACAGCTTGGCGATGATCCGTGGCAGGATCTCGCACGTCGTTATCCGCCGCAGACCCGTATTTTCGGCAAGGTTACGAACATTGCGGACTACGGTTGTTTCGTCGAGATCGAGGATGGGGTCGAGGGCCTGGTGCATGTCTCCGAAATGGACTGGACCAACAAGAACGTCAACCCGTCGCGCGTCGTCTCGGTTGGCGAGGAAGTCGAGGTCATGGTCATCGAGATCGACGAGGAACGTCGCCGTATTTCGCTCGGTATCAAGCAGTGCAAGTCGAACCCGTGGGCCGAATTTGCCACGACGTTCAATCGCAGCGACAAGGTGACGGGCCAGATCAAGTCGATTACGGACTTCGGTATCTTCATCGGTCTCGATGGTGGTATCGACGGACTCGTTCATCTTTCCGACATTTCCTGGGATCTGCCCGGCGAAGAAGCCGTCCGCAATTACAAGAAAGGTCAGGAGATCGAGGCAGCCGTGCTGGCTATCGATGCGGAGCGTGAGCGTATCTCGCTCGGGATCAAGCAACTCGAGAAAGACCCATTCTCCGGTTGGCTGGCCGCGCATCCGAAGAACTCGATCGTCAAGGGTACGGTCACCGAAGTCGATGCGCGCGGCGCATTGGTCGATCTCGGCGACGGCGTCTTTGGTTCGCTGCGCGCGTCCGAACTGGCCAGGGGCCGGGTCGAGGATGCTCGCACGATGATCAAGGTCGGCGAAGAAATCGAAGCCAAGTTCACGAACGTCGATCGCAAGAATCGCGCGATCGCGCTCTCGATCAAGGCCAAGGAGGTTTCGGAGGAGCAAGAAGCGGTCAGCAGCTACAAGTCTGATTCGTCGGCAGCCCCTGTAGGAACCACGCTTGGCGAGCTTCTGAAGGAAAAGATGTCCGGCGGAAGCAAATAATAAGTAAAAAAGGTAGCCCGGACCGCCCGGTCCGGGCTATTATTGTCTTTACTATCCGTGGGTTACGCTGA
>Ga0209456_10000547_pt1 | contig 20131 bp, 20 predicted proteins | sample COG_11_FD_184755 | JGI IMG/M metagenome (GOLD analysis project Ga0209456, IMG submission 184755) | Pelagic marine sediment microbial communities from the LTER site Helgoland, North Sea, for post-phytoplankton bloom and carbon turnover... | ecosystem: Environmental > Aquatic > Marine > Neritic...
CGGATTCTTGATATAGGAATTGATCGTCATGGCGAGCATGCCGCCCTTGGGCGCCAACAGCCGGCCGGTGCGGCTACGACCGCCTTCGATGAAATACTCAATCGAATGGCCCTTGACGAGTGTCTGGTGCAGGTAGGCATCGAACACGGCGGCGTACAGGCGATTGCCCTTGAAGCTGCGGCGCAGGAAAAAGGCGCCGCCACGACGCAGGATGCCCCCTACGACCGGCAGGTTCAGGTTGATACCGGCCGCTATGTGCGGCAGGTGCAGCCCTTCCTCGTAGACGATATACCCGAGCAACAGGTAGTCGAAATGGCTGCGGTGACACGGCACGTACACGATTTCCTTGTCACGCGCGACCTCGTGCAGTCGTTCAATGTGGTTGAGCTCGATGCCATCGTAGATGCGGTGCCAAAGCCATTTCAGGAAGCGCTCCACGACGCGTATCGTCGGGTAGGAAATGTCTGCGGCGATTTCAAGCGCATACTTCTGCGCTTTGCGGCGCGCGAGTTCCTGCTTTCGAAAATCGTCTCCCGCCTCGGCGAGCATCGCGCGACGCACCGCGGGCGCACGCAGCACCTGGTTGATAAGCGTACGTCGATGCGACAGGTCCGGCCCGACCGTTGCAACGCGGCGCTGCCGAAAATGCACACGCAGGATGCGAGACACCTTGCGAAACGCGATTGACGAATCGCCATCACCCTCGGTAATCGAGCGCAGCGGCAATGCATCGCTGTACCGCAGCAAGGTACTGCGGCGGCCATGCAGCAAGGTCGCAAAGAACTTGCGCGTGCGGCCCACGACGTCCCAGTTCTCCGTAAACAACAGCTTGAACCAGGAGCCCTCTTTCTCGGGCGAGCGACCCCAGTAGATAGCGACGGGAATCAGCAGCAGGTTCTGGTCGCCGTGCTCGGCTGCCTCCACGAGGCGCTTGAGCCGATCCGACCCTGCCTTGCGCTGACGTCCGAACAGAGACCCCTTCACACGCCGCATCACCACGTAGCGCTTGTATTCGTGGTGACCGCAAAATTCCATGGGCTCGGTCGGTGACGGCAGGCCGTATATTTCGCAGACCCGCTCGAGCGCCATCAGGTCGGCGAGCCCGCCGGTTTCGAGCACGTAACAAACGGCCGATTCGCTGTCTGTGACGAGCTCAAAGGGTGCGTCGGGTTGTACGGTGGGGCGCGCCCAAATCGAGAATACCTTGCCGGCCAGCCAATACAGTGGGCGCGTTATAAAAGCGGTGATTTGCATGGCGGCTAAGTCTACCGGAATAGCGAATCTGTGACCCCCTTCGTTTTGCAAGCTCCTGTTTTGGGAGACAATTCACATGTTTCTAGCGATCCGGCCGCAACGAGCCTGTCATGAAAAACCTGATCATCTGGGCAATCCTCCTCGGGACCGTGGGTTACGGAGGCTCCAAGTTCCTGCTGCACCACAAGGTCGAAAAGGGCGTTGACGGCGCCGTACTGATGATGTCGCCGTTCGTCAACATCGAGTACAGCGGGGTGAGCTCGACGATGACGGGCGAACTGACCGTCGACGGGATTCGCGCCCGGATCAATGGTTTCAAGGACGAGATCTATATTGAGCGCCTCGGTATCGATACGCCGAGCTATTTCTCGCTGCTGAACCTCACCGACGTCACCGAGAACGCGCAGAGTCCCGACGACATCGTTCCCGACTACTTTGGCTTCATCGCCGAAGGCGTGCGCATGAGCGTCGACGCCGACTACTTCAGGAAACTGCACAACGAGATCATGAAACAGGTACAGGCGACCGACAGCGATGATCCGGCGGCGGCGTGCACGGGCAAGTACGGCTTCTCACCGGATGTACTTACGCGGCTCGGTTACTCCGAACAGGTGGTGTCGGTCTCGGCACACTTCCATCGCGGCGTATCGGACTATTCGGTATCCGTGACGTCATCGGTGGAAGACATGTGGGAAGTCGACGCCGAACTCACTCTCGCCGGCGACATGGTCAGCGAGATGTCGAAAGGGCAGCGCTATCGTCCGCGCATGAGCGCGATGCGCGTAGAGTACATCGACCAGTCGCTGAACGACCGTGTCGCAGATTACTGCGCGCGCCTCGGCTTGTCGCAGGACGAAATTATCGTGGCGCAACTGGACAAGCTGCAGCACTTTGGCAAGGAGAACGGCATCGAGTTCGACGAGTACGTCATCGATCCTTACACCGAATTCCTGAAGGGCAAGTCGACGCTTGTCGTCACGGCGGACCCGACCGAGCCCGTCTCGATCAGCCAGATCGGCCTGTACAAGCCCAGCGACGTGCCAGCGCTGCTCGACTTGTCTGCGGAGGCATTTTAGCCAACACTCCGCAGTATGAAACGACTGTTCCTGTTGGCGACGCTGGCAGCCACCGCCGTTAGCGCGGCCGACGATACCTATATCCAAGTTCTCGGTGTTGCCCAGGACGCCGGCTACCCGCAGGCGAACTGCTACGCGCCGCATTGCATGCGCGCATGGCAGGACCAGGATCTCAGGCGCCTGGCGAGCTCGATCGCCGTCGTCGACGAAGTATCCCGCAGCAAGTATCTTTTCGACGCGACGCCCGATATTCGCGAACAGTTGTATGAGCTGCACCGCTCCGCGCCCGATGGTGAATACACGCTGCAAGGTGTGTTCCTGACGCACGCGCATATTGGGCATTACACGGGACTCATGCACCTTGGCCACGAGGCCAGCAGCTCGAAACTCGTGCCCGTTTACGCCATGCCACGAATGCACGAATTCCTGTCGACGAACGGACCGTGGGACCAGCTGGTTCGCTATGAGAACATCCGCCTCGAGGCGATAACCGATGCACAGACCGTCGTACTCAATAAGGCCCTCAGCGTGACGCCATTCCTCGTCCCGCATCGCAGGGAATACTCGGAGACCGTCGGTTATCGCATTGACGGCCCCGACAAATCAGCTGTGTTCATTCCGGACATCGACAAGTGGGAGCGATGGGAAACGGAGATACGCAGTGTCGTCAGGTCGGTCGACTACGCGTTGGTAGATGCGACGTTCTACGCCGATGGCGAGTTGCCTGGCCGGGATATGAGCAAAATCCTGCACCCGTTCGTCGCCGAGACGATGGCGCTACTCGAAGACCTGACTGAAGAGGAAAAATCCCGCGTGATCTTCATTCACATGAATCACACGAATCCACTTCTGATTGAGGGCAGCCCGCAACAAGCCGAGGTCGAGGCCCGCGGCTTCAGATTTGCACGCGAGGGCATGCGCCTCGAGTTGTGAGACTCAAATGAAAGGGGGACATTCTACTTAATTGCCCGTTGGGCAATTAAGTAGAATGTCCCCCTTGATTGTCGTTTAGTTGGTGGCTTCGTCGATAGCCTCGTCGACTTCGTCGGCCTTCTTCTTCAGCGTGTCTTCGACGCCTTCCGCATCGTCCATGGCATCCTGCATGGTACCGGCCGCTTCGTCCATGGCGCCCTCGGCTTTTTCTTGCGCCTCGTCGGCCATCTCACCAGCCGCATCAGCCGCTTCTTCCATGGCGTCCCCGCCTGCTTCCATCGCTTCGCCCGCCGAGTCCATGGCTTCACTGGTCGCTTCCTTGGCCGTGTCAGCCGCTTCTTCTGCCGACCCACCCTTGTCGCCGCCACCGCAGGCAAACAGTGCCAGGCTCGCTAACAGAATAAGTAGATGTTTCATGTCTTCCTCCCAGATCCGATTCATTCGGATATCTTCTCTATAAAGAACCTCAGGTATTCGTTGATTTCTTCGATATTCCCGGTCAACCGATGGTCGCCGTCGACCAGATGAAGACTCGCGCCACAAGTGCGCGCGAAGCGAATACTGTTTTCTGCAGGCACAATATCATCATTCCAGCCGTGCACAATACAAACCGGCAAATTTGGCGGCGGAGGTGTCAGGTCCTCGTAACCTTCCATGAAAAAAGCGGGCGCAAGCACGAACAGGCCCGCCGCACCCACGGCCTCTGCCGCGGCCGTCGCCACGTGTCCGCCCATGCTGGAGCCGACCAGTACCAGCCGGTCCTCGATGCCGGCGCATTCGCGCTTGAGCTTGTCGACACGTTCCGCGGGATCGGCAATGCCCCGGTAATCGACACTGTCGGCCACGCAGCCCATACCCCTCACCATATCGGCCATTGCGGAAATCTTCGTTCCCCAGGGGCCGCTTTCCTGACCGTGTGAAAAAACGACCGTCGTCATACGAGTATTCCGTCTCCTGAATCACAAAGCTCTTCGATGTGGCGCACCAGCAGCCAGTCGCGATCCTGGCCCCAGGCAACGAAGTCGCCCATGCGCAGCGTTGGCACGCCCCAGGAACCGCTTGCCATCATCGATTCCCGGTTGGCCTCGACAGGCTCTCGCCACGCGTCGCTTTCCATCGCTGCCAGCACGTCCGGCCAGAACAGCCCGGTCCGCCCGGTAACCTTGCGCATTCCGGCGTCCGTTGCAAGATCGACCGCCTGGCTCCAGACGGCCTCGCCCGCGTTCAACAGGAAGTCCCGGCCACGCCTTTCCGATTCGGCGTATGCATAGACCGCAAGGCAGCGTTCCGTTCCCGCGCCCACGGGATCGGCAAATTTGCCGAACGCGATGCCGCGACGTTCGGCTTCCCGAGCCGCATCCCTGACGATATACAGCAGCTTTTGTTTTGGCACCTGCATACCGCGCATGACCATGGGTAAGACGGGTCGCAGTTTCAATTGCAGTCCGAACGCATCTGCAATATCGAAAGTCCGTTGCAGCGCCAGGTAGGAATACGGACTGCGAATCGAATGGAACAGCTCGAGTGGCGGCAGGTCCCTGGCTGCCGCGGGAGGCGCGATAGGTAATGTCACCTGCGTGGACTGCCGCAACGACACGAGCCGGCGAGCAGGTGACGTGTCCCTGGCAGCACCCAGGTCGTCGAGTCTTTCGAGAAGGTAGTGCAACCTGTCGACGCCCGAGTACCACTCCCCAGCGTAATGCACGGTCGCGCTGTTGTAGTGGCCGAGGCGCCGCTGCAGTTTTTTCGAACGATTGATCACGATTTCGGCCCGCCCCGTATCGGTCGCGCCAAGACGGGATGCCGCTTCCGAGTCGCCTCGCCAGTACACGGCCAGCGCGTGCAGGAGCTCGCCCTCGAAATCGCTGGTGCCGGCGAGATTCGCTATTGCCTCGAGCATCGAGCGGCGGTACTCGACAGGGGGCGTTGAGCCCTTGTCCAGGAGTGGAATGCCAAGTTCCGGGGCAAGCCTCGTGCAGTCCATGACGGCGTATTCGGCCAGCATTTCAGGCTCCGGCCGGTAGCCGCCGCCGCGCGCCTCCGACAGATGCAGCCGCAATTCGATGTCGTAGCCTTCTGCAAGACTCGGCAGGTAATGCGCCAACAGGTAAGAGTAGGGATCGTCGAGCTGCAGGAACACCGATACGACATGCGGTCGACGCAACAGTCGTCGTCTCAATTCCTGGAACATGCGTTGCAGTCGAAGCATCCTGCGGCCCAGCAAGGCACTGAGCACCTGACTTCGCAATCTGCGTTTCACGCTCACAAGCAGAATCTCATTTTGACGAGATGCATCATTCGTCCCACGTCAGCGACGGTTTCCACAATAGCTCATCGAGATCGGGTTCCCAGCGGTATTTTCCCATGTCGACCTTGCCGTTGATGACGACAACCTCCTCTTCCACCAGGCGGTCACGTTGCATCCTGAAGTGGCGGCTGTTCGGATCAAATGCACTCTTCCCCGAGGAACGGATTACGCGGTGCCAGGGCAAGCGCATGTCTTTGGGCGCATGGCGCAACGCGTATGCGACCTGCCGCGCACCCCTCGGGATTCCCGCAATCTCCGCGATCTGCCCATAGTTTGCGACACGGCCACGCGGAATCTCCTGGATTGTTTCCCAGATCCGGCGCATGCGTGTCTCGCGATCCATCGACATGTCCTAGCGCAGCCCGAGTCGCGCCTGGATCTCGCGCTTCGCGTCACGCAGCACCGTGTCGCGGTCCAGGGAATCGAGGATCTGCTTGACGACCAGCTTTGGCCCGCCCTCTCCCCAGGACTTACCCTTGGCGAGGTATTCAGCAGCCGCCTGGCCCACGAGATAGGTACTGTAGTAGGCGATGGCGCCCTGCGCACCCGCGGTCAGAATCGTCGACAGGCCGATCGTGCCCACCTTGAGTGCGCTCGACACGAAATGCAGCGCCCACACAGTGCCCATCAGCGCAGCCGATTCGGCAACGATGACCTTGACGATCGAGCCTGCCTCCTTCTGGTTGAGTGGCAGGTCGTAGACGCGCGACAGGTGCACGACCATGCCAACGTCGATGAACGCCGCCGCAAACAGATCAGCGACCGGTACCGGGTTGAACGCTACCGCGATGCCTTTGGCGACACAGTATGTGCGTACGAGCTTCTCGCCGAGCTCGGCGCGTGCTGCGAGAATCCTGCGGCCGACCTGGTCCGAGAGATCGGCCGCGAACAGGCTCGCGTTGAGCGCTACCAGGGTTTTGCCTTCGGCTTCGAGGATCTCCCAGAGTTTCAGCTTGAGGTCGGCAACGTCCGGATCCCTGGGCCTTGGCGTGACGACCTCGTTGCCAGCGGCGTCGACCTCGACGACGTCCTGTGGCCGTGGCTGGGCCGCCGCAGCGATTACGCAGTCGGGATCGACAATACCGGCTGTCTTCGCGCGCACCGATTGCAGCAGTGCATCCAGCTCGGCGCGCGTATAGAGATCGGCCTTGTTGAGCACCACGAGTACCGGTCGGCCCTGTGCCATGACGGCTGCCAGGGCGTCCAGTTCGGTTTCGGTAATGTCGCCGTCGAGCACGAACATCACGAGATCGGAGCGCCCTGCAACTTCCCGCGCCAGCGCCTCGCGATCCTCGCCGCCAGCCTCGTCCAGTCCGGGCGTGTCAATGAGAAACACGCCGCCGGCCTCGACCTGCTCCCAGGCCTGCATCGATGAATGCCGGGTTTCTCCATGCAGCGGGCTCACTGAAAAGCTGTCCCTGCCGATCAACGCATTCAGGAGCGAGGACTTGCCGGTACTGACACGGCCGAACGCCGACAGGTGCAGGTGACCGTGCTCGAGCTTGTCGAACATGGCCTGGACCGCCTCGTAGTCGTGAGAAAGCGATTCCCTGACGCCTTCGGGAAGCCGCGAATCCTGAATCAGCTCGCGCAGGCTCTCGCGGGCAAGGCTCAGGTGATCGCCTCCGTCGGCGGTCTTCTCAGCTCTCGTCCAGCGCCATCTTGGCAATGCGGCGAACGCCCGCTTCCAAATGCTCACTGATGCCTTCCTCAAAATCTTTCGCGGCCGCCTCGGGTACAAGTTTGCCGTGCCGCGTCAGCGTCATTACGAGACTGCGCCCCAGGGCGTCGAAGATCAAACCGTACGCCACCGCATGCACGACACCGCCCGCAACCGTGCCAATGCCGGGAAACGCCTTCAGACCATTACCTGCAACTGCCAGTGACAGCGGCAACGCCCGGCCGACGCGACTCTGGCTCATGGAAAGAAACTCCTCGATGTCGAGATCACGCGGCGCCGCGCCAAACAGCGCGCATAGCTGTTGCGTCATCGTGGTTCCGATGTAGCCCTGTATCAGGATGTCGGTGCCTGGACTGATGGCCGCCAGCGCGCCAATGATGGCTTTCCTGGTTGCGCTGCGGATGATCTGCTCGGAGCGCTGTGTGCGGTAAGCCGATTCTGCTTCGGCCAGCCGGCTTGCCGCCATCTTGAAAACGGCACGCTCGCGGCGAACGTCGAGCGATGTTGAATCGCCCTCGAGCAGCCTGTTGATCGCCACGACGAGAACACCGATATCCGCGGGCCGATCCCGTTGCACCGTTTCCTCGCTACCATCGGCAAGCCGTTCTATGACCTCGGTCTCGCCGCCTGCCGTCACGGCTACGACATGATCGCGCTGCAACTCGCCGCCTGCTGCGTCGATGCGCTCCAGGAGTTGCTGCATCAGCGCGGCCTGTTCCTCCGCGTTGAATCGGTCGGCCTTGTTCAACACGAGCACGAGCGGTTTGTCGAAGGCCAACAGCGATTGTATCGCCTGTACCTCGGGCCTCGTCAGATCACCGTCGCAGACGAACAGGACGACGTGCGAGCGTTTCGCCTCGTTCGCCGCAATCGTCGAGAGTTCGCCGTCGCCGCCACCGATACCGGGAACGTCGACGAGTGCAATCTCGGCGCCCGCTTCATTACGCCAGCGGTATTGGCTGACCTCGTCCGTGGAGCCGCCCACGACATCGATCGCGACATCGGCGTCGGGGACCAGCGCCTTTATCAGCGAACTCTTGCCCGAGCTGATCTCGCCGAAGAAACAGAGCTGTATCGCGCCCTGCCTGGCCGCGAGCTCCTCGAGCTCGGCGCGCGCTTCGCTGACATTCACGCCGCTCGAATCGGCATCGCGAATGCGCTCCTCGATCTCGCGCCGGGTCAATGCCGCCGCCTGCACCTTGCGGTCAGGCGCGATCTTGCGTCGTACCACGAGTCGCCAGATCAGCCAGATCGCCGTGACGGCCAGCAACAGCATGACCGACACATAGGCATACAACAGCGCAGGTGGGCCGGCTTTGAGCCGGTCCCAGACATTGAGTGCCGCTTCCGAAATGAACAACAAAGCCGCCGTCGCGATGATGAACGCGAGAATGACGGCGACTGTGATTACTGTCCGGACGAAGCGGTCGATCTTCATAGGGGGACAGTTTACTCAGAAAAAGAATCAGGCGATCATAAACCCCAGGTCGCGTTGAGCAAAGTTGGAGAGATCGGGCGCGACGATGTCGAGCTCCGTATCGGGAATGCCGAACCACTTCGCGAGCGTCGCCGCATACTGATCCGCCGACGTAGAGGGGATCATCCGGCCGCCCGTGACGTCTTCGGGACCGTCGATAGCGAGCAAGGGATATTGCCCGTAAAGCTCCCGGCCGTTGACGGCGCCGCCGACGACGAGCTGATTGCCGCCCCACGCGTGGTCCGTGCCGTCGCCATTGGACGTCAGCGTGCGGCCAAAGTCCGACTGCGTAAACGTCGTGATGTTCTCGGCGACACCGAGATCTGCGGTGGCCGAGTAGAAAGCCGCGATCGCCTCACTGATTCCACCGAGCAGGCCCGGCTGGTCCTGCAGCTGGTTGTCGTGCGTATCGAAGCCGCCGGTTGCGACAAAGAACACCTGGCGCTGCATCTCCAGTTCGTCGCGCGCGGCTATCAGGTACGCGACGGTTTCGAGCTGCGTGCCGAGCTGCGAGGCCGGAAAAGGCGTTGTGAACGCCGGCGCAGCCTGGCGCGCATTTTCGATGGCGCCACTGACCGTATCGGCCGCGTCGATAGCACGTCGTTGCACCTCGGCGAAGCCGCGCTCGTAGATCGTGCCGTACTCCGCTTCAACAACCCGCCGGAACGCCGCGCGTTGCTCGAACAGGATGTCGTCCGGATTTGTAGAAAATCCTTCGAACTGCAGCGGACCATTCGGCCCCATGACGTAGGCGACCGTTTCGTCGGCCGACTGGAACAGGTTCGAGCCGAACAGCGATGCATTGGTAGCCATCTGTTGCCCGCTTACGCCGCCTCGAATCAGATCGGCCATGCGACCGGCCCAGCCTGTCTTGCTCTGCGCATTGCCGCGCAGCGAGCTCCACTGGTCCTGTTGGTCATTGTGCGAAAAAAGCTGCGGCGGCAGGGTAGCGGAGCCGCTGAGAAACTGCTCCTTGGTCGTCGGCGTGATGAGTGGCCCGACGTTGGTCACGAACGCTGCGCTGCCCGCGTCGAACAGGTCCCGGACACCGCCCATCGACGGATGCAGGCCGAAATCCGGCGTGCCCGCGGACAGTGGCGTTATCGGCAGCAGGTCGGACTGCAAGATCGCGAGGTTCTGGCGCGACGCCGCATACGCGCTGTATTCGGCGGTCGTATTCGGTACCAGCATGTTGAACGAATCGTTGCCACCGAACAGGAATACGCAGACAAGCGCACGATAATCGTCGAAGGGCCCCGCTCCGCCGACGACCTGCGAGTAGGCGAGTCCCGGGGTGGTGGCCAGCAGCGCAGCGGCGCCGCTGGTGCGCAGGAAATCGCGTCGATTCAGTGTCTTCATAATCTTCCTCTCCCGCGACTAGCGCTGGTACGCGTATTCAGGTGATGTCACGACGAAATAGATGGCTTCGGCGGCGCGCAGCGCCGACTCCGTCACGGGGACTCGGGCGAGCATTCCGACGATCTCCTCGCGCAGCGTGTCGGAGATGACGCCACCGAGTAGCTTGCCGGCGACCATGTCGATGAGTGCGTCGCTGTCGGCAGCGACCGCTATCTCTTCGGCGATATCGATGAATACATCGTCCTCTTCGAGCTCAGCGTTGGTCTGGTTCAGCCCGAAGACCTGGTAGAACATGAAATTCGTCAGCAGCGTGTTGAGGTATTCGGTGGCAAGCTCGAGCTCGGGCGCGACAAGGCTGCTGTCACGAATCTCGCCGGGGGGCGCGTGGAACGGACTGAAGAAGTTGAATACCGACGGCGACTGCAACGGCCCCTGGCCAAGCAATACGTACGCGAAGCCGAACGGATAACGCCCGCTGGCCGAGGTCGCGTCATAAGCTCTCCACAACTGCGTGAGACGCAGCAGCGGCTCCTTCAGTTTGCCGTCAATCTCCATGGCCATCGAAGGACGCGCTTCCGGGTCAAGCAAAATGGCCCGCACGACAGAGCGGAGATCGCCACGAACGCCGCTGCCATTGTTATTGAACACCTGGGCGACACGTCGCACATAGCCCGGTGACGGGTTGCTCGTCACGAGGCGCTGTATCAGGCGAATCGCAATGAATGGCCCGACATTCGGGTGATTGAATATATTGTCCAGCGCCTGCTCGAGGTCCTGCGCACCGCCCTGCCCGGCTGGTAACACGACCCCATTGAGGAGTTTCTTTTCACCCGTATCGTGGTACTCCTCCCAAAGTTCCATCGGGAAGAACTGGCTCGCCTGCGGCAACAGGAACTCGTTGGGATGAAATGTCTGCGCACCGGCCCAGGTCCAGCCTGTAAACACGTGCGCAAACCCCTCGATGATCGACTGGTCGTAGGTCGGGATTGGCTCACCAAAGCTGTCGAGCTTCTCCGTGCCGTCGATGTTGAGTTCGACGAGCCCGATCGAGAACAGCTGCATGACTTCACGGGCGTAGTTTTCGTCGGGTCGTATGTTCAGCGCCGGGTTCGGCTTTTCATTACCGAGCATGCTCAGGTAAACGCCCATGGCCGGGTGCAGCGTGACCTCCCCGAGAAGCTCGCGGTAATTGCCGAAGGCGTTTTCGGCGAGCATGTCGTAGTAGTCAGCGACGGCGAATGGCAGGTTACCCAGCGCACCCAGTTGCGAGACCACCATGATCTCGGACAAGGCAAAAGCGACGCGCTGCCGCAGCTGGTCTTCACCATGCAACGCATTGCGGAACCAGATGTCGACGCGATCCTGGTGCAGCTCGAACGGAAACTGCGGTGGCGGCACGGATTGCAGGTGCTGCAGCTGCCTCGACACCGGCTGCCGCATCTGGTCTTCAATCCAGTTTTCCTGGCGCATGGAAATGACAAGCTGTGCTTCCTCTTCAGTTGCGCCGAAGGTGGCCTGGTTGAGCAGCTGGTAAGCCTCGACCTTGGTAACGGGCGGTGGCGGTGGCGGCGGCGGTTCCGGGGGCGGCGACGAGCCACCGCCGCCTCCACAGGCAGCAAGCAGCAGCGTCGTAGTAATTGTCAGAAGGCGATTCGCTTTCATGAGCTTATTTCGGATGCACCGACTCCAGGTAACTGATCTGCTCGGCGGTTAACAGGTTTTTGAGACGTATCAGCATGTTCACCTGCTTCTTCTTGACCTCGTTCTCGGCCAGCAAGGCTGCGTCCACGTACTCGAGCACGCGATCCGCATCTATCGGGCTCTTGTCGAGCTCGAGCATCAGTGCCTGGTAGGCCTCCGCGATATCCCACTCGTGTTCTGCGACGCCAGCCTGGACTTCGACGACGGCTGCGCGGATTGCCGTGAATTGCTCCTTCGACAGATCCAGCTCAGCCTTGTGTTCGAGGATGACGTTCGGCGGAAACAGCTTTCCCTTGAACACGTCTTCCTTCGCACCTGCGGCATGAGCCGACGCCATGCCCAGGCTGATGGCAGCCACCACAAACAAAAGTCCCTTTCTCATAACAACGCTCCTCCGTAGGTCTCGGTTGACTCGATCAGCACCGGAATCTCCTCGTAAATGTCGTACTGGTGTTCGGGCATCAGGCTGTCACTGGGCGCAGCCCAACTTGTCGTCTCCAGCAATTCAGCCGTGTCGATGTAATGCAAGTCGTCTCCCGAAGGCTTCAGCATGAAGAACGCCAACGCCAGCACGGCGGCCGACCCCGCGACCATGCCGCGACGCCGCCGACGCGCCTGGGCACGGTTCCCGGCGATTGCCCAGGTCGTGCCGAACGCCGGCACAGCACCAGCTTCCTTGTTCGCCTGCGCCTTCTGCAGCACATCGCGCATTTGTTCGTCTGACAACTTCATGTCTTACCCCACTCCGACAGCTTGTTCCTGAGCGCCTTCTTCGCGCGTTCGTAGTGCACCCGTCCCGTTCCCGTAGTCACGCCCATCACGCTCGACGCGGCCTCTATCGTCATGTCGCGACAGAACACGAGCTCAATGATGTCGCGCTGTCGCTGCGGCAGTGCCTGCACAGCCTCCCACAGCACCGAATTTTCATCGGGTTCGACAGGATGCACGGCCTCTTCCGCCATCTCGACGCCGGCTGCCTGTACCAACCGCAAGCGCGACGCGATGCGGCGGTAGCGACTGCGCGCCAGGTTCTGCACCACGGAAAACACAAACGTCTTCAGCGACGAACGCTTTTCGAAGCGCGCTTTCCCGGTGAGCAGCTCGACATAAGCCTGTTGCATCAGGTCCTCCGCGGCAGCCTGGTCGTAGTCACAACGGGAGAGGGCCCAGCCGAATACCTGGCCGTGGATGGCTTCCAATGCCGATCGAGATATGTGCGGGTTCTTGTCCAGGACATCGCTGTCTCTCATACCCCCTCCCGATCTATTGGTGGCATCAGGACGATGCTTGTATGACAAGGCCGTAACGCGGCTAGAGCGCGTTATGTAAAAGATCCGGGCGCCGCTTCAGGCGCAGTCTTCGATACTGGGCGCAAACGCCGTGGTGCCGACGCGACAGCCTTTCGCCGTAAGGTGCAATGTCAAAGATACAGGCTCGTCGCTGAACACAGGATGAAATACGAGCAATATCGTCACACCGTGTTCGTCCCCGTCCGCGCGATGGCTGACGCCCGCGTCGCACTCGACGACGAAACGCTCGTCGGCGAAAGCGCCGAGGTCGTTGAGACAAGCGAAGTACGTCAGGACCTGCCCGCGAATTCTATTGGCGAGCGTTTGGTCCCTGGGCTCAAACACGGCCCAGCGCGAAGCCCGTGCGATCGTATTGACGACGCGCAGGCAGAAGCGCCGCACCGCCAGGCTCGTAAACTCGCGATGTGCTTCGGAGCCGCGGCTCATCGTCACGCATCCGCAGATACGCGCCCTGCCCGCAGGTCCGGGGGTGACCACATTCAGCCCGGCGCGATTCAGGAGGTGGGCCTCTTCCTCGTCAAGTTCGACGGCCGGCGCCAGCTTGCGATCGAGGCCCATGCCCTGCTGGTCAAGCGACTGCCAGGGGCCGTACGTCCGGTCCTGCTTGCACAACAAGCCGGCGATCGCACCCCCCGCCGGCCGGGCCGGCTCATCCCCGGATTTCTGCTGCCGCACGCGCGGAAAGTAGCCGAGCATGTTGGGACTCGCGTAGCCCAGATCGCGAACGCCTTGCACGGCGTCTTCAGCCGTCTGCCATTCAGCCAGTGGATCGACCAGCAACATCGCGCCTTGTTCGCGGCAGAACTGTTCGGCCGCGAGTACGGCCGCCGGACCTATATCAACGTTTTTTGCGGGTGCTGGCAGATACAGCAAGTCGAGATCGTCTACTTCCTCGAGAGCAAACAGCCCAGTGCGGGCCTTGCGCGACCCGATGAGATCGTAGCCCGAAAGGTCCACGCCGTCGGTGCCGGCCTGCGCGGCGCCGATGTAGTCCGTTTCGAACGACCGCCCTTTCCTGAGCGTCGACTCCGGCCGATGCGTTGGGTATGGATGCTCGGCGTGCGCGAGAGTCGACGTCAGTAAGGCATCGCCGACGAAGTCGTCCGATTCTTCGCGGAAAGACAAGCACTGGAACAACTCCTGGTCGACGACCATCTCTGTCGCCGGATCGATACGCTGCAGTGCCAGGTTGAACAACTCGTCGCCTTCGATGCCGTCGTAATCGACCGCGGCCCGGATCAACTCGGTGGAGCCCGGCTCGACAGCACGCAGCACAAGCGCACTGCCGCTCGCGGGCAGGCAGATCAACGCGCCGCGCGCACTGTTCGCCACCCGCACGATATAAAGGCGTTTACCGCCATGAGAAAAAAATTGACGCACCGCGGGGCCGAGACTCGAACGATTCCAGATGTCGCCGAAGCGGCGGCGAAACCCGGCGAAATTCTGCACCAGGACAGGCGTATTGAGGGGACCACGAAGCGCACGCCCGACAAAAGCGGCCGTGGTCTCCGGGGACACGTCGATGGACTGGTCCATCGCCGCGATTTCTGTGACCGTAATTCCGTGGTCAACTGCTTCTGACAAACCTGTCTCCGCACCTGGTCAGAAAAGCTGCCAGCATTCTAAAGCATTCGCGCTGACCAGTGCACTTCGATAATCTCTGGCCATGACGGATTTCTTAGGTCACGCGTATCCCCGGCTCGCCGAGCGCCTGCAAAAAGTTGCGCTCGCCGATCTGCCGACGCCCGTTTCGAGCATCGATTTCGGTACTGATTCGGGCGGCCGCAGGATCGCCGTCAAGCACGATGACCAGAGCAATTCGCAATACGGCGGCAACAAGATTCGCAAGCTCGAGTACATATTGCAGCGTGCCAGGGAACGTGGGGCGCGCCGAATTGCGACCTTTGGCGCGGTTGGTTCCAACCACGCTCTGGCCACCGCGATATTCGCGCGCGAGTGCGGCTTCGATTGCACCTGTTTTCTCGGCACACAGAAACCCGCCCCCAATATCGGCAGAACGCTGAATATGCACCGGCGCCTCGGCACCGAGATCGTTCGCTTCGGCGCTTCGGTTGATCGGCTTGCGGTTCTCCGACGCTACCTGCACGGCCGCCGGTCCTGGGTTGTGCCGCTCGGCGGATCGAGTTGGCTCGGCGCCGCAGGCTTCGTCAACGCGGGGCTGGAACTCGCGCACCAGGTAGCAGCTGGAGAGGTCGCGATGCCGACACGAATCTACATTGCCAACGGCACGATGGGCAGTTCGGTGGGCCTGGCGCTGGGACTTGCGCTCGCCGATATGCCAACTGAGTTGCACGTCGTGCGCGTCGTCGATGATTTCATCGCAAACCCCGAGCGATTCGATCGCTTGCTGCGTAAGACCGCAATGATGCTGCGACGCGTCGACGCGTCGATTTCCGGCGATATCGCGAACAGAACGCAGGTCCGCTGGCGCGATGAATTTTTCGCGGGCGGCTACGCCGTTGCGGACGAAGTCACGAGAGAGGCTGTTCACTTCGCGGAGCAACAACTGTCACTTGCGCTCGAGACCACCTACACGGGCAAGGCCATGGCCGCCCTGCTTCATGATCTTGCGGCGCCTGATTACGCGGGCGAGCACTGCCTGTTCTGGAATACGTACAACTCCAGGCCGCTGCCTGTCGACGGCAAGCGGCCCGCAACGCGAGACAATATCCCGCAGGAGTTCATGACTTATTTCGATTGAGCTTGCGCGCAGCTTCGGCGGCTTTTCTTCTTTCGAGTTCTTCCTGCGCCTCGCGCGCCTCACGCTGTTTGCGCTCGACTTCCTCGAGCATGAGATCGAGCCAGTCGCTCACAGGGACTCCTGTTCGGCCTCTTCGTCGGCTTCTTCCATCATCTCGCGAACCTCGGTCAGCGTCGGTGCGTTGGGATCCATCTCGACGGTATTTTCGACGACCCGCACCCGGGCCATGACCTCTTCAACGTCGTACATCGCAATACGGACCGGCACCCCCCGCGGCTCCGCAGCAAGCGACCGGACGTGGTCCCTGAGGTGCTCGTTAAGTGCGCGTCCGGCCATGTCGTGCTGGCCATCCAGCAACGCTTCCAGGCGTTCCTCGGGGGGCAGAGCGTCATCCTCGAGTGGCACATGCGCTTCGAAATACAGTGCACCATCCTGCACGCCCATCTGGTAAGGCTCGTCGATGATCATGACCGGTTCGCCAATTGCCACGAGTTCATACAGTAGCTCGATGTTCTCCGGGTAGAGCCGCACGCAACCGTGACTCACGCGCATGCCGACACCGTAAGGCGTGTTGGTGCCGTGGATCAGGTAGCCCGGCATGTCGAGTTTCAGCACACGCGAGCCGAGTGGATTATCCGGTCCGGGCGGCACGACAGACGGCAGCGGATTGCCCATCTCTGCGTGTTCGCGCCGCACCGACAGCGGCACCCACCAGCTCGGATCGCGCGCTTTCGACACGACAGTCGTACTGCCCAGAGGGGTCTCCCAGCCGACACGGCCAATGCCGATTGGATAGGTCATCACCCGCTGCGCCTCGCCCTCCTCGACCTGGGGAAAATAGAAAAGACGCTTTGTCGCTATGTTCAGTACCAGCCCCTGCCGCGGCACATCGGGGAGGACATACTGCGTGGGCAACAGCACGGCCGTGTCTTCACCGGGCAGCCAGGGGTCGATCCCGGGATTGGCAGCCACGATCTCGTCGTAGCCCAGGCCATATTCACGCGCCAGGTCCGAAAGCGTGTCTTCTGCGCGCGTAAACACGACCTGCGGTTCGCCGACCACGGATTGCGTCGGCGAATGCAACAGGAAATCATTGGGTGCCAACGGCACCTGCACCGGGCGCTGGTCCAGCGGGACTGCGTCGGCGCCATCCTTCGTACCTTGCAGGAAATCGTCGAGCGACGCGCAGCCGCCCGCTGCCAGCAGCGGCAGCAGGATTGCGAACCGTTTCAGTGCGGACGTTTCTATTCTTTGCTGCAGGTCGGTACCCGGCCTTCTTCGATGGCCTGATTATACAACGGCAGCGTCTTGGGCCATTCGGAGACCAGGTTTTCGATACGCGTCTCGCTGGCCGGGTGCGTCGACAGGAACTCGGCGGGCGCTTTTTCCGAGGACGCGCCCATGCGCTGCCACAGCGGAACCGACTCACGTGGATCGAAGCCCGCGTTGGCCATGTACTCGAGGCCGATAATGTCAGCCTCACTTTCCTGGCCACGCGTATGTGGTAGCGCCAGACCGACCTGGGCACCCGCATCAAGTGCCTGCTGCGCCGTGTAGGTGGCGCCCCTGTGTCCGCCGCCCAGGATGATCGCCGCAACATTGACAAGGCCACCTGTAACATCTGCCCTGGATGCGCGTTCGTTGGAGTGCCGCGCCGTGACGTGGGCGATCTCGTGGCCGATGACGGCGGCGAGCTGGTGCTGGTTCTCGGTGACTTTCAGGATGCCCGTGAACACCCCGATCTTGCCGCCGGGCATGGCGAATGCATTGACCGCTTCGTTATCGAAGATGGCCAGCTCCCACTCGATATCGCTGTACGGCGGCTCGAGCACGGCAACAACAGCTTCGGCGACACAGGCGACGAAGTCGATCTTCTTGCGATCCGTGGCCAGCGGCATGCTCGCCCGCATCTGGTTGAACGCTTTCCTGCTCTGCGCTTCGAGCTCGGAATCGGATTTCCAGATCACCTGACTTCGGCCCGTCGGGGACGTCGAGCAGGACGCCATCGCGAACGCGACCAGGACAATCAGCCAATGAAACTTCTGCATGCTCATGAATCTCCTCGTGCCGGCAGGCCCAGTATAGCGTTCCGGCACAGTGGTGCATTCGGATTCGACCAGCCGCCCTGCCATCAGTTCCTTCGGCTAGCGCGGCAGCCGCGACTCGAAGCGCTGCCGCCAGCTGTTCGCCTCGGCCTTCTCGAGGAGACTGTCGATATTCGCCATCACTCGCTTCTGCAGCGGCTGCTTGATCTTGTAGGTCACCAGGTAGAGGTCACGCTCGTCGATACGCTCCTTGAGGAGTTCATCGCTGGTCTTGATTTCGTCAGCGAGACCGAATTCGAGGGCTCGTGTTCCGTACCAGTGTTCGCCGGTGGCGACCTTGTCGAGGTCGAGCCCGGGTCGATACCGTCCTACTGCATCCTTGAACAGGGCGTGCACGTCCTCGAGTTCTTCCTTGAGCTTGGCGCGATCCTCATCCGTGTTCTTGCCGAACATCGTCACAGTTCGCTTGTGCTTGCCGGCCGTGATCTGTTCGAAATCGACGCCGTGGCTGTCGAGCATGCGATTGAAATTCGGTAATTGCGCAAGCACGCCGATCGAGCCGAGAATCGCAAATGGCGCCGCGTACACCCTGGACGCGACACAGGCCATCAGGTAGCCGCCGCTTGCAGCCACCTTGTCCACGCAGACGATCAGCGGAATATCACGGTCGCGGATTCTCGCGAGCTGCGAGGCGGCGAGACCGTGTTCATGCACGACACCGCCGTGGTTCTCGAGCCGCACGAAGACCTCGTCGTCCTCCCCCGCAACATCGAGTATCGCCGTCACTTCTTCGCGCAGCGATGCGACGGCAGTGGCCTTGAGATCACCCTTGAAGTCGATAACGAAGGTGCGCGGTTTCTCCGATGGTGTCTTCGCCTCGGCTTTGGCCTCCTTCTTGCGCTCCTTCGCGGCTATCTTGCGCTCGCCTTTACTCGATATCGCGCTGCGCAGGCTGTCGGCCAGGGTCTTGTATTTCTTGTTGAGGTTCTCGATCTCGAGGCTCTCGAGATGCGCCCTGCGGCCCGCGGATGCCGCGGCCACGATGACGACGACGATCGCCGCCACGATCGTCAGGACCTTCAAGAGAAACAAACCGTATTCAGCGAAAAACTGGCCCATGGCGATCCTGCCCGCGTTTCTAGATGGCTATGCCAACGTTATTTTTCTGCAACACCTGCTCGGCGCGATAGCTCGACCGCACCATCGGCCCGGCAACCACCTCGAGAAAGCCTTTCTCGAGACCCTCGCGGCGGTAGGCATCGAACTCCTCTGGCGAAACATAGCGTTCGACGGGCAGGTGGTTCGGCGTCGGGCGCAGGTATTGCCCCAGGGTCAGGATATCGACATTGGCCGCGCGCAGGTCGTGCATTGTCTGCATGATCTCGTTATCGCGCTCGCCGAGGCCGAGCATCAGGCTGGTTTTCGTCAGTACGTCGGGGCGATGCGCTTTCGCGTGACGCAGCACGTCGATGGTCTGCTCATAGCCGGCGCGTGGATCGCGCACCGGGTGCGTAAGGCGACGCACCGTTTCTACGTTCTGGGCGAACACCTCGAGGCCGGAATCGACGACAAGTTCGACATGCTCCCTGACGCCATTGAAATCAGGCGTCAGCGCCTCCACGGCCGTGTCGGGGTTGAGCCGCTTTATTTCGCTCACGCACTCCGCGTAGTGCGCAGCGCCACCGTCTTCGAGGTCATCTCGATCGACCGACGTGATCACGACGTATTGCAGCCCCATGAGCTGTACGGCGCGAGCGCAGTTGGCAGGCTCTTCAGCATCGAGCCACCCCTTGGGATTGCCCGTATCCACGGCACAGAAACGGCAGGCTCGCGTACACACCGAGCCGAGTACCATGATGGTCGCGGTTCCCGCGTTCCAGCATTCGCCGATGTTCGGGCACATCGACTCTTCGCACACCGTGCTGAGCCTGTGCTCGTGCACGATCTTGCGCGTTCCGGAGTAGCCACTGCCCGACGGCATTTTCGCCCGCAGCCAGCGCGGCTTGTCTCCGCGTACGAGCGGAGCGTTGTCGCGGCGCTGCTTGACACCATTCTTGATGGCCGAGAAACCTTCGTCGGTCTGGTACTTGTTGCCGCTCTCGACGATCGGAACGCCTTTGAATTGTCGGGTGTCCTTGCTCATGCTGCGCCGCTGATTTCAGGGGGACGCATTGTCGCACAAATAACGCACAAAAAAAGATCCCGGCCGAAGCCGGGAGAGTCAGGGGGAAAATGTTACAAGACGCCAGAAGTGTTAGTGCAATC
>Ga0209456_10000548_pt1 | contig 20095 bp, 15 predicted proteins | sample COG_11_FD_184755 | JGI IMG/M metagenome (GOLD analysis project Ga0209456, IMG submission 184755) | Pelagic marine sediment microbial communities from the LTER site Helgoland, North Sea, for post-phytoplankton bloom and carbon turnover... | ecosystem: Environmental > Aquatic > Marine > Neritic...
AGTGATACTCACGCTGCTCACTTGCGTGAAAGTGATACTCACGCTGCTCACTTGCGTGAAAGTGATACTCACGCTGCTCACTTGCGTGAAAGTGATACTGATGACGATGACCTCAGGTAGCAGAGACCAGACGCTTCTGATCACGGGAGCCGCCGGGTTCACCGGCCACCACGCCGTGATCGAAGCCGTGAAGGCCGGCTTCTCCGTTCGCGCAACGGACGTTTCGAGCCGGTACTACAGCGCGATGTTCGAAGCGCTCGGCGTCGAGTTCGTCAAGTCCGACCTCACCAAGCGGGAAGGCCTTGAGGCGCTCCTGCGCGGCGTCGATGGTGTCTTTCACGTGGCCGGCATTCACGACTATTCGACCCCGCGTGAGCTCATGGTTGCGGTCAACGTGGACGCGGTCGAAAACCTCTGCGATGCGTGTGTTTCAGCGGGTGTAGAGCGGTTCATCCACCTCTCCTCGGCAGGGGTTTATGGCTACGATTGGCACGACAAGACCCCGGTCAAGGAGGACGCAGCCAAGGTCACCCCGCCTTTGAATGCCTACAACGAAACGAAGTGGGCCGGCGAGCAGGTCGTCCATCGTTTTGGTTCTGAAAGGGGGCTCAAGGTGACCGCTTTACGACCTGGCGCGATCTACGGCACGCGGTCGGAGTACGGCATCCACAACGCGGTCAAGCACGTCTACTCGGAGCGCGACAAAGCCCGGATCATGATGTTGGGAAGCGGCGATCACGTCGAGGGCTTCGTCCATGTAGAAGACGTGTGCCGCGCGATGATCTACGCCTTCGATCATGACGCGATGATCGGCGAAGCGTACAACGTCGCTGACGACTCGCGTCTGACGACCACCGAGTTCTTCAATTTCCTTTCGAGGGAGCTGTTCGGCGCCGAGAAGCCTTTCTTGCACGTGCCGATCAGCGTGCTGGTCCCGATCGCAGCCACGTCGCAGTTCTTCGCGAAAAGGATGGGCACGAAGTCCAAGCTCGAAAAGGACACGCTCCACTACATGTCGTGCGATCGCATTTGGGACAACAGCAAGATCAAGGCCGCTGGGTTCGAGCTGAAGCACCCCGATGTGTTGCCCGGGATGAAGGACACCCTCGACTGGTACAAGGAAAACGGCTGGCTCCAAGGGTAACCGCGGGAGCCGCCAAGACACACCACAGGTATTCGCCATGAGCACAGACATCTCCACCGTCAAAGATCTGATCACCCGTAACACCGCCGAGCGCGGCGACAGCCCATTTATCGAGTTCTACGACGAGGTCGTGACCTACCGGGAGCTCGACGAGCGCAGCGACGCCTTTGCGCGCTATCTGCTGAGCAAGGGCATCGGGAAGGGGGACATCGTGGCCTTCATGATGGCCAACTCGCCTTCCTTCTTCTACGTCCTGTTGGGCGCGCAGAAGATCGGCGCCATCGCAGGCCCCGTGAGCTGCTGGTGGCAAGACAAAGAGCTTCAGCACCTAGTCGATGACGCCGAGCCGCCGATGCTCATCGTTGACGACGAGTTCGCCCCGATCGTCTCGAAGATCAAAGACACGATGGCTTCCGTGAAGACCATCGTCGTCAACTCGCCTTCAAAGCTGGGCCTGGATTTCGAGCACGAGCACCTGCCGGAGCTTCTCGAAGTGCATGCGGGCAAGTTGGAGCACGATGATCCGCCCACCGCCGAGGATGTCGCCACTGCGATGTACACCTCGGGCACCACGGGGAAGCCCAAAGGCGTCTTGCACACCCATCACAACATCCTCAGCGCCACTCATTCGAAGGTACAAATCGCTCCGATCGAACCGGGAGACCGCTCGCTTTGTGTGCTTCCGCTCTTTCATTCGGGCGGACTAAACGACCTGGCCTATCCATGCATGTATCGCGCGGTGACCATCGTCCTACGGAAGGACTTTTCGGCGTCGGAGTTCTGGGAGTGCGTCGAGCGATACAAGGTCAATGGTTTCTACATCGTACCGACGATGTGGAACATCCTGCTTAGGGTTCCGGAATCATCCTCGGTCGACACCAGCACCTTGCGGTTCGGGCTGTCGGGGGCCGCTCCCATTCCACCCGAGCAGCTCGAGGAGTGCGAGCGGCGTTTCAACGTTCCGATTCTCGAAGCCTACGGGTCGACGGAAAACACCGGCGGAATCACCGCAAACACCTTCGACGCGCGTAAGTTTGGCTCGATCGGCAAGGCGTTGCCGGACATGGACGTTCGCATTTTCGACGAGCAGGACAACGAAGTGGCGCCCGGCGAGATCGGCGAGATCGTCACGCGAGGCGAGGCCGTGATGAAGGGCTACCACAAGGCGCCGGAGGCCACCGCAGAGACGATCAAAGGGGGCTGGTTGCACACGGGCGACATGGGCTACGTCGATGACGAAGGTTTCTTCTTCATCGTCGACCGCAAGAAAGAGCTGATCATTCGGGGCGGCGTGAATGTCTACCCGAAAGAGCTCGAAACCGTGATCGGTGCGCATCCTTCGGTCGAAGAGGTCGCCGTGCTTCCCGAGGCGCATGACAAGTACGGTCAAGTCGCCAAGGCCTGTGTCGTGCTGAAGCAAGGCAAGTCCCTCACCGAGAAAGAGCTGCGCACGTACTGCGCGTCCGAGCTCGCGCCCTACAAGGTTCCCGAGAAGTTCCTCTTTATCGACCGTTTGCCGAGGAACGCCATCGGCAAGGTGGTCAAGAAGGAGCTCATTCGGGAGCTTGCAGAGGAAGCAACCGGCGAAGCGGTCCCAGTGGCGCATCTGTTCGAAGGCATGGTCGCACGCTTCATTCCGAAAAAGGCAAAGGGCGTGGACGCGGTCGTCAGTTATCACATCACCGGTGGTGGTGGTGGCGATTGGACAGTCGCGATCCGCGACGGCCAGATCAGCGTGACCGAAGGCCTCGCAAAGGACCCCCGTTGCTACGTCGTGGCACGCGACAGCGACTACTACGACATCACCGTCGGCAAGATGTCCGGCATTACGGCCGTGATTACCGGCAAGCTGACGATCAAAGGCGACACCGGCTTCATGCGTAAGCTCCGCAAGATGTTTAAGCCCGTCGAAACCAAGTAGACGGTCCGAAAGCGAACCATGAGAGGTCGAGACGATGGCACTTCGAACACCTGAAGAATACAAGGCAGGGCTGAGGGACGACCGCAAGGTCTACATTCTGGGAAAGAAGGTTCCGGACGTCACGGAGGATCCCTATATCAAGGTGGGCGTCGAAACCGCCGCATTTGATTTCTTGCTGGCCGATCATCCAGAGATGCACGAGCTCGCCGTCATGGAGGAGCCCAGCACGGGCGAGACGGTCAGCCGGTATTTCGAGGTCCCCGACTACCCAGAGGCTGTCGCCAAGCGGCACGAGCTCGTCAAGGGAGCATGCAACGTGGCGGACGGGGCTCTCCCGTTCGTGAAAGACGTCGGCACCGACATCATCAATGCGCTCACGGCTGTTGCCCGGGTCGCGGGCAACAAGAAGTACCTGGACCGCATCGCCGAGTATCGCCGCTACTGTGCAGTCAACGATGTCGCGTTGGCGGGCGCCGTCACGGATGTGAAGGGCGACCGGTCCAAGGGGCCGAGCGGGCAGAGCAGCCCCGACTACTACCTTCGGGTCGTCGACGAGACGGAAGATGAGATCGTCGTCTCCGGGGCCAAAGCGCACATCACTGCGTCGGCCTACGCGGACGAGATCATCGTCATTCCACCGCGCGCCATGTCCGAGCAGGATGCCGACTACGCCGTGTCGTTTGCCGTGCCGGTGGACACCCCGGGCATCACCCAGATCTGCCGGCCGAACTTCCGCTACGAGGACACCGGCCACTTCCCAACGCCGCGCCCTCGTCGAGGGCATGTCGAGGCCCTGGTGGTCTTCGATAAAGTGCGCGTTCCGAAAGAGCGCGTTTTCATGCTTCGCGAATGGCCGGCGGCTCAAGGGCTCGCGTATGCATTCTCGGCGTTCCACCGTTTCACAGCCGTGACCTACAAAATCCCGATCCTCGAATACATGACGGGGTTGGCGATGCTCGCGGCCGAAGCGAATGGCGTTCACAAGGCTTCGAACATCCGCGAACGCTTCGTGAACATGATCCGCTACACCGAGACCACCAAGTCGCTTGCCAAGGCGGCTGCGCTCGATCCGCAGAACTTCGGCGGTTCCGGTCTATATGTGGCGAACACGCTGACATCGAACATGGCGAAGCTCCATTTCGCGTCGCAGTTCCATGACTTCGTCCGGGACATCCAGGACATTGCGGGTGGCTTGCTGGTGACCCAGCCCACCTACAAGGACTGGCAGAACGACGAGACTCGACCGTACCTCGAGCAGTACATGGGCGGCGCCGGCGAATACGACGCGGAGCAGCGCCTCAAATTGATGAGCACGCTGCATCACGTGGTCGCAAGCGATTTTGCGGGCTGGCACGAGGTGTGCTCGATCCATGCAGAAGGCTCGTTCGCCACACAAAAGATGATGCTCCTCGCCGAGGCGCCCTCAAAGGACTACAAGAGCAAGGCGCGGAACATCGTAGGACTCGATGGCTAAGGCCGTGTGACGCCGCAGATTCGGAGATCGTGATGTTGCAACAAGTCGAAAACGCAAATGAAGCGCCTCAAATCCTGGAGTCGTTCGATCCGAGCAACGGCAAGAAGCTCGGTGAGGTGCGAGTCTCCACCGCGGCCGACGTCAAAGCCGCGATCGCGCGTGCTCGCAACGCGCAGGTCGGATGGGCTGCGATGGGCGTCGACGGGCGAAACCGAGTCCTCGACCGGCTTCGTGGTGTCCTCATCGACCGCGCTTTGGAAATCGCGAGGCTCGTGTCCGCGGAGAACGGCAAACCCGTAGCCGAGCCGGTAGGCCTCACGGGTCCGTTGTGTGAAACGGTCAAGCTGCACACCGCCATGGCGAAGCGCCTCGAGTCCGGCGTCAAAGTCAGCCCGACGTTCTTCCTCGGTTCGAAGGCACGCGTTTTCTACGAACCACTTGGTGTCGCGGGTTTCGTGCTCCCTTGGAACTTCCCCTTCGAGCTTGGGGTGAAGCACATGATCCCGGCGCTGGCCGCGGGCAATGCCGTCGTGCAGAAGCCCTCGGAGGCCAACCCACTGATCGGTGAAATGATCGTGGACCTCTTCCGCGATGCGGGCGTCCCCGATGGCGTCGTTCAGATGGTCCACGGATTTGGCGAAACCGGTGCCGCCCTCATCGACGAGGCCGACGTCATTTGCTTTGTCGGCTCGCCGAGAACCGGGCGCCGGGTCATGGAGCGGGCCGCCCAGACATTGACCCCGGTGGTGCTCGAGCTCGGCGGCAACGATGCGGCGATCGTCCGGAAGGACGCCGACCTCGATTTCACGGCCCAGGGTCTCGTCAACGGCACCTGTTACAACACCGGTCAGGTCTGTAACGGCATCGAACGCATCTACGCGCCGGCTGATCTCGTCGAGCCCCTGACAAAGAAGATCATCGCGATCGTGAAAGAGATGCGTCAAGGCGACCCAAGCGGTCGAGGCGACTACGATCTCGGACCAATCACTTGGGCCCCGCAGCTCGAAATCTACGAGGAACACACGGCCGATGCGTTGCAGAAGGGCGCAGAGCTGCGGCACGGCGGAGTCGTCGAACGCAAGGACGGCGGGCTCTTCTGGCCCCCCACCGTTTTGACCGGCATGACGCACGACATGCTCATGATGCAGGAGGAGACCTTTGGTCCGTTCCTGCCGATCGTGGCGGTGCAGAGCGACGAAGAGGCGATTCGCTTGGCCAACGATTCGAAGTACGGCCTGGGTGCGAGTGTTTGGACTCGCGATGAAGCCGCCGGCGAAGCGATGGCGAGACGGATCCGCGCAGGCTCGGTGATGGTGAACAACGCCGTGCAATCGGGTGGGTGCGTCACGCTGCCTTTCGGCGGGGAGGGCGAGTCCGGTGTCGGGCGCGTGCAGGGCGAGCAGGCCTTTTACACTTATGTCGCGACCAAGAGCGTGATGACCAGTCCGAAGAGCGTCGCAAATCTGTGGATGCCTTACACCCAAGGCGCCGAGACCCTCGCGAGGGGCTTCACCAAGGTGTTCAGCGGACGCGGCATCCCCGAGCGTGTCTCGGGCGTAGTCGACGTCATCCGTAACTGGCCACGTCGCTGATGAAAGGCTTGCGCGGAAAGAACGCCGTGCTGACCGGTGCCTCCCGAGGGCTCGGACCCTACATCGCACGCGCGTTGGCAAAGAAGGGTGTCAACCTCGCGCTGACCGCGCGGACAACCGACGCGGTGGAGGCGACTGCGAAGGAAGCGTCCGCGTTGGGCGTCGAGGCGATTGCAGTCCCGATGGACGTTACGGATCAGGCAGGCCGCGAACGACTGCTCGAGGGGGCCGTGGCCGCCAACGGCCCGATCGACATCCTCATCAACAACGCTGGCATCGAGTGGGTTTGCGAGTACGCCAAGATGTCGGCCGAGCAGATCGAGCAGATGGTTCAGACCAACCTGATCGCGCCGCTCATTCTATCGCGCCTCGTGCTTCCCGACATGATCGCGCGTGGCAACGGCCACGTGGTAATGATGTCTTCGCTTGGCGGAAAGAAAGGCTCGCCTTACTCGGCCACCTATGCCGCAACTAAAGCCGGCCTCATCGAGTGGACGAGCGGTGTTCGTGAAGAGCTCCGCGGAACCGGAGTAAGCGCATCCGTGATCTGCCCGGGCTTCGTCTCCGAGGCGGGGATGTTCGCCGAGTACGGCAAGCGCGCGCCACGTCTTTCGGGAGAGAGCCCGCCAGAAAAGGTCGCAGACGCCGTCGTGCACGCGATCGAGCATGACGTGCCGGAGATCATCGTCAATCCCGGGCCCAAGCGGCTGCTGACAATTACGAACGCCATCAGCCCAGGGGCGGTCTCGTGGCTCCTCCGACGCTTCGGAGTCTACGAGTTCTATCGTCAACAGGCCGAAGACAACCAGGGGTAGCTGACCACCATGGCCAAGATGAGCACGCGTCGGAAGCTGGCAATCGCTACATGGGGCTCACCGCGCGAAGGGAACATCTACGGAAAAATGACGCTCGACGCGACGGCGGTGGTTGCGCACCTCGAACGCCTCAGCCGCGAAACGGGTGAGCACATCACAATGACCCACTTCGTTGGCAAGGTCATGGCCGAGGTACTGGCCAAGTCCTCCGGGCTCAACGGTTTCCTGCGTTTTGGTACCTACCATCAGCACCAAACCGCAGACGTGTCCTTCCTCGTCAACATCGGCGAGGGCACCGACCTCAGCAACGTGAAGGTCACGGAGCTCGATCGGAAATCAATTGTCGAGCTGGCGCGCGAGCTGAATGGCAAGGCGAGCAAGGTTCGCCATGGTCAGGATGAGGAATTCAAGAAGAGCACGAACGTCCTTCGCCTGTTGCCGACATGGGCGCTGCGTCCGACGCTTAGCGCCCTTGGCTGGCTGACGGGTTCGGCGGGCATCGAGATCAGGTCGGCTGGGCTCCGGCGCTTCCCGTTTGGCGGCTGCATGATATCCAACGTGGGGGTCTTCGGGCTCGACGAAGGCTACATGCCGCCAACCCCGTTTGCTCACATCCCGATCCACTTGCTCATCGGAGCGATCCGCGAGCAGCCCGCCGTCGTCGATGGCCAAGTCGTCGCCCGCAAGGTGATCACGCTCAGCGCCACCGTGGACCACCGCTTCATCGACGGCTACGAGGCCGGCCTTCTGGCCCAGACGGCCCGCGACTGCTTCGGGAACCCCGAGTGCTTCAGCGCCTGACTAGGTCGACTCTGAACGCGCCGCCCCTCCCTCGCCACGTGCTACCGAGCTCGCATGAGCCTACCGTGGGATGCCGGTCGTTGTCGTGAGGCGCTCGGTCTGCTCAGCAAGCCACGCACCGCAGCGATGTCGAGCACGGAGCGAATCTGCATCGGTGAGCGCCAGAGCCCGCCGTGATTGGCGCCGCTCATGAATAGCTCGAGTGGATTGGCGAGGGGTGTATCGGGGTTGGCCACCGAGCTTTCGCAACACAGGTCATGCACGAGCAACACGCCCATCAGCGCATTTGTGGTTTCTGGCGCGAAGATCTCCGCCCCGTAGTGTCGCGCGCCAGCATAAGCCGCTGCGAACGCACGGTTGCTCGTCACCGAACCGGTCATGCTGGCTGGGGCCACATTGGCCGAGGCTCGATGGCCCGTCGTCCGCACCATCAGCGCCCGCCACTTTTGGATTCGTTTCGCCAACGCGTAGTTCGGCCCCTGTCGAATGACGAGCCCATCATAGATCCCGTAACGCTGGCCCGTTGCCGAAGTGACCCACTCTGGAATGTTGGGAGCATACAGGTGCTCGCGAGTCATCCAGCGGACCGGAGACTGCCAAAGTCCCACGACGCCCCGGCCACGGTACCTCTCCTGAGCGCAACGGGCCGCCTCTTCGGGCACTGCAAAAGCATCCGTTGCGCTGGCCAAGTAGGCGAAAGCTGCGGATGAGCCTTTGGCGTGTAGCCGTTGCACGAGCGCATCCATGGCGACCGACACGCGTACGTGGTGCTTACCATGTAGGTAGGCGTAACAGCCCACGGCCGCCGGGTCTTCGAAATGCTCGAGCCATGCTCCGAGCTCCGGCGTTTCCCGTAAGAGATCGGCGCCGGCACGCTGCGCGAGCTCACTATCCGGTACGTCCCCGCCGCAGGGCTTTCGCACCGGAACGTGCAGCACACATGGCGATCGCGCAACGAGGTCCAGGACGCGCGTCCAGACCTGGGGCCGCCCGAGATCGGCTGCCACGATGTTCGCGCGATGGGCGGCAAGAAAAGCAAGCGGCCCGATCTCGGCGGCCGCGCCCAGCAATATGAAGGTCCGTTCGGAGAGATCCAGCCACTCCGTGTTGCGCATGACGGTGCGGATCGCCTCGGCGTGGGAGGGTTCCATGATGCCACGACTGCACCACTGGTCGAGTTGCCGCAAGAGCTTGTCTCCCGAGAGGCGTTCACCTCGATACGGGATTTGTAGGCGAGGCCTGCCGAACTGAGACTTGCCGTGAACGGTTACCGTCCGGAAGCGCGGCTCCGCAAGCTCGTCCATCGCCTCCCCGAGCGGCAGGACCATGTCGTCGCGTGCGAACTCGAAGATGTTGTGCACGGCCTTGAGGCCCTCGGCTGCGATGTTGGTCGCTGCCGCCGCTTCACGAGCTGCCAGCTTCTCTTGGTGAACCAGGTGACCTGGATAGCGGTGCCGCCAGTCCCGCTCATCGAGTAAAGCCTGAGCAGCTTGCGCGTCGATGCGCCTCACCGCCTCGGCAAGGATATACTTCGCAGTATCCGTCGAGCTGCGCTTTCCCTCGGTTGACTCCGGGAACGAAACCCCGGCTGCACGCTCCGTACTCATGTTTGCGTTTTGCACCACCGCTCTCTCATGGGTGTGCTGCAGTAAGCCGTCCCTTGTCAACACGCAATTTTGGTCTACGGGTGACGCAGAGCGCGCAGAATATGCGGCGCGTCTCCAGGATCATTTAGCGAGGAGAAGACTGGGATTGCGGTGGCCTCCCTCTTCTTAGGACCCCATCAGGGGATGCTCCCCAATGCGAGCATCGACGAACGTCTAGTTTGGCTTCTTCGAGGTGCTCGCTGTTTACCCGCACCTTCTCCGCGTGAGTGTCTCGAGCGGTGCCATGCGGATCCGGCGGGTCAAGTCAGCTTGCAGCAGGGGTCTCCTCCACGTAGGACATCCTCGCGATGGAGGGGATCGCCGGGCTGAAGACACACTACTGCGAATGGTTGGATGGCAAGCAGTGGGATCGCTGGGCATCCCTGTTTACGGAGGACGCTGTCATGCAGGTCGGGCCGTCCGTCGATGCCGCTGTCCGAGGGCGCGCGGCGATCAAGGAATTGCTGGCGCGGCAGCTGAAGCACGCGCGGACTCTCCACCAGGCCTGGGAGCCTGAAGTCACCGAGGAGGGCCCGGGGCGCGTTCGGGTCGTGTGGCGCATGAGAGATCGCGTCCAAACGCCACTTTACGTCCTCGAGGGTGCGGGTTTCTATGAAGACCGGTACGTGCAGACCGACGACGGTTGGAAAATCGCCGGCGTTCGACTACACCGAAACAAGGTCGATCTCCGGCCGGAGTCGCTGCCCATGCGTGCGATTCTTTGGATGCACTCAACCGGTTGGCTGAAGCGATTGTCCTCTCGCGCGGATCGAACTCTCGGCGAAGCACTCTATGTCGGCCTCGGGCCGGAAGAAAGACCATGACCACCACTGCACTACTGACGGGGGCCGCGGGCAAGGTTGGGAAGTACGTCATTGGGGCGTTGGCCCGGCGTGGCGTCGAAGTCGTGGCAACGGATATCGTGCCGGAGGGAATTCCCGCCGATCTCCGTTTCGAGCACTGTGACCTCACCGACGCCGATGCGGTGCGCCGCCTCGTGGCCTTGGTGAAGCCCGACATCGTCGTGCATTGCGCGGCGATCGTGGCTCCGATCTCGTACGCCGAGCCGGAGCTTGCCGAGGCAGTGAACCTCGGAGGCACCCGGCACCTGATCCACGCGGCCAAGAGGCACGCGCCGAATGCGTTCTTCGTATTCGTGTCGAGCTATGCGGCGTTCGGGCCTTGTGGGCCGGGGGACCCGATTCGATGCGCCACCGATCCCTGCTGGCCGGACGACAACTATGGCCTGCAGAAGCTCACCGTGGAGAGCTGGCTACGTTACTCCGGTCTTCGTCAGTGCTCATTGCGGCTGGGCGCCGTCATGGACCTCCAGGACCTCATGCCGCAGCACCCGAGTTACCGCCCGTTTGTCTTCATGGTGTCCCTCGATCAGCCTGAGCACGGCATCGACATACGCGATGCGGCGCGGGCCATCGCGTCGGCAGCGGTTCAGCAGCCCGACGGGCATCTGTTTCTGATCGGCGGTGACGATTCGTGGAAAGTGTCGGCACGGCAGCTTCGTAGCGAGGTGTTCGCCTCGATCGGTTTGTCCGTGCCCCCGGAGAAGGCGTTTCGGCCCAACCCCAATCCATCGGTCAAAGACGGCTGGTTCTACGAGTGCTGGATGGACGTGAAGTACAGCGAGCAGGTGCTCGGATTTCAACGGACATCCCGAGAAGTGTTCATCGACGAGCTTCGCAAGCGTTACCGGCTTCGGCGCGCATCGCTGTTGCCACTCCGGCCTTTCGCGACGCGAGCCCTGATGTCGGCCTCGCCGTACATCGGCAGGGGCGCCATCGCTTCTGGCGGCACGCTATGGGAAGACGTCTGCCGCGTCTACGAGCTCCCCATCCAGATCGCCCATGCCCGCACGAGCGCTCCTCCTCCACCGTCTCCGTTCGTCGACGACCAGGACTATTCGGACGTGCGCAGCCTCGTCAGGACAGCACCGGTGAACGCGGGCCGAAGGTAGAAGCCGCGCGGCATCGTCCATTGCACCGCGCCTTCCTCGTCGGGCGCGCGCCGCCGGCTTCGTCCACTGGCTGCTTTGGGCCTCACCTGAAGCACCTCGCCCAGGTGGCCCGTGATTTGTTCGACGTCACCAGCGGCGATCATGTCCGCAAGCCGCTCCCAGTCAGCGCGAAGGAGCCTCTCCTCACTGGTATTGGGCGTCCACAGGTAGGCCCGCCCAATGCGGCGATCGCCGAGCGGCGTCTTCGAGGCCGCCTCCACGGGAACGAACAACACCTTGGAGAGCTTTTTGAGAACGGTGCTTCGTTCCCAGTCGGTGTCCGCCATGGCAGCGAGCGAGATCGAGCACACGAACGTCGACTCCTTCGGCTTTCCGGTTGAGTCGAGTGGAATGGTCTTGAGCTCGATCCCGAGTCCGACGAAATCGGGCTCGGCGCGTGAACCGGCGGTTGCACCGAGCGCCTTCTCGAGAATCTGCCCTGCAATGCCCTTGGCTCGCACCGACTCGCGCGGCACCTCGATGCCCACGTGCGCGCCGAGCTCTCCAAGTGTGAGCCCAGCGACTTCCCACGCGCGCGCCAATAGCTCCTTCTCTGAGCGCGGCTCAGAAAAGCGAAGATGGCCCACTAGTGGAGCTCGCAGACCTTGGTGCCGAAGAGGCGTTCTAGGCCGGTTAGGAGGGCGTCGGTGGGGTCTACGAAGAGACCGGTTTCGGCTAGGTCGACGCGCCAGTCGTCCGCCGAGGCCAACTCGAGGGAGACGGGGCAGGGGCCTGGGTATTGTTCGAGCATCGCGCGGAGAGAGTCGAGCTTGGTGCGGTCGATGGTTTCGACGGTCAGTCGCACGGTGATCGAGGTCGTGCGTTCTTGGAGTGCCTCGCTCAGGAGTGTTGCTTCTTCGAGGAGGATCTTGGCTTCGGTTTGGGCGCTCTCGTCGTTGCGATCTTGCTCGTGCTTCACGCGGCCGGTGAGCAGGATGGGCTCACCGGATTGCAGTGCTTCGCGGATGCCGCTTTTCTCGAGGGGCTTCGGGCGCACGATCACTTCGACCCGGCCTAGCGCATCTTCGATGTGGAAGAACGCCATCGTGTGTCCCATCTTGGTCCGGCGCTCGCGGTATCCCTCGACGGTCCCGCCGACCGTGATCTGCCGATGGTTGCCGAGCTCGGTCATGCTTTCGGTCGTCGCATCGCAGAAACGAAGCAGCTCGCCTCGATAGCGGTCGAGCGGGTGCCCCGACACGTAGAACCCAAGCGTGCCCTTCTCCCGCGACAACTGATCGCGCGAATCCCATGGGTCAAGCACGGGGAAGCTTCCACCTGGGTGTTCATAGGCCTGCGCGTCGTCTTCCGCTTCCATCAATCCGAAAAGACTCTCCTGACCGCTCGAACGCTCGGCCTGAATGCGTTTGCCTCGCTCGATGGCCTGCTCGATGGCCACGAACGACTGTGACCTGTGAACGTCGATCGCGGTGTGAACGGTGTCGAACGCCCCGCATTGAACCAGCGCCTCAATCACGCTCTTGTTGACGCGCCTCAAATCGACCCGCGCGCAGAAATCGAACAGGTCGACGAACGGCCGCTCGTGTGCCTCACCGCCTTCCTCCTCAGGCTCCCCCTGCCGCGCTTCGAGAAGCGCTTCGACCGCCCCCGTGCCCACGCCCTTGATGGCGCCGAGCCCGAACCGAATCTTCGGCCCCATGGGGTCGTGCACCTCACCGCTATAGCAAACCGGCTTGTGACGAAGCCGCGCGACGTCTTGCGCATCGTCCGGGCTGTAGACCACGGTGAACTCGATCTCGGACTCGTTGACGTCCGGCGGTAGCACCGTGATTCCCATCGACCGTGCCTCGGCGACCGTGCGGACGACCTTGTCGATCTTTTCTTTGTCGGCCGTCAGTGTGGCGCAGGTGAACTCGACCGGGTAGTGCGACTTGAGATACGCCGTCTGGTACGTAATCAGCGCGTATGCCGCCGAGTGGCTCTTGTTGAAGCCGTACCCCGCGAAGTACGCCATCAAGTCGAAAATCTCCTCGGCCTTCTCCTGTGAGTGGCCGCGCGCGGTGGCGCCCTCGATGAACACAGCCTTTTGCTTGTCCATCTCGGAGGCCTTCTTCTTGCCCATCGCTCGCCGCAACAAGTCCGCGCCGCCGAGCGAGTACCCGGCCATCTCCTGCGCGATCTGCATGACCTGCTCCTGATAGACGATGACGCCTCGAGTCTCTTGCAAGATGCCCTCGAGGGAGGGATCCGGATACTCGACCTGTTGTCGCCCGTGCTTGCGGTGCACGAAGTCCTTGTCCATTTGGGCGCCCATCGGGCCGGGGCGATAGAGTGCAACCGCGGCCACGATGTCGTCGAAGCGGTCGGGCCGGAGCTGCTTGAACAGGTTTTGCATACCGCTCGACTCCAGCTGAAAGACGTTGGTCGTCTCGCCCGATTGCAGCAACGCATAGGTCGCCGGGTCATCCATCGGGATTTGGTCGATGCGAAATGGGTTGTCTTGGCGGTCGGGTCGGCGGTCGATCAGCTTCGTCGCGATGTCGATCACGGTTAGCGTGCGAAGCCCGAGGAAGTCGAACTTCACCAAGCCCGCCGCCTCGACGTCATCCTTGTGGTACTGCGTGACGTAGACGTCTTTTTCTGGGCAGAACACGGGCACGTGGTCCCAAACCGGGCCTTCGCTGATCACGACGCCAGCCGCATGCATGCCGGCGTGGCGTGTCAGGTTCTCGAGGGCCTGCGCCGTGTCGAGGAGATCGTGTGCCTGGTCGTCCTGCTCGTACGCCGTCTTGAGCCGCGCCTCTTGTTCGAGGGCATCACTGATCGGCACGCTCTTGCCTTGCACGGGCTCCGGAATCATCGTGGCGATCAATCCGGCTTCGCCTGGCGTCATTCCCATCACGCGCCCGACGTCTCGCACGACGCTGCGGCTCTTGAGCTGATGGAAGGTCGCGATCTGACCGACGCTCGCCTGACCGTACTTGTCGCGCACGTATTGAATGACGCGGTCACGCTGATCCATGCAGAAGTCGATGTCGAAATCGGGCATCGACACGCGCTCGGGGTTCAAGAACCGTTCGAACAGAAGCCCATGGGTGATCGGATTCAGGTCGGTGATGCGAAGCGCCCACGCAGCCAGTGAGCCAGCGCCCGAGCCTCGTCCAGGCCCCACCGGCACGCCGTTGTCTTTCGCCCAGTTGATGAAGTCCTGAACGATGAGAAAGTACCCGGCGAAGCCCATCTTCAAGATCACGTCGAGCTCGAGGTCGAGCCGGCTGTGGTAGAGGTTCTCTTCGAAGGTTTCGCCGCGCTCCCGCATCTCCACCATGCGCCGCGCGAGGCCCGCCACCGATAGCGCGCGGAGATAGTCTTCCTCGCTCGCGCCTCCGGGCACCGCAAAACGCGGCAGCTTCGGCTCTCCGAGCGGGGTGGCCTGGCCGCCGCACATCTCCGCGATCAACAGCGTGTTCTTCGTGGCATCGGGGATATGCGCGAAGAGGTTGAGCATCTGCTCCGGGGTTTTCAGATAGAGCTCGGAGGAGTGGTGGTGCACCGCTTCCATCTCGCGGACGCTCCGCCCGGCGCCGATGCACTGCAGCACGAGTTGTGCGTGCGCGCCCTGGCGTTCGAGGTAGTGGCAGTCGTTCGTGGCGACCAACGGAAGCTCGAGCTCCTTGGCTAGGCTGCCCAAAACCTGATTGAGCGGTCGGTTTTCAGGGAAGCCGTGGTCCTGAAGCTCGACGAAGAAGTAGCCTGGTTCGAAGGAGTCGCGGAGCTTGGCGATCGCATCGCGTCCGACTTCGGGCCCCTTGTTGAGGATCTCCTGTGCCACGTGACCGCCCATGCAGGCGCTCAAACCGATGACCCCTTTGCTGTGCTTCTGTAGCACCTCGAAGTCGATGCGCGGCTCATCGTCGGCGGCCATTCCATCGACCCAGCCCGCGCTGACCAGGCGCACCAGGTTGTGGTAGCCCTCCTGCGAGCTGGCGAGCAGCAGTAGATGATGGAGCTCGCGGTTCTTCGGGTCGCGGCGATCGCCCGAGGTGAAGTTGACCTCGCACCCGAGGATCGGCTTCACGTCGGTTCCCTGGCACGCTCGCACGAGCTGCACCGCGCCAAACATGTTGCCGTTGTCGGTCACGGCGACCGCAGACATGTCCATCTTGCCCACGTGCTCGACGAGCTGCGGAATCCGGATGGCTCCGTCCAACATCGAGAACTCGCTGTGAACGTGCAGGTGAACGAACTCGGCCGCCATGAGCCGGCTGACTCTACTGTGCCCGCCAGGCTGGATCCACCGGACTTTCGCTCACAAGAGCAGGTCGAGAAGGGCGCCCATGTGGGCGCGTCGCCGCTCCCGGTCCTGTTCGCTGAATCGTTCCTCTCCAAAGAGCTGTTTGATCGTCGGATCGCGAAAGAAGTAGACTACCAGCGCGCCGAGTATCGACACGTATACATCCCTCGGGTCTCGGCCCGGCTCGCGCAGGGGAGGAGTGTCGGCCATCAGGGTGGCGAACGCCTGGCCCATCGTGTCGTAGAAGCCCGTCATGGCGCGCTCCACGCGATCCGCCCCGGAAGCCATCTCCCAGAGCATGATCCGCACCTGGTTCGGGTGCTCCCAGAAGAGATCGAAGCTCCCCAAGATCAACTCCCGCGCCGTCAACGCGCCACCGTCGGCGGCTGGCTGCGCGAACAGCTCCTGATGGCGCCCAAAGAGCCGGCCCACGACCTCTTCGTAGAGCCGGTCCTTGGAGTCGAAGTAGTAGTGAAGCAATCCATGCGTGACCCCTGCGCGCTTGGCGATGGCGACCATGCGCGTGCCATGAAAGCCATGGTTGGAGAACTCCTCTTCGGCAGCGTCTAGAATCGTGGCCCGGGTCTGTTCGGGATTGGCATCCTTGGGTCGCGCCATCCTTACCGTGAGTCCCCAGAGAAGTAGTCGACAGAACTGTTAATAACACGCCTCCCGGCAGTCGCCAATCTCCGCCAACCTCCGCCAATCTCAACCTGGGAAGATTGATTTCAACCTGGGAAGGTTGGGGGTGGCGGGTTGCGTGGGGGGGGCGCCGTGCTACTCCGGGCGCTCCCCAGCTCAGAAAAACCGGGTGTTTTGGGGCTATGGTGCACGTGATGAGCAAGTCCCCCCTGTCCATTGTGAAAGAGCGCTTCGGAGACGATCCGAAGAAGGCAAAAGAGAAACTGGTCGCGGCTGTGAAGAAGGTGGCCGGCAAGGACCTTTGGCTCGACCGGTTGAACGAGGAAAAGGGCCTCGAGCACGTGTCCAATGGCAAGCTGCTCCATCTGGAGCAGGTCTTTGAAGCGGTCAGCAAAGAGGTCGGTTCCCGAGACAAGCTCATTGGCGAAATCGCCAAGCTCCAGGGCCGGTCGAAGGATGAAGACTACAAGGCCCGTTTGGGTGAGGAATCCACTCCAAGCTTGTGGGATCGGTTCCAGGCTGTACAATCCAGTCCTTCCGGGAAGCCGGGATCGAATTGAAGCACCGCCGCGGCATGACGCCGTGTCGGCTGCACAGTGAAAGAGTTGACCATGAGTAAGAGACTGTTCTGCGGGGGGCTCGCCTGGGCCACGACGACTGAAGACCTCCAGGAGGCGTTCGCGCCATACGGCGAGGTCACCGATGCAAAGGTCGTGAGCGATCGGGAGACTGGCCGTTCGCGGGGCTTCGGCTTCGTGACATTCACCACAGAAGAGGCCGCTGCGGCAGCCCGCGACCAGATGGATGGCGCCACGCTTGGCGGCCGCACCATCCGGGTCGACCTTGCGCGTGAGCGTCAGGGCGGCGGCGGCGGTGGTGGCGGCGGCGGCGGCGGCGGTTACCGACGCTAGTCGGTCATCGCTGTAGCAGCCCGAAGTACCAAGACACTATCGCGTCTCCCGCGAGGAGGTACTCTAGCGCGCCGAGCGCAAGAAACGGGCCAAACGGAAGCTTGAGAAGCCCAACGCGACTCGCGTCGGGTTCTTCGGGTGCCTCGATCACTTCACCATCGATGACTCGCTCTTCGATGTCCGGGGTGAGCTTGCGCCCCGTGATCAAGGCGAAGGCCGCGACCACCAGCCCTTGCAGCGAGCCAGCGACGACGCTGAAGAGCGCGCCTCTCCATCCCAGGAACGCGCCGATCATCAGCAAGAGCTTCGAGTCGCCTTCGCCCATGCCACGGCGACCGGTGATTCGCTCGTAGCCCCACACGAAGATCAGCTGCACGCACAGATACGCGGCACCCGCGCCGACAGCGGCGGACCAAACACCGGGCTCCGCTCGAAACGGCGCGCTCAGGAGACCGAGTGCTGCGCACGGAAGGCTGACCTCATCGGGAATCTCCATCCACTCGAGATCGACGAACGTGGCGATCAGCAGCCCGCCGGCAAAGACGAAGTAGAGGAGGGTCTCGATGGTTGCATGCAGGAGCAGGGTTCCCGGCTCCGCGCGCACGACCCAGAGCTCGGCGATCGCAACGCACAGGATCGCGGTCAAGAGCTCGACCAGCGGGTAACGTGGCGATATCGAGGTACCGCAACAGGACGCCTTTCCCCTCAAGAAGAGCCAGCCCAGAATCGGCACGTTGTTCCGCACACGGATCGGCGCGCCACAGCCCGGACAGTGACTCGGCGGCGTAGCGACCGACATCCCGCGGGGCCATCGGTAGATCGCAACGTTGAAGAAGCTCCCCCAAGCCGCCCCCCAGGCAAAAGCCACCAGCCAAACGAACCAGCGCGCCACCTCCCCCGCAAACATCCCCCAATGCTACCAGCGAAAAGGGGACTGTCCCCTTTTTCGTGGGCTGGTTGCAGCGGGCCCCCCATGATGCGATCCACCACCTACCCATGACCGACAACGCCACCAGAACAGCGCTTCGCGACTGCAAGCGAATCGTCGTCAAGATCGGCAGCCGCGCGCTGTGCTCCGATGGGGGCCGGTTCGCGCAAGTTGCCGAGCAGGCCGCGACACAGGTGAAGGCTGGCCGAAAGGTCGTGCTCGTCTCGTCTGGTGCCGTCGCCGTGGGTAGAGAGCGTCTGGGGCTCGTCGAACGCCCGAAAAAGGTCTCGCTGCTTCAGGCCGCTGCAGCAACCGGCCAGTCTTTGCTCATGCGGGCCTACGAAGACGCTTTCGAGCCGTTCGGCATCCACGTGGCGCAGGTTCTGCTGACACACGACGCCGTGACGGATCGCGATCGCTATCTCCATGCGCGGCAAGCGATCGACGAGCTCCTCAAACTTGGCGTCGTGCCCATCATCAACGAGAACGACACGGTCTCGATCGACGAACTTCGGTTTGGCGACAACGATCAGCTCGCAGCCATGGTGTGCACTCTCGTCGGAGCGGACCTGTTGGTGTTATTGAGTGACGTGGTGGGTATTCTCGACGACGAAGGCGAGCGCATCTCGCTCGTGCGCGAGGTCACGGACATCGAACATTTCATCAAGCCCCCTGCAGACGATGTCGGTCTTGGCGGCATGCAGTCCAAGGTCGAAGCCGCGCGGCGTGCCACGCTGCACGGCTTGCCTGTTGCCGTCGGCCCCGCGGCATCGTCGGATTTTCTCGACGCGCTCATGCGCGGCGAAGACGTGGGAACTCTCATCTTGCCGCACGGGTCGCCGCTGCCGTCCCGCAAGCACTGGATCGCCTACACGCTCAAACCTCGAGGGCGCATCGTCGTCGACGCCGGTGCATGCGGGGCGTTGGAGAAGCGCAATTCGAGCCTGCTACCAGCAGGCGTCGTTTCGGTGACCGGTTCGTTCAAGGTCGGTGATGCGGTGTCGATTGTGAGCGAGTCAGGCAAGGAGCTCGCCCGAGGGCTTGCGCGCTACAGCGCCGAAGATGTGAGCTTGCTTGCCGGCGGGCACAGCCAACAGATCGCCGACCGGATCGGGAGTCATACCGGCGACGAGATCGTGCACCGAGACGACATCGTCCTCACGAACAAAGGCGCCTAGCCAGGGCGGCTCCCGCCTGCCCGAAAAGGTGCTACCTTCGCCGGCTATGAGTGATGACTTGACCGCGCTCGTCACGGGCTTGGCGCAGCGAGCCAAAGCAGCCTCGCGTGTCCTTGCGACGGCGAGCACCGAGCAGAAGAACGCGGTGTTGCGCCGGGCGGCCGAAGCCCTGCGCGCGGAGGCTGGCGATCGTGTGCTCGAAGCGAACGTGAAAGACATGGCGGCCGCCAAAGACATGGGCCTTTCGACAGCCATGCTCGATCGCCTCGAGCTCGATCGAAAGCGCCTCGACGGTGTTGCCGATGGCCTCGACCAAGTTGCGGCGCTCCCCGACCCGGTAGGCACTGTCGTCGAGGAGCGGGTGCTCGACAACGGCCTTCGGGTTGGAAAGATGCGCGCGCCCTTGGGGCTCATCGGGATCATCTATGAATCCAGGCCGAACGTGACGGCTGACGCCGCATCGCTTTGCCTGAAGAGTGGCAACGCAGTCCTGCTCCGCGGCGGCAAGGAGGCGTTTCACAGCAACACGGCGATCGCGCAGATCTTCACCCAGGCGCTGACAGACGAAGGCCTGCCCCCAGAGGCTGTCACACTTCTACCTACCACAGATCGACAAGCGACTTTGGTGATGATCGGTCTTGATGGTATTCTAGACATGGTCATACCGAGAGGTGGAGAAGGATTGATTCGGTTCGTAGCCGAGCACGCAAGAGTTCCTGTCATCCAACACTACAAAGGTGTGTGTCACGTCTTTGTCGACCGTACCGCCGACCCGGA
>Ga0209456_10000549_pt1 | contig 20090 bp, 21 predicted proteins | sample COG_11_FD_184755 | JGI IMG/M metagenome (GOLD analysis project Ga0209456, IMG submission 184755) | Pelagic marine sediment microbial communities from the LTER site Helgoland, North Sea, for post-phytoplankton bloom and carbon turnover... | ecosystem: Environmental > Aquatic > Marine > Neritic...
CCCTCGCCGCGATTAATCGGCGCGAGGCGCGCCTCCTACAGGGGGGGCGTAGACGCGGTGCGGGGTTTTGTAGGAGCGGCGCCCTCGCCGCGATTAATCAGGGATTCCTCAGTTTTTCACTGGCCAATTTTCACCGGGAGTATCGAATCCACGATGCCGGACAACTGTTCCTTGTGTTGCTGTCCTGCTTCCGGCACACCGATATACAGCAGCGCTGCCATGGTCTGCGGCCGGGCCTGAAACAGGACGATCGCCCATACCACCGGTTCGCTTCCTTTATTTGCCATGCCGCGGAATACCCGGGAAGGCATACCGTTCAGATCGTCTTCGTTTACAGCTTCTATCTTCACATCGGACAGCACGTATTGTTCCAACGACTCGAAGTATTCCCGGGCGACACCGACATCGTCGATCTCGGATACCACCCACATACCAAGCCACAGCTTCCCCCCGTCCTTGGGAATTGCTTCTACGACACGCGGCGGGGGCGGTGCGTCAACGCCTTCCACGGGGGGCTCGAAATCCAGGTCGAGACGCCACCCATCCGGAAAATTGACCCGGAACACGGGCGTGCCGTCCGCCATGTTGTAGATAAAGGTGTGGGCATTGGCATGGGGCGCCCAGATGGTGGCGAGCACCAGCAACAAAGTAGCTCTGAGCATGTCCATTCTTCCTCAGGGCCCCCGGCGAGCACGGGGATGATTGCGGTAGTGGTGATTGGAGATACCGACCGAGAAACTGTTCCCCCACCCGTAGGACCCGGTGTGAAAGCCCACCCCGGCGCTGACGTTGGCGTTATTGCAGCCGGCACACAGCGCTGACAAACCCATGATCAGGACCAACGCCAGCCGCCTTGAGCGAACGTGAATATGCAGCCCGGTCATGCTGAAATGTACCCGTCAGGCAGCGCGGCCATCGAGAACCGGATGGAAGTGCGTCATTCGACTTTCAGATCCGTCAGTTCGATGGCGGCAACGCACCTTTTCTGCAGTTTTGCCTTGTTGTCGAGAAGACACTGCGCGAGCTGTCCCTCGCCCGCTTCGACCGCGGCGCAATGTGTATCGAGATCCTCGTCGCACTCATTGGCCAGATAGGTCAACGCGCTAACGAATCTTTCGAGCTGTGCCGCTGCATCGTAGAGCGCGAATTCGCACTGGCCGGACAGCTTGTCCTCGTGCGCATACATGCAGGCCAGGATGCGGCCTTCCCCGGGAGTAACATTCGAACAATAATCGGTGAGTTCTTTCTCGCAACCCTTGGCGACAGACTCTATAACGGAATCCATCGCCGATGCCGGTGCCGCCAGGCAGCAGGAAATTATAATCATGCAGAATACAGAAATACGGTTCATTTTTATTCTCGACAGTAAAAAGTAAGGGGCGGAGTATACAGAAGTCGTCAATAGTGTCACCACACTTATCAGCCCGCATTTCCCACCAGGCGGCTTTAACTTCTTGCTAAGAACATGCCATGCTAGGTTATTTGGTTTTGGCTGAAAAACAGTCTGTGTCGGCAACGCTTATTCCCCGCTGGCTGGTCCAGGCCCAGCTGCATTTGGGCTTCTTTTTATCCTGGATTCGTCCGTCGGAAATCGAGTGCATAAATTGTGACGATACTTGCCGCCGACATCCACGCTACGTTGACATCGGTTTCATCATACTGCGCTTTCCAAAAAATCCCGAATAAGAGTTAGTTTATGAAACGTTACAAATGGCTTGGTTCCACCGCGCTGATGTCTACTCTGCTTTTAGGAGCACTGAACAGCAACGCTATGGAGCCGAAATCTGATATCGTCGACAAGGTCATTCTGCCGCAATAGTTTTCGCTTCCCCGAGTGACTTACTCGAAAGGCGAGAGCACAAAACTCTCGCCGTTTCTTGGCCAGAACATTAGTGGTCTATTATTAACCAATTGATACGCGCGCACTCACGAACATGAATTCGAAAGATCCCAAAACCATCGTATTCTTTGATGGTCAGTGCGGTTTGTGCAGCAAAGAGATCCGCCTTTTCAAAAAACTGGACACCGATGGTCGGATCGAATGGCTTGACATCAACGAAGATGTCGAACTGCTTCATGCTCTGGGAATAACTTACGAGCAAGCGATGCGTAGATTGCACGTGCTGGATCACAGGGGAATCCTTCGCCAGGGCGCTTATGCCTTTCTCGCGCTGTGGTCCGAACTTCCTTTTTTTAATATTATCGCTAGCCTTGTCTATTTCTCCCGGACGAGCACCCTGCTCGACAAAGCCTATAACGGATTTGCCGATTGGCGATACAAAAAGCGGAGCGGCGCTCATAGCCCTGCGGAAACCACCCGCGCCCTGTCAGATCATCATAAGCCTTCGGGCCGATGGATGAACCCCCATTTCTCACCAGGATCCCAAGCGATGACGCAGGACAGGTGCCGATGATCGCCGGGCTGCAGTGAGATGCATAGCCGCCTGGTGAGAAATGCGGGTTAATATAAACGCAGTCAGATACAAAGACCGAATACAGGAGAGTGATATGAAAAGCCGTCTAGTCGCGCGAATTTCAGTTCCGTTTATAGTTATTGCTACAGCGCTCCTATGGAGTACGGCCCGCGCTGAAGAGTGCCCGGATTTCCTGGACCACAATTTTCGCAAGCTCCACTCCCCGGAAACAATCAATCTGTGCCAGCAGTTCGCCGGCAAGCCTCTTTTGATAGTGAACACGGCCAGCCACTGTGGTTTTACTCCCCAGTTCAAGGGGCTGGAACGCCTGCACAGGAAGTATGAGGACAGGGGACTTGTAGTGCTCGGCTTTCCTTCGAACGATTTTCGGCAGGAAGCCGACAACGAGGAAAAAACCGCGCAGGTTTGTTATATCAACTACGGGGTGACGTTCACGATGATGGCCCCGATCTCGGTTACGGGCGCGGACGTTCATCCGCTGTTCCGTGAACTGGCAAGTCAATCCTCCCAACCCAACTGGAATTTCAACAAGTACCTCGTCAGCCCGTCGGGGAAAGTCGTCAAACGCTTCGACACCGGCACCACGCCCGAGTCTTCCACCGTGATTCAGAGTATCGAAAGTCTGCTGTAATTGTATTTATATCAAGCCCTGCTCCCGACCCACTCCGGAAAACGCCTCGAGCGCGCGATCGAGATCTTCGCGGGTATGCGCGGCGGACATTTGGGTACGAATCCTCGCCGTATCCTTCGGTACCACCGGGAATGAAAACGCTATCACGTATATTCCTCGCTCGAGGAGTTCCGCCGCCAACCTCTGCGCCGCGACCGCGTCGCCCAGCATGACCGGAATGATTGGGTGCTCCCCGGGGATCAATTCAAATCCGGCATCGGCCATGCCCTGCCGAAAATACGCCGCGTTCTGTTTGAGCCGATCTCTCAGATCACTGCTCTCCCGCAGAAGATCGATAACTTTGATCGTCGCGCCGACGATGCAGGGCGCCACGGAATTAGAGAAAAGATAGGGCCGCGCTCTCTGCCGCAACAACTCAACCAGGGGACCCGGACCGGCAATATATCCACCGGATGCGCCACCCATGGCTTTGCCAAACGTGCCGCTGTACAGGTGCACCCGTTCGTCGACTGCCCAGTGTTGTGGCGTACCCGCTCCGGTCTCTCCCATAAACCCCACGGCATGGCTGTCATCGACCATGACCAGCGCATCATACTTTTCGGCCAGATCACAGATTGCCGGAAGGTTGGCCATGATGCCGTCCATTGAAAACACCCCGTCGGTGACGATCAACCGGAACCGCGCGCCTCTTGACTGTTGCAGGCAATTTTCGAGTTCATCCATATCATTGTTGGCATAGCGGAGCCGATCGGCCTTGCACAGACGTATGCCGTCGATAATGGATGCGTGATTGAGTGCGTCGGAGATCACCGCGTCCTCCGCACCAAGCAGTGCTTCGAACACGCCCCCGTTTGCATCGAAACAGGATGAAAACAGAATGGCATCCTCCGTTCCAAGGAAACGCGACAGCCGGGATTCGAGATCCTTGTGCAGATCCTGGGTACCGCATATGAACCGGACCGAAGCCATACCGAAGCCGTGGCTGTCCATAGCGGTCTTCGCAGCCTCGATCAATCTGGGATCATTCGCCAGCCCAAGATAGTTATTGGCGCACAGGTTGAGTACTTCGTTTACCTGTCCGTCGCCGTTTTCGACGACTGTTGAAATGACGGAAGACTGGGGCGTAACGATAGTGCGCTCTCGTTTGAGCAATCCCTGCTCTTCGATTTCTGCAAGTGAGTCCTTGGCATGTCTAATAAGATTGGCTGACATAGTGATCCTGTTGTCAAAGCATACTCTGTTCGATGAATTTCAATCGGCGCGTCCCCGCGCCTCCACACCTACGCGGCTTGCGCGAAAATGCTCTCCAGGAGCATTTTTCAGACCGGTGCTCAGCCACTCCTGTCCTGCGTCGTCGCTCGGGATACTGGTGCAATATGCTGGCCAGGGAAGCTCCGATAAATTCTGTCAAGAAGCGTGCCGAAGCTGCGAGCGAAGCGTGGCAGGACGCCGCAATCCAGATGTTCTTGTATGACAACCATGCTGGATTGCTTCATTTCGTTCGCAATGACTAAATTTTGAATTGATCTGAGTTTCCCTAGCATGGTATGTCCTTAGCAAGAAATCAAAGCCGCCTGGTGAGAAATGCGGGCTAAATTCTCCCTTCCTCCACGGCGTGGCAGGCAATGGAAGTGTCGTCGTAGACCTTGATCTCGGGAACCTCCCGGGTACACCGTTCATTCGTGTGGATGCACCGACTATGGAAAACACAACCACTGGGCAAATTCACCGGGGTCGGCACTTCCCCCTTTAGCTTGATGTATTCCGAACTGTCCTGGTTCAGTTTGGGAATGGCGCTGAGCAAAGCCTGGGTATAGGGGTGGCGTGGAACGGAAAAAAGTTTCCTGGTGGGCGCCAGCTCGCACAATGTCCCCAGATACATCACGGCCACCCGCGACCCGAAGTGCTCTACCACGGCGAGATCGTGGGTAATGAACAGAAAGGTCAAGTCCCGCTGTTCCCGGGCGTCCATCAGCAGATTGAGCACCTGCGCCTGTATGGAAACATCCAGCGCCGAGATGGGCTCATCGGCAACAATGAACTCGGGGTCAACAGCCAGCGCACGGGCAATGCTTATTCGCTGCCGCTGCCCCCCGGAAAATTCATGCGGATAGCGGCTGCTCCAGGACGGATCCACGCCAACGGATTTGGTTACGCTCACCACGATATCCTTGATTTCCGCGTTGGACAGATCCGGGTTATGGAAGCGGATGGGCTCCTCCAGGGTCTGCTGCACGGTCATTCTCGGATTCAACGATGCATAAGGATTCTGGAAGATCATCTGCATCTTCCTTCGATACGGCAGCATATCACCCATGCTCATGTCGTCGATCCGCTTTTGATCATAGGTCACCTCACCCTGACTGGGTCTGATCAGGCCCATGACGACCCTGGCCAGCGTCGATTTACCGCATCCGCTTTCCCCCACTACACATAAAGATTCCCCTTTTTTCACCTCCAGATCGACACCGCTGATGGCTTTGACACTCTCACGTTTGCGGATCAGGCGCCCGTTCTCGAAGGTCAACTGTTCCAGCAGTCCCCCGTGAATCGGGAACTCTTTGTACAGGTTGTGTACACCCACGAGAACTGGCTGGCTCATATCAGGACTCTTCTGACAGGGCCTTGTGGCAGGCCACCCTTGTCGAACCCATCGTGGTGTAGTCCGGCCGGGTCGTCCTGCAAATATCGGCAACCAACGGACACCGCGGATTGAATGCGCAACCGTCGGGAATTCCGTTGAGGGGTGGCATGCCCCCCTTGATCTGGTTCAATCGCTGTCCCGGCGTGGTCTTCTGCGGCAGCGCACCCATCAAACCGTGGGTATAGGGGTGACGCGCATTGTTGATAATATCCTTGGTATCCCCTTCCTCGACGATACGGCCGGCGTACATGACGATCGCCCGCTCGGTCATCTGTGAGATCACGCCCAGATCGTGGGTAATCAAGATCAGCCCGACACCGCTCGAGTTGCACAATTCCATGAGTAGATCCATGATTTCCGCCTGGATGGTTACGTCCAGCGCCGTCGTCGGTTCGTCGGCAATGATCAATGGCGGCTTGGTGATCAGGGCTATGGCGATCACCACCCGCTGGCGCATGCCGCCGGATAGTTCGTGTGGATACTGATCGAAGCGCGTCGCCGCTGATGGAATATGCACCTCGGCCAGGCTGTCGATGGCTCTTTGCCGGGCCTCTTCCTTGGAAATTTGCTGGTGGGCGTGCAGTGCCTCGGTCATCTGCGTCCCGATGGTCAATACCGGATTGAGCGTCATCATCGGGTCCTGGAAAATCATGCTGATCCGATTGCCACGGATCCCGCTCATTTCCTGCAGCGACAAACGGGTTAGATCTTTTCCGTCAAAGCGTATTTCACCGCCGGATATGTAACCCGGCTTGCTGATCAGGTTGAGAATCGAGAATGCGGCAACCGATTTGCCGGCACCGCTCTCGCCGACAATCCCCAGTCGTTCGCCTTTGTCGAGCGTAAAGGATACATCCCTGAGCGCCACCAGATCCTCTTTGCGCATGGCGAAAGTGACTTCGAGATTTTTTACTTCGAGAAGACTCATTTATTTATCGGCTTCGTATGCAAACGCAAGGTCGAGTTCGTTGCTCTCTGCCGACCAAACCAATCGCGGCGAGGGCGCCGCTCCTACATTGAAGGCTTGCGGCGAGACCCGCGTGCTCTTGTAGGAGCGGCGCCCTCGCCGCGAACCATCGGCGCGAGGCGCGCCTCCTACAAGAAAATTGACGCCGTACCACGGTTTGTAGGAGCGAAGCCCTCGCCGCGATATCGTTTTTCGAATAATGCAAAACTCTCCGCAATTTTGATTCCCTAGTTTTTATACAACTTGGGATTCAGCACATCCCGCAGGAAATCACCCAGAAGATTCATCACCAGAACCAGCACTATCAGAACGATGCCCGGAATTATGGTGATCCACCACGATCCGCTGAAAATGAACTCGAATCCGGAATTGATCAACGAACCCAGGGAAGGTTTGGACACCGGCATGCCGAGCCCGAGGAACGACAGTGCGGCCTCGCTGACAATGGCATTGGCCACCTGCACGGTGGAAATAACCAGGATGGGCGAAAGAGTATTGGGCAGGATATGCCGGAACATGATGCGCGCCGGGCGAAGACCGACCACCCGCACCGCATCGACATACTCCTTTTTCTTCTCCGCCAGCACCGAGGCGCGGACCGTACGGGCATATTGAGGCCATTCCGCAATGCCGATAACGAGAATCAGCATCAATATGGCCAGGCGTTCGTACAGCTCGGTGCCGAACAACGCCTGGAATACGGCCAGAAATATTATGGCGACCATCAGTGTGGAAAAAGACAGCTGAATATCGGCAAGGCGCATCAGGAAGCTATCGACGCGGCCTCCAAAGTACCCGGAAATCAAACCGAGGGATATGCCTAGGACCCCCTGCAGCAGAACCGCGCAGATTCCAATGGTGAGCGATATGCGGGTGCCGTACAGAATGGTGCTGAACAGATCCCTGCCCTGGGCATCGGTTCCCAGCAGGAAACGCGAATTTCCCCCGTCCAGCCACATCGGTGGAATCTCCGAATCCATGATGTCGATGATGGTCGGATCATAAGGATTGTAGGGAGCGATCAACGGCGCGGCATAACAAGCAACAACGTAGATGCACATAATGACGAAACTGGTGATCGCAATCTTGTCGCGCTTGAAATCGTGGTAGAACGCCGATTCCATGAACTGCTGCCACTTCACCGCGACCATCAGCCGTCACCCCCGTGGGGCCGTGCCAGTTTGACCGTGGGATTGACCAGGCCGTAAACCAGGTCAACGATGGTATTGGTCACGACAAAAATAAGGCCGACCACGATCAGGTAGGCGATGATCAACGGCGTGTCCACCCGGTTCACGGCCTCCAGGAACAGAAATCCCATGCCCGGCCACTGGAATACCGTCTCGGTGAGAATGGTGAATGCGATTAGTGTGCCGATCTGCACACCGCCGACCGTGATCACCGGCAGCAAAGTGTTCTTGAGAGCATGCACGAACCAGACCCGCTTAGGTGACAGTCCCTTGGCCCAGGCAAATTTGACGTACTCCGATTCGAGCACCTCCAGCATCTCCGCGCGGATCAGCCTTATGAACAGCGGCAGCATGATCGAAGACAGCGCAATGCAGGGCAGTATGAGGTGGACCAGCCCGTCCCAGGTCAGAAAACCCGTGGTCCAGCCACCGAATATTTCCACCGTCTCGCCGCGGCCGAATGACGGCAGCCAGCCCAGTTCGACTGAAAATATATAAATGGACATGATCGCCGTCAGGAACACCGGGATGGAAATACCGACGGTACTCACCGCCATGGCGAATTTGGAAAACCAGTGCCTTGGATTGATTGCAGCAAACACCCCTATAGGCACCGAGAAGACGATGATGATCAGGGACGCCCCGAAAACGAGCTCCAGCGTCGCGGGCAATTTATCCAGTATGACGTCGACGGCGGGGCGCTTGAAAAAATACGAGGTGCCGAGATCTCCCTGCAGTGCGTTCTTCAGGAACCGCCAATATTGCACAAAGAAGGGATCGTTCAAACCCATTTTGTCTCTCAGGGCCTGGCGCTCCTCCTCCGAGACCGACTGCCCGACCATCTCCCGCAGCGGGTCGCCAAGATTGTCCTGGATGGAAAACGCGATGACGCTGATGACAAACATCACCAGCGCCGCCTGGGCCAGCCTTCTTACGAAGAAAGCGAACATAGAGTCAGATTGTCTCTATCAACAGAAGCAGCGCACCGGGGCCGTACAGCGGCAGGTTTACCGATACAATATTATTCGTTCTGAGGCGCATGGAGGATTCCAGTATAACAATCTTCCACGCCTCTCCGCAGAGTAAAGCTTGTCGGACTCGATCAAAATCCGGATCGCGGCGAGGGCGCCGCTCCCACAAAACCTGCCGCGGTGTCGATTACCTCGTAGGAGGCCCGCCTCGCGCCGATTCATCGCGGCGAGGGCGCCGCTCCTACAAAACCCTGCCGCGGTGTCGATTACCTCGTAGGAGGCGCGCCTCGCGCCGATTTCCAGGAGTTGGATTCATAATATTGACGAACAATCCAGGGCCCCCAAAAAAATGGGCCGCTAGAAGCGGCCCATCAAAGCTCTGCCAGCTTTACCCGGCTTATCGTTATTTGATAACGAGATCTCCAAGGTACGGAAAATTCATGACATTGACGATCGGGGCGATATCCACGCCTTTGCGAGCGGCCCAGGCGCGATCCTGCCAATGAAGCGGTACGAACGCGGCCTCGTCGTGCAGGATCTGCTCGACTTCCTGCAGCATGGCCGTACGTTTGGCCTCGTCCGTCTCACTCTGGCTTGCGACGATCAGTTCATCCACCCTGGCATTGGAATAATTGCCGCTGTTGTACTGCCCATATCCCGTTTCCGCGTCCGGAGTCATGGCCAGGAACTCGGTGAAGTTGGACGAGTCCTCGGTGTCGGAATGCCAACCGATCATCATTATGTCGGCGGCGCGCTCATCGAACTTGGGCCAGTACTGCGCCTTCGGCATGGTCTTGAGATCGACCTTGATATTGATCTTGGCCAGCATGCTCGCGACCGCTTCCGCGATCTTGTCGTCGTTCACATAGCGGTTGTTCGGCGCCATCATGGTGATCGTGAAGCCGTCGGCGTAGCCCGCCTCTTTCATCAGCGCATTGGCCTTCTCCAGATCATAGCGGGGCTTCAGGTTCTCGTTGTATCCGAGATAGCCCTTTGGACTCTGCTGGGCCGCTGCGGTGCCGAAACCACGCATGATTTTCTCGACTATGCCCTCGTTGTTGACGGCGTGAACGATGGCCTGCCGTACCTTCGGATTCTTGAGCTCTTCACTGCGTTCCTGATTCATCTGGAAGGTAATAATGCGGGTGCCGCTCATGGTGACCAGATCGGTATTCGGATCCTTGTCGATGCGATTGAGATCGGCCGGCGGTACGGGCGCAATGAAGTCCACATCACCAGACAGCAAAGCCGCCACCCGGGTCGGATCTTCCTTGATCGGGGTGAACACGATCTTGTCGACGTTGCCTGGTGAGTCGGTGTCCCAGTAGTCCTTGAATCGCTCGAACTCGACTTTGACTCCCTGCTCGCGCGAAGTGATCATGAACGGTCCGGTTCCCGATGCGTTCGTGGAAGCGAAGGCGTCGCCGTGTTTGACAATGGCGTCTTTTGCCTTGCCGTTCTTGTCGTAACCGTCATAGAACTTCCGGTCCATGGGGAAGATGTACGTCGCGGTATGGAGCACCAGGGGATACGGTTCTTTGGTTACGATGTCGATGGTATATTTGTCGACGACGTTCAACGCCTCGAAGGGCGCGAATATGCCTCTGAAGTCCGGGCTCTTTTGCAGCCGGTCGAAGGTCCAGCTCACATCCAGTGCGGTCATCTCGTTTCCGGAATGGAACTTCACACCCTCGCGCAGCTTGAACCGGACGGTTTTGTCATCGATCCGCTCCCAGCTTTCGGCGAGGCGGGAATCGAAGCCCAGCTCCTGGTTCCATCTCACCAGCGGATCGAAAATCATATGGGAAAGCTGCAGCGTACCGCCGGACAGCTGCTCATGCGGGTCGAGCGATACCGGATCCGCATCGTAAGCCATTTTCAGAGTGGCCGCGTGCGCGGCCGCACCGATCACCATTCCCACGACGGAAAAGGTGATTAGTTTGAGAAGTTTATTCATGGGTTCCTCCAAATGGTAGTGTCGTCGTGACGACTATTCGCGACTTTCGTAGCGTGCCGAAAGTTTCTAGAGGCGTTTTTTACGCTATACGGATGGCTTATTCAAGTATCAATTATGCCGAGACGGGTTCAAGCCACTATTTATGCTGTATACGGCTGGAGCATCCGGTCATCCGGATCGATCAATTGTTTTCTCGATCGCGGGCAAACGAAGCCCGAGGGTTACCGCTCGGACGACCATGAACAGCATGAGGCAGAACCATAAACCATGGTTTTGCCACACCGGCACGATGAGCCACACGGCGACAAGGTACACCGCCACCGATACGATCATGGCATTGCGCATATCGACGGTCCGTGTAGTTCCGATGAATATTCCGTCGAGCTGAAAACTCCACACCGATACGACGGGCGACAGCAGTATCCAGGGCATATACTCCGCGGCGCTGACCCGCACCGTGTCGATACCGGTCAATACGCTTACGATGAGTTCACCGAACAACAAGTAAACAACGGTAAAGATGATCGCAATCAATAACGCCCAGATGGTCGTATAGTACACGGACGACCGAAGCGCGGACCTGCTGCGCGCACCATAGGCGCTTCCTGCCAGAGCTTCGACGGCGTGCGCGAACCCGTCAAGACCGTAGGCAAGGAATTGCTGAAGATGCAGCAGGATGGCATTCGTGGCCAGAATGATTTCTCCGAACTTCGCACCCCGGGCGGTGAAGAACGCGAAGGCGAAAACCAGACACAGGGTGCGAATGAAGATGTTCATATTGACATGCATCAGTTCCTTGACTTTGTCGACGTTAAGAATTCCTTGTCGTTCGAAATCGGCCCCGATTCCCCGCAGGGTACGGCGGCAGATGTAGAGGCCGGCGACGAACGCCAGGTATTCACTCAACACCGAGGCCTCGGCCACGCCTTGCACTCCCCGGTTTAGCTGCAGGACGAAGACCAGGTCAAGAAGCACGTTCGTCAAGTTCAGGATCAGCTGCAGCACCAGCGCCGCGCGGGTTTTCTGCATACCGATGAGGAATCCAAGAACGACATAGTTGCCCAGCGCGGCCGGCGCACTCCAGATCCTCACCCGGAAATAGTCATTGGCGAGAGCTTCCAGTTCGACGCCGCCCTCGAGCAGCCAGAACGAGACGAGGCTGACGGGATGCTGCAGCAGCAACAGTATCGCCCCCAACACGACCGCCATCAGCAGCGCCCTCATCAGGACCAGAGCGACCTCTGGGGCGTCATTGGCACCGTAGGCCTGGGCAACGAAGCCGGTGGTCCCCATGCGCAGAAAGCCGAAGCCCCAGAACAGAAAACTGAATACCAAGGCACCCAGCGCCACGGCACCGATATAGACCGGATCGGGCAAATGGCCGACGACAGCCGTATCCACGGCCCCAACCAGGGGCACCGACATATTGGACAGTATGATCGGCCCCGCCAGCAGCCACACCCTTCGATGCCAGTCGGACGGGCGAGCGGGGAACGTGGAATCAACTTTCAATGGCAATGCTTATCGTTATCAAATGTGCCGCAATCGTAGAATCAATACTGCGGGGCCCGAGTATAATGCGCCCCTCGATATTGATGACCAGACAGCTCGATGCCCGGGACACTTCCTTGAACAAATTCCTTGACGCGCTGGACCAGGACGCCTTTGTCATCACCACCGAACTGACTCCGCCCAAAGGTACCGACTTGAGCGGCCTGTTCGACAAGGCGGACATGCTCAAAGAACGTGTGACCGCGTTCAATCTGACTGAATCCCATGCGGCGCGCATGGCCATGGATCCCGTGGCTGTGGGCCGCCTTCTGCTCGACCGCGGTCTGGAGCCCATCGTGCAAATGACGTCGCGGGACAAAAACCGCATCGCCATCCAGGCGAGTATGCTCGGCGCCGCGGCGCTGGGCATTCGCAATCTGGTATTCATGGGCGGCGATCCACCCAAAAATGGCGATCACCCCGACGCCAAGCCGGTATTCGACATGTTTGCCTCACAGCTGCTCGAGGCGGCGCTTGCACTGAATTCCGGGACGGATTTCATGGGGAACGCGCTCAACGCACCGACCCATTTTTGCGTGGGAGCGGTGGTCAATCCAGGCGCCGCGGACATCGCGACGGAAATCGAAAATGCACACCGCAAAGCCGATGCGGGCGCTTCTTTCTTCCAGACCCAGGCTATCTACGACACCGACTCGTATCTGCGATTCATGGACGCGGCGAAACTGTCGCAACCCGTCCTGGCCGGCATCATCCCGATCAAATCGGTGAAGATGGCCAAATACATGAATGAAAAAATTCCGGGGGTCGATATTCCCGAGGTCCTGGTCGAGCGCATCGGTGCGGCCGGGGAAGATACAAAAAGAGTCGCGAAAATCAGTATCGAAATCGCCGCGGCAACCATCAATCAACTCAAAGGATTCTGCCGGGGTGTGCACATCATGGCAATCGGCTGGGAAGACAAGATACCCTCCATCCTTGACTCGTCAGGGGTTCCGCCGTCACCTTAACCCGCGTTTCTCACCAGTATCCCGAGAGGTGGCGCGGGACGCGTGCGGATGAACGCCGGGACGAGGAGGGATTCAGTCGTGAGGCTTGTCCGTCCGGTGTACCGTACCGGTAAAAACCGCCACCACGACCCCGTCCTCCCGCCGGATCGTGACGCGATAGGTACCGACCCGCCGGGTGTGGGAAATCTCCTCCGCTTCCGCGGTCAGTAGATCCCCCGCAAATGCGGGTGACGAGTAAGCCATGGCGGTGTGAATGCCGACGGCAATGACGCCTCGCGAATTGGAAGCCAGACCAAACGCCGTATCCGCGAAAGAGAACAGCACTCCGCCGTGGGCCGACCCGTTGAAATTCATGTGTTCGTCCTGCAAGACCAGGGAGAGGCGTACCCTTCCCTTGGCGGCAGAGTCGATGGTTACGCCGAGCCGGCGTGCGAACGGGTCTCGAGCCAGCAGCCTCTCCAGTTCAGCACCTATCTCTTTATTTTCCGGGGCCATGGTCACAATCTTAACCCGGATTTCCCGCCGGAATCGGGCAATAGTCCAATTTGCATATGCGCAGGACGCGGACCGATGATCGCCGGACCGATAAAAGTGAACTGCTTGCCCTATGCAATAAACATGGCGATTCGGAGGTCTCTTACCAGTAACCTCTAACGGACCCGCGCGCGGAGAAGAACCATGAATGAAGCAAATTTCAAGCCCCATGCCAGACTGGTATTGGGTATCGTTCTGGCTTGTTTGACAAGCGCCGCACCGGCGGATCCGGTGGTTATCGAGAGCCCACCCCAGCGGGTGTCGCTGCTCGAGCTTTACACTTCCGAAGGATGCAGCAGCTGCCCGCCTGCGGACAGGTGGGTAAGCAGCCTGAAAAACGCACGCGGATTGTGGCAGAGGTTCATCCCGGTCTCGTTTCACGTCGACTACTGGGACTACATCGGATGGCCCGATCGCTTCGCATCGCCCGCCTATACCGCTCGACAATACCAGCACGCCTCCCACCAATCCATGCGCACGGTGTACACACCGGGATTCTTTCTCAACGGGCGCGAGTGGCGTTGGCGAGGGCGCGATCTGGGTGAAGACATTATCGAGGAAACCGTAGGGGTCCTCAGTCTCGAGGCCACCGACACGGAGATAAAGATCCAATTCGAGAGTGGCAATTTCGGGCGCAGCCTGTCGGCCTCGATCGCCCTGCTCGGTTTCGGTATTGAAACTCAGGTCAAGGCTGGCGAAAACGCGGGCCGCCTATTAAGCCACGATTTCGTCGTCCTGTCCGTCGACGAGGTGCCCATGCAGCGCAAAGGAGACGTCTACAGCGCCACGCTGAATCCTCCATCGACCGCGGTCGATGCCAAGCGCTATGCGGTCGTCGCCTGGATCAATGCAGAGGGCAGCCAGGTTCCGATCCAGACAGCCGGAGGCTGGTGGGAATTGATGTGATGCGGTCAGGCATCGCCTGACGGCGGAATGAATTCCGCAACATCGCCGAGACTCTGGACGATTTCATCTATGCTGACATGGTGGATCGAGTTGGGATCGGCCCAGCGGGAACAGATCAATCGGGTGACCGCGGGCTGATTGTCGGAGATCAGCTCCATGAACGTCGACATGGTGCGCTGGCTCGAACCAGGGTCCATATCGGCTTCACCTTCTGAGGCAACCTGAAGGGCTTCCGTCGACACGGATTCTTTGCGCCTGTATACCCTTTGAACGATAAAGGTGTCCGGTTCTATGGTCAGGGGCTGGTTCAGGTCATCGCTGGATCTGTTGACGTAGAACTGACAGTAGGGTTCCAGCTTGGCGACCTCAGAAAACCGCTTTTGATAACCGTTCTGGAGGAATATTCGGACGCCTCCACGAGCGGCCAGTTCCTGCTTCAGCTTGATCATGGTGCCGACCCGCGGTGTGGTAACCGACGTGGCGGTGTTGTAGGTGGCGGTTGCCGCACAACCGTGGATCAATACGACCGTACTCAAAATCAGAACGGTCGAAACTGCGCGAAGATAAAACATGATAGACCTCCTTCAGCGGTGTGAGGGCGCGTGCCGGGAATGCTGCCCGTTACACACGCGCCTGGATCACTCCGGCATATTAATAGTGACCAGCTCGCCCATAGCGGTCTGCATTTCTTCGATGGTCAGAAAGCCGTCGCCACCGCCGGTTCCCCAGCGCAGGCATGTAAGCCGGTCGATATCCTGTTGTGTATCCGACGACAGTTCCATGATGCTCGACAAATTGCGGCTGCTGCCAATCTGCGCGAATTCGAGTTCCGCCGCCCAGGTATAGTCCCTCCGGCGGAAGGAGTTCTCAACGGTAAAAATACCAGGTCGGATCACGAGCGCTTCACCGAATTCGCTTCGCGGCCGGGTTGAAATGAACTGGCAGTGGGGGTCCATGACAGAGATATCGCGTTGCGACCTTACCTGGCCGCGCTGCATAAACAATCTCGCACCGCCCCCGATGCTGAGCTCCTGGGTTACTTCGATTTGCGTTCCCGCAGGCGGCAACAGCGTTCGTTGCCCCGATGTGGTGGCACAACCAGCCGTGACAATCAAAGCAATCAAAACGATGCAGGACTTCGATCCGAACATTTAAAACTCCTATCAATGTGTGGCGGACTCCGACCCCGCGTTCACTCAAACAACGGTTTCCGAGCCGATTATTTTCACGGACAGACGGGTTCGCGCAAAGTTCATTTCAATCCGCGGGAAGATGAACCAATCGTCGGCTCGAATTGGGCAGCGGCCAATATTGTATACTGTCGGACCAACCCGTGCGTTTTCAAACCTAACCTCGTGAACCCTCAAATGACAACCAGAACGCGCCGCCTGGCGTTTTTCGTTGCAACGATCGCCCTGCTCTTATCTCTCTCACAATCCGTTTTGGCCCAGGGCAATTCGAGTGCCGGCGCGGAGATCCAGGCGACGGTGCCGGAAACACTTACCGGAGATCAGATCGGTAACCTGGTGGCCCGGTTGTCCGACGAGGAGGTGCGCGAACTCCTGATCCGCCAGCTCGACAAGGCCACCGTCGAGGAGGCGCCACCGGAGCCAAGCGGCGCGGCGGTCGAGCGATTCATGAACGGCATGAAAAACGCCGAGGAGAGCCTCATCGGCATTGCCGCCGTTATGGGTGATGTATCCCGCGTTCCGGCAGAATTCTGGCGCCGTATTACCGCGGGCAGCGACGCGAGCGTATGGAGCTTCTGGTTCAAGATATTGCTGTTCTTCGCAGCCGGTGCGATCGTGGAGATGCTGTTCCGGCGCAGTGTAACGAATGTGGGGAAGGTGACGACTCCTGACGCCATTGTAACGTTCGGGGAGAAATTCCAATTATCACTGCTGCGCTCGATTATCGATGTAATTTCGATTCTTGTCTTCGCCCTCGGCACCTTAATTGCGTGGCTCGTATCAGATCTGCCAACGGAGAACGCACGGCTCCTGTTCACCAGTCTGCTGACCGGCGTGCTCGTATGGCGGCTGGTTGCGACGGGATCGCGTTTGATCCTCGCTCCCCGAATACCGTGGCTGCGCCTGGTCGATCTCGACGACGATACCGCGCGCAGCGCAAATTTCAAACTGATGCTGATAGTCACCGTTGTGATATTCCTCCTGTGGTTGCTGGATGAAACGATGGAAGAATTCGGCTTTCGTCCGGCCATAATAGGCGCGGCAGGCCTGCTGGACAGTGCGGTGTTCATCGGTATCGTGATCTGGGTCATCTGGAGCCTGCGGCCGCCTCGAACGGATGAGGCCGGATTAGCCGCCACCGGGGACTACTTTGCGCGGAACTGGCACATCATGGCAATCATTGGAACGCTGCTAATTTATCTGCTGGCGCTGGGTATAAAACTGGCAACCGGCAGGCCCGTACTGATGCCGGCGATATCCAGCCTGATCGTCATGGGCATGATCCCGATACTGGACATCGGATTGAGAGGAGCCGTGCACCGGTTCATGGCGGCGACCGGGGACGACGACGCAGCGGCCGCGGATGAGGATCATATTGATTCCGCCGGCCCAGAACTTTCCGTGGAACCCGCCGACGAGCCGCCGGAAGAGAGAAAAGCAGAGATTTCGGATGGCCACAGTGCGCCCCCAAAGAAGGCTCAAAATCTCGAGAGCTACGAGTCGGTAGTGGTGAACGACATCCGGATAATTCTGTTTTTAATTGCGGTCTTCACGTTTGCGGAAATCTGGGATCTCAAGCTGTTTGGTGTGATGCAGGCGCTGTTCGGTGAGCGCACGACCCATGTGATCGTAAATTTTTCGATCACCGCGCTGCTGGCCTACGCGTTGTGGGGAATCGTCAGTACCGCGATCGCCCGGGTTGCCGGCCCCGAAACCGGGGCGGGCGTGCATGGCGACGAGGGCGGCGGAGAAGGTTCCCGGCTCGGCACCGTTCTACCCCTATTCAAGAAATTCCTGTTCATCACCCTCATTATCATGCTCGCTCTGATTTTCCTGTCTTCTCTCGGGGTAGACATCGGCCCGCTCATCGCCGGTGCAGGAATAATAGGCATCGCCATAGGCTTCGGAGCACAGACCCTGGTCAAGGACATCGTATCCGGGCTTTTCTTCCTGCTGGACGACGCGTTTCGGGTGGGTGAGTACGTCACCATCGGCAACACCAAAGGTACGGTGGAAAAGATATCCGTGCGCTCGCTGCGCCTGCGCCACCACAACGGGCCGCTCCACACGGTACCGTTCGGGGAGATCCAGACGCTGACCAACTGGAGCCGTGACTGGGCAATCATGAAGTTCGAAATCCGCGTTCCCTTCGAGACGGATGTGGATCTGGTGCGCAGGATCGTCAAGAAGGTCGGTCAGGCCATGCTGGAGGATGAAGAACTCGGACCCCTGTTTCTTGACCCCCTGAAATCTCAGGGGGTCAACCGTATGGATGACTCGTCGTTCATTATCCGCTGCAAGTTCACCTCCAAGCCGGGCAATCAGTTCTACATGAGGCGCGAGGCCTACGCGCGTATCCAGGCGGCGTTCGAGGAGAAAGGCATCAAGTTCGCACCCAAACGAGTGATCGTGGAGACCGTGTCGCCGGATGTCCCGCCCCAGGTTGCCGCCGCGGCCGCGGGGGCAGCCGCGGAAACCGAACAGGCACCGCAGCCCGTAAAAGACGAACCGGGTTGAGAGGAGACCCGTTGTTCGCCGCCCACGGTGAATACTGAATTTTGCAGAAACCGGCTCTCCTTTTATTATTTCTTTTAACCTTGGTTTTTACTGCGGTTGGCCGGCCGGTATTTGCACAGGACGAGCCAACGTCCGAAGCTGAACAGCAGAATTACGTATCCGTCAGGATAGATGTTTGGTCAAGGAATCTGAGAACGATCGAACGGGACGGCTCCGGCGTAACATTTAAAGTTGCGCTCGCCACCTCGGTCTATCGCTACCGGACCCTGGACGAGTTGTTCGAATCGGATACCGAGCTCATCAACTCCCTCGGTGTCCGCCCCAAGCTCGAGTTCGAGTATCCGACATCGATAAAAAACATATCGTTCGTACCGAAACTGGAGGTTGCGTTCAACCGGTCTCTGGATACCAGCAATAAGGTGCTGTCCGGTGCGGTCTCGGCCGGTTTTTTACACCGCAGAAACGGGGACGACAAAAATATCCGGACCCGTATCAGGGTCAAGTATGGCTCGGAGTACGAACTGGATGGTTTGAACTTCGATGACTACCTGGAGCTGAGTCTCAAGGTTTATCTGCAGGAGCAGCGCGGATTCAGGGTCGGCAAGCGCCATCTCACCATCACACCATTCGGCGAAGTCAGGCGCTTCACCGACACCCTGGAATTCGTCACCGAGAGCGGCGCCGTGTTCGACGTCGAAACGCAGTACGAATTCGGGCTGGAGTTCAACACCGACCCAAGAAAAAAGATCCTGGGCATTGCGCTGCCGCGGCTTAAATTAAGCTACGTGTTCGGTGACGATTTCAAAGGCATCAAGATCCGCATTTGATCCCGGCGCTTATAGCGGTTAATCGCGGCGAGGGCGCCGCTCCTACACCAAGGTCCTATTGTAGGAGGCGCGCCTCGGGCCGATGGATCGCGGCGAGGGCGCCGCTCCTACACCAAGGTTTTAATGTAGGAGGCGCGCCTCGCGCCGATTCGTTACAACCAATAGCCATCCCAATGTGGATACTCGCCAATATGCTTTACCAGCCCGGCCCGAAGCGGGTTCTGAATAACGTATTCAGCAACCTGTCGAAGATCCTCATCCCGACGTAATGCATGATCGTGAAATCCCGCCTGCCATATGCTACCGCTGCGATTCAGAAATATGTTGATCCTGTGGCTGCTGATGGATTTCATCCTCCGAACGACCCCATCAATTGAACTTTCAGTCGTAAGCTGAAGCATCCAATGCAGATGATCCGGCATTACTACAAATGCGAGCGTTGCAACATTGTGTTGTTCGCTCATCATGGCGCGAACAACGATTCGTGCACATTTTAGGTTCACGAACATGGGTTGTCTGCGGAGAGTGGCGGTCGTAATGAGGTACGCCTGATTGAGAAGAGATATACGTCCTTTGCGAAGATCGCATCCATGCGGCTTGTCCATCTGAATCCTCCATGATTAGTAGCACTATTATATCGCGGCGAGGGCGCCGCTCCTACAATAACCCTGCTGCGGTGTCGATTACCTCGTAGGAGGCCCGCCTCGCGCCGATGGATCGCGGCGAGGGCGCCGCTCCTACAAAATCCTGCCGCGGTGTCGATTACCTTGTAGGAGGCGCGCCTCGGGCCGATGGATCGCGG
>Ga0209456_10000550_pt1 | contig 20051 bp, 17 predicted proteins | sample COG_11_FD_184755 | JGI IMG/M metagenome (GOLD analysis project Ga0209456, IMG submission 184755) | Pelagic marine sediment microbial communities from the LTER site Helgoland, North Sea, for post-phytoplankton bloom and carbon turnover... | ecosystem: Environmental > Aquatic > Marine > Neritic...
CCCGTCAGTACCATGGCCGCCATCACCGCAAATACCAGGTTATTGACCAACAGGAAGGTTTCGCGGGACGTTCCTGCAAAACCGCCACCCTGTATCATTTTTGGTGCGCGAATAGCGTACAGCGCCAGTGACAATCCTACGACCAGGGCGAGGTAAACCAGGATAAATATGCCACGTGTCGGATCGGAGGCGAATGCATGTACCGAGGTCAATACACCGGATCGTACGAGGAAGGTGCCCAGCAAGCTCAAGGAAAAAGCCGACAGGGCAAGCAGCAACGTCCAGTTACCAAATGCGCCACGTTTTTCGGTCACGGCCTGTGAGTGGATCAAGGCAGTCCCGACCAGCCAGGGCATAAAAGAGGCGTTCTCAACCGGATCCCAGAACCACCAGCCACCCCAACCGAGTTCGTAGTAGGCCCACCAACTGCCCAGTGCGATACCGATGGTCAGGAATGCCCAGGCTACCAGCGTCCAGGGGCGTGACCAGCGAACCCAGTCGCGGCTGACCTCACCGCCCAGCAAGGCGGCGACGGCGAACGCAAATGCAACCGAAAACCCCACGTAACCCATGTAAAGCAGGGGTGGGTGAACGATCAGACCAAAGTCCTGTAACAGCGGGTTGAGATCAAGACCTTCAACAGCCGAGGGAATCAGGCGTCCAAATGGGTTCGACGTGAGCAGGATAAACAGCAAAAAGCCTACGGAGATCCAGCCCAGCACAGCCAACACCCTGGCTCTGAAAACCTCGGGTAGCCTTTTGCTGAATAACGCGACTGCAGCAATCCAAAGGGCCAATATCAACTCCCACAGCAGTAATGAGCCCTCGTGGGCGCTCCAGACAGCGGAATAGCGATAGGCCATCGGCAGCAGTGAATTGCTGTGACGGGCCACGTACTCCACCGAAAAATCCTGGATTACAAATGCGGAGGTCAAAATACCAAACGAGATAATCACCAGTGCGCATTGAATCAGTGAGGCAGTGGTAGAAACCGCCATGAAACGCCGGTTTCCGGTATACGTGCCAACCATTGGAACAACGCCCAGAACCAGGGCCGTCAGGAGTGCCGCCATTAAGGAGATCTGTCCGAGTTCAACTGTCATAGTTCATTCTCCACGTGGCCGGCCTTTTCAAGCGCGTCGGCAACTTCAGGTGGCATGTAGTTTTCGTCATGTTTGGCCAGTACTTCCGCGGCTTCAAAATGACCATCAGGTGAAAGTTCACCAATGGCAATAATGCCCTGGCCTTCGCGGAAAAGATCGGGAAGAATGCCGTCAAACCTGACATCGACGGCATGGGCGCCATCGGTGACGATAAAAGCAACCGCGAGGCTGTCACTGGCCCGGCTTACACTGCCATCCTGAACAAGACCGCCCAGGCGAAAGCGTTTTCCTGCAGGCAGTGCCTGTTCTTCCACGTCAGTCGGGCTGACGAAAAACAGCATGTTTTCATTCAGGGCCTTCATGGCCACTATTGCAGCGATACTGACACCGATAATGATGACCAATACACCGATCAATCTTCGTTTACGAGTTGGGGTCATTGTGATTTATCCATACGTGTTTGACGATTTTTCAACTGCCGGAGCAGCTTTCGCTTGTTTATTACGGGCGCCATCGCGGCCCACAGCAGCAACACTGCGCTGATCCCGTAGGCACCCAAAATGAATGGTGTGTGTGACATTAGCGCCTGTCCTCCGAAACTAGATCCTGTACCCAGCGTTTGCGATGGTCCTGTTTAAGCAATGTTAACCGCGCACGCGTCAGCAGGTTTGCACCATAGTAAAACTTGGTGGCGGTGGCCATTAGTAACAGGGGTAATAACATGCTGGGGTGAATCCCGGGGCCATCAGAGCCCATGCTGCTGCCCTGGTGCAGGGTATTCCACCACTCAACCGAGAAATAAATGATGGGAAGGTTGATTGCACCGACAATGGACATCAGCGAGGCAGCCCGCGCCGCTTTTCGCGGTTCATCGAATGCGTTGTAAAGCAGGATCACACCAATATAAAGAAACAGTAATACCAGCTCAGACGTCAGGCGCGCATCCCAAACCCAGTAGGTCCCCCAGGTTGGGCGGCCCCAGAGTGAACCGGTAATCAAGGCCATGGCAGTAAACGCCGCGCCGACCGGGGCGCTGGAAATAACAAGCACTTCCATGATACGGATACGCCACACCAGGGCGATGAACCCCATGATGGCCATCAGACCGTAAATCATCATGGACATCCACGCAGAAGGCACATGCAGGTACATGATACGTACGCTTTCACCCTGCTGGTAATCCGCCGGCGCGACAACCAGGCCAAGATAGAGCCCGTATACAGTGAGCGCCAGAAAAACGGCCCAAAGCCATGGAATCAGCTTGCCGCTGTACTTGTAGAACCACGGTGGTGAACCGGTTTTGTGAAAAAATAAATATATTGGATTCATTAACTTAAACTCAATTTCAATGCTGCCGCCGTCGCAAAGGGTGCGAGCGTCAGCGACGCAATCAAACCTGCAACCATCAAACCGAGCTGGCCGGTGTATGGCAGGTCAACAACAGCTGCACCGACTGCACTGGTTGCCAGGATCAGCAATGGTACATACAAAGGAAATACCAACAATGACAATAATTGGCCTCCCCGTTTAAGGCTGACGGTCAGCGCACCGCCAATTGCGCCGATCAAACTCAGCACCGGGGTGCCAATAGCCAGCGATTCTATCAAAATTAGCAAGCCTTCATCAGGTAGATTCATCCACATGGCCAGTAAAGGTGACAACAGTACGATAGGCAGACCGGCCACCAACCAGTGCGCCACGGTCCTTGCCAGAGCAATCAAGGCAAGTGATTGACCAGACAACACCATCTGCTCAAGAGTTCCATCCTCGAAATCTGACCTGAATAAACTGTCCAGTGACAAGACCGTGGCCAGCAATGCAGCAATCCAGATGACGCCTGGTGCTATGTAGGCCAGCTGCGTCGGCGAAGGGCCAACGCCAAGCGGGAACAGCGTCACTACCACGAGCAGAAATACCAATGGCTGCAGCAATTCAGCACGCCGCCGGTAGGCGAGTAGAAAGTCACGCCGCAGAAGCGCAATAAAAGCCGTGCCGGTTGCCTGCCTGCTCATGCTGCCTCCCCGGCATAACGTTCTCGCCCGCTGATCATATGACATTCCTGCAGATCAAAACCTTCGGGTCTCAAACTGCCATGGGTTGTCATGATACAGGCACCGCCCGCTTTCAGATGTGATTTCAAAATACGGTCCAGCATGGCGATACCCTGGGGATCGAGGTTCGAATAGGGCTCGTCCAGCAACCACAGGGGTTCATCACAAAAAAGCAGGCGTGCCAGGGAACAGCGTTTACGTTGACCGGCCGAAAGTGTGCGGCCTTCCTGCTGGGCCACGGGTGTCAGGCCGATCTCTTCGATAACCTGCTCGCACAATCCGTTCATCTGACCTGCTTTGCGCGTGCCCATGAACTTCATCCAGAAGCGAATGTTTTCCTCCACGCTCAGGTCGTCCTTGATGGCCGGGAAATGGCCGGCATACAAAGGTTGTTCCCGTGTGTGTAATTTACCTTCGCTGGGTTCAAGCAGACCCGCCAACAACCGTAGCAGGGTGGTTTTGCCACAGCCGTTGGAACCGGTAATCAGCAACAGGGCACCTGCATTCAGCTCGAAACTGACCGGTTCGAACACCCGTTCAAAGTAACGTTCGAAACTGAGATCTGAGACTGCGAGCATGTGAGAATTATTTGGCAAATCCGCGTTTTCCGTTTGTAGGTTTTTTATGTGGGCGCATTGGCCGTACATATCAATGGCAGGCGATTATGACGGAACGAAACTGCACTTATTATGATTTCAGTCATGTAAAATGGCTATTTTTGAGGCACGCCGCGATTGAGGAAGATAAATATAGTGTCTCAGGTGTCAGAACACAAATAGGAGTGATTATCAATTAGACAGGCCAAATGCCATTGCAGCGAACAGAGAAACCAATGAAAACTTTTCTACGAAAAAATTTGATGATCGTGGTCAGTATCGCTTTACCGTTACTGCTCATTTTGTTATTTGCCGTGGCCAGTGTAGTGCCCCGCTTGTATACAGACCCGCCCGCATATGATCTTTTACTCACACTCCAGGGTGTGGCCACTGCAAAAACTGCCCGCATAAGGATTGACCTTGTGGTTACTGACGGGCAACTCAAGGCGATCGCCAGTCAAACGAATAGTACCTATAGTGGTAACTACCCCCGCTTGTTTCGTTACAGCCACCTGGGTGGCGAGGTTACGGAAATAAACATTCCGATCCCCGAAAATTTTAACGAACTCAAAGATGGAACGGTAATACCCATCCCGGAGCTTGCAGGGCTCAGGGTAAGTGACAAGCTTCGCGCACCCGATGGGTACGAGTTCAACGGGAGCAGAAGAGGCGGAGGTTTCGTAACGGAGTTGTTTGGTGGTTCGCGCAAACGAAATGACGTGAGAATTTCAAAAAACGGGGCTGTCGTGCGTGTGCGATTACCGACGTCTGATTACTGGTATAGCGGCGCCCGTTTCGTGGCTTGGGTTTTGAATGGAGACGAGTGAAATGGAAAGCAAACGCCAGGCCATGGAACAGATTCTGGAAATTGCCAATCAACACGGTCTGACACCGGCGGATATTGAAACTGCTTTCAGGCAAACGGGTGAGAGCGCAGAACCATCTTCGAGTATTCTGGGGCGCATCCTGGGTTATCTTGGCGGCACCTTCATTTTCGCCGGGCTCAGTATCTTCATAGCCCTGAACTGGGATGACATGAATTCTGCGGGGCGAATAATTGTTACGCTAGGTTCCGGAATCACCGTTTTCATCATGGCGTTGGTGGCATCCGGCGATGAGCGCTATGACAAGGTCAGAACACCGCTTTACCTGGTAGCCGCCGCCCTTCAGCCAGTGGGTATCCTGGTTGCAATAGACGAACTCTCAAGCCTTGGCGACTGGCACCATGCGGCGATGCTGACGGCCGCTATCATGGCCGTACAGCAATTCGCGGTTTTCTGGCAAAAGCGTGATACCACACTGTTGTTCACTTCCCTGTTTTTTACGCTCTGGTTTATTGGCGTCACCCTCGATCTGTTCAAAATCGATGATGAATTGAATATTTTGATCCTGGGCGCCTCGACCATGAGCTTTTGCATCGGCCTGGAGCGAACGCCGCATAAGGGTATGAACCCGTTCTGGTACCTGTTTGGTTCATCTTCATTTTTTTACGGATTATTCGACCTGCTCCAGCATTCCGTTATTGAACTCGCCTTTCTCGGTGCAGCATGCGGGGGTGTTTTCCTGAGTACATGGCTGCGTAGCCGTACACTGCTGTTTACCAGCACCGTTGCCATACTTGCCTATATAGCTTACTTCACATCCGAGCACTTTCAGGAGTCACTGGGCTGGCCGTTGGTGCTCATTGTGCTGGGTCTTGTTTTTATTGGCCTTAGCACCATTGCAATACGTATCAACAAACGCTACATCAGTAGTTCAAACTAGAGCATTGCTGACTTAAGGGCTACCCATGAGTGAATTCGATTTTGACCTGTTTGTCATAGGTGCCGGCTCGGGTGGCGTACGTGCCGCGCGAATTGCGGCTGGACACGGTGCACGCGTGGGTATCTGCGAGTCAAGCCGGGTAGGGGGTACCTGCGTTATCCGCGGTTGTGTACCGAAGAAACTACTGTCCTATGCCGCTCATTTTCACGAAGAATTCGAGGATGCTACAGGTTACGGCTGGGAAGTGGGCGAAACCAGGTTCAGCTGGCCCCGATTAATTGAAAGAAAAGACCGGGAAATTGACCGGCTCAACCAGGTTTACCTGAAACTGCTTGAGAACTCGGGTGTGAAACTGTTTCCGGTACATGGAAAGATGCTGAATTCACACGAGGTTCAGCTTGGTGAAGATATTGTTAGCACCGACAGGATACTGATCGCAACCGGAGCGCGCCCGTGGAAACCGGAAATTCCAGGTGTTGAGCACAGCATCACTTCAGATGAGGCATTCCATCTCGAATCCCTTCCAGGCAGTGTTGCCGTGATTGGAGGTGGGTTTATTGCCTGTGAGTTTGCCGGCATTTTTAATGGCCTGGGTTCCAAAGTGATTCAGATTTATCGAGGTGAGCAGATACTCCGCGGCTTTGACCACGATGTGCAGGATACGTTGGCGGCCGAAATGCAAAAAAAGGGTATCGAGATACGATTAAGGCTCAATGTCACTGAACTGATCAGGCATCCGGATGGTCTGATAACTTTAAAGCTTGATGATGGCAATGAGTTACAGGCAGATACCGTGATGTTCGCGACAGGGAGAGTGCCCAATGTACGGGGTCTTGGATTACAGGATGCGGGTGTGCATGCATCACCGGGTGGCATGATCCCGGTCAATGAATATTCACAAACAAACTTGCAGAATGTGTTCGCTGTTGGTGATGTCACCAACAGGGTTAACCTGACTCCGGTGGCATTGATGGAAGGTCATGCGTTTGCAGATAGTGAATTTGGTGGTAACCCGCGACCTGTTAACCACAGGTTTGTACCATCGGCTGTGTTTTCACATCCGCAAGTGGCTACCGTCGGGTTTTCGGAAAAGGAAGCGGCCATTCATTATGGCGAACTGGATATTTACAGGTCTGTATTCACACCGATGAAACATACCTTATCCGGTCGGCAGGAAAAGACCATGATGAAACTGATTGTGCAGTCGTCAACCGGCAGGGTGGTTGGTTTGCACGTGGTTGGTATGGACGCGCCTGAAATTGTGCAAGGGTTTGCGGTTGCGATAAAATCCGGCCTGACGAAAGAACAATTTGACCTCACCATCGGTATACATCCGACCGCGGCAGAGGAACTGGTAACCATGCGGGTACCGGTACAGGGATGAAGGAAGGAGTCATGGACGTGCGGTTGAAGGTCTTAAATGTAGCGTTTTGTCTTGCGGCCCTGCTGGCGATGTTGCTGGCTGCACCTGTATTTGCAAAGAGTACCGTGACATCCTCCGCTGCGGGCGGCAAGCAAAGGTATATTGTCATTCTTCAAGACCCCCCTCTTGCGACCTATGACGGCCGCATCATCCATACACCCGAACGGGATATGGACACGATGCGTTTTTCGGCTACTGTCAACCGGCTGACCGGTGCAGCTAAACTGGATGTCAATGCGCCGGCTTCAAAAAGATACCTCAGGTTCCTGGACGAGAGGTTTGAAGCTTTTCGCGGTGAGTCGGCGCTCAGGTTGGGCCGGCAACTGAAACTGACGCACCGTTATCGAAACGCGGTGAATGGTTTCGCAACGGAACTCAACGAAGCGGAAGTCCAGGCCCTGCGCGCTATGCCGGGGGTTCGTTCAGTAGTTCGTGATGAAATCCACAAGCTGGAGACTGATTCGGGCCCGAACTGGATAGGTGCGGACAAGATTTATGATGGTAGTGCCGGGCCATTCCCGCCAAGCGGCGGCGAAAATATCGTCGTTGGTCTTATAGATTCAGGAATTAACTGGGAGCACAATTCGTTCGTGGACCCGGGCGAAGGTGGTTCACCCGGTTACGACCATGTCAACCCCTATATCCTCCAGAAGGGCCTGTGCTCAAAAAGCGAGGTAGTTTGTAACGACAAGCTGGTTGGCGTATACGATTTCGTTGAAGACGACCCGGGTACAGATGAGACTGAAGAAAATACAGATGGCAAGGACAATTCAGGCCATGGCACACACGTTGCGTCAATTGCTGTTGGTAATCCTCTCAATGTAACCCTGAACGGCATCCCGACGGTAATAGGCGGTGTTGCCCCAAATGCAAACATTATCAGCTACCGTGTCTGCTTTATTGGAAATGCGGTAGATCCCGATGACGATGGTTGCCAGACCTCTGCAATTTTCAGTGCGATTGAGCAAGCCATCACCGACAACGTGGATGTCGTTAACTATTCCATTGGTACTGACGAGGATGACCCGTGGCGTGGTGGGACCACGACCCTTGCGTTCCTGAATCTCAGGGCTGCCGGTGTTTTTGTCGCGACATCAGCAGGCAACGCAGGGCCCAATTCCGGCACCATCGGCTCACCCGCTAACGCACCCTGGATTACCGCCGTTGGCAACGCCACGCATGACCGGGTATTCGCCAGCGCTGTTGAAAACCTCACGGGCGGTGATACCCCGCCACCGAACACCCTCATTGGCGCCAGTTTCACTGACGGTATTGGTGTCAGGAGCATCGTTCATGCGAAAGATTTTGGCAACGCGCTTTGCGGTGCGGGAGAGCCTCAGTCAGAGCCGGATTGCGCCGGCAATACCGGTGTTAGCAACCCTTTCACCCCCGGGACATTCAATGGCGAGATCGTAGTCTGTGACCGTGGAACCTATGGTCGCGTAGAGAAGGGCAAGAACCTGTTCCTGGCAGGGGCAGGCGGTTACATTCTGGCTAATACAGAAGAATGGGGTGAGGACGTTGTCGCCGATGACCATTGCCTGCCGGCGACCCACCTGGGTTTTGGCGACGGTGAAAAACTGAGGGCCTGGTTGGGAAGTGGTTCTAATCACCAGGGCGGCCTGAGCGGTTTTTCAATTTTCCATATCGACGAGGCGGGTGATCAGATTGCCGCCAGCAGTTCACGCGGGCCCGGTCTGCCACCGATTCAAAATGTCATGAAACCCGACCTTATCGCACCTGGCACCGAGATTCTGGGCGCCAGTAGTGTCGATAATAATTTTGCGTTCCTGACAGGTACTTCGATGTCCTCACCGCATGTGGCTGGCAGTGCGGCTTTACTCAAGTCCGTTCACCCGGACTGGACGCCATCAATGATTGCTTCGGCGGTGATGATGACGGCGACCCCTGAACTGGCAATTGATTTTGATGGCTCAGAGGCGACGCCTCACAAGCGTGGCGCCGGCAGGCCACGACTGGATCAGGCCGTCAATGCAGGTTTGTTTCTGAATGAGACTGAAAGTGGTTTTCTTGCGGCTGACCCCGATAATGGTGGTGACCCGCGAGACCTGAACTTGCCGGGTCTTGTCGATACGGCCTGTCGCAACAACTGTGTTTTTCAACGCACGGTGACCGATCTGGCGGGTGGCGCAAGCTGGAGCACCTCCGCTTCAGGATTTGCCAATGGTGTGTCAGTCTCGGTTTCACCGGCCGGTTTTACATTGTCAAACGGCGCAAGTCGGGAACTGACGATTACCATCGACCTGAGCCAGTCTGAATTAGTAGGTGCCTGGGTCTACGGTGAAGTGCGGCTCAGTTCAAGTGGGCTCCCCGATTCAGTATTTCCGGTGGCCGTGTTTGCCGACGGTGGTGAACTGCCGTTTGAATGGAATATCAACAGTAGTGATATTTCGGGTTGGCAGGAATTTGATTTAAGTGGCCTGGTCGCGATGCCGGATGCCACTTTCACCAGCGGCGGCCTGGTCGAACCGACGGAAACCTCGGAGTTTCTGTCACAGGATCCGACCGATGACAATCCCTACGATGGTGGTGAAGGTGTGATGACCGTTTTGCAATCGGTACCTGCAAATAGCTTGTGGCTGCACACCCAGATATTACCTTCAACATCCGCAGACGTAGACCTGTTTGTTGGCCTGGATACCAATGGTGATGGCAAAGCACAGGAAAGCGAGGAAATTTGCGCCAGTGTATCCCCGACAAATATCGAGTTTTGCGATTTATTTACCCCTGTTGCGGGTCAGTATTGGGTCCTGGTGCAAAACTGGGAAGCTACCAATGCACAGGATGCAGTTACGCTTAAGTCTGCAGTGGTGAGCAATGAAACAGCTTCACCACTGACCGCAAGCGGCGACGGAATTGTCCCCCAGGGCGCAAGCCAGAAAGTCCGTGTGTCCTGGGATAATGTAAGTACTGCACCCGGAAAGGAATTGATCGGGGCTGTTGGTATCGGAACGCGACGCGAGACGCCGAACAACATCGGTATTGTCCCGGTTACCTTTACCAAGACAGGTATTGCGGCACCCGAGACCCTGGTGTTGATGAATGGCATTGACCGGGGTCTGACAATCGGTGCCGGCGGTACCCATGACCGCATGTTTTTCGACATACCACCGGGTACGGATTCATTTACGCTAACGGCATCTGAAAATAGCGGAAAAAATTCGAGTCTTCAGCTGGAACTATACCGGGTGGACTTCGATAACGCATTTGCAGATGCGCCTTTTGTTGCAGCAACTGATACCAGCGGTTCGCCGGTGGCCTCGGCTTCGGGGTCTGAAAACAATGGCCCAAGCGTGACGGTTACGGGCGTCAATGCCGCTCCAGGCCGGTGGTTCGCTGTGCTGGCGAACACCGGAAACGCTACGGCAGATGTTCAAATAAGGGCCGATATTGGTTTCTCAGGCAATCCGGTTCCATTGCGTCCAGGGTTATGGCAAGCGACTTCAAGGCCGGATCTCAGCCAGGGTTATGACTATTCATCGACCGGTGGCTACCGCGCCTTTCTGTGGTATACCTATGACGATGATGGCAGTCCTGCCTGGTACCTGGCATCCGGCCCGGAAACGACAGGAAATATCTGGGTGGCCGAGCTATCGCGTTTTACCAATGACGGAACATTGCAACACGCCACCCCGGCGGGTCATGTTTCGATCACCTTGCTGGCCGAGGAAGACTCAATATTCTCCTTCGTATTGTTTGGTGAGAATGGTAGCGACAGGGAGACCCCCAGCCTGCCACCGGTCTGCCCGGAGATCGAAGGTACGAAGCGCAGTTACAACGGGCTTTGGTCACGCACGGCAGATGGTGTCGGTGGGGCCACGGTGGTGGTTAACGAGGTTTCACAGGCGTTTGTGCATTACATTTATGATGATTCCGGCAGACCTGTCTGGTTGATAGGTACGCCCAGCCCGCAAAGCGCCACGAATCCGGAAGCATCATTGCTCCAGTTCAGCGGTTTTTGCGCGGTATGCTCTGAAGGCCCTATCACGACAGATGATGTTGGCCAGTTCACCAGGGATTTCGTAAGCGAGAGCAGCATGACGTGGAATCTGAACTATGCGTTGAACCCACCGCTCAGTGGCTCAATCGATCGCACGGACGACACGATCAAGTTAACTGCACCCGTAGCCTGTCAATAGGCTACCGGTACTCCGGCAATGGCAGGGAGCGGATTGGGATCAATCCGCATACTGCACGGCCAGGTTTTTGCCAAGAAAGCCCTTTACCTGGTTTACAAACAGCCAGCAATCTTCAAACCGGTTGTACATTGGAACCGGTGCGACCCTGATCACATCCGGTTCTCGCCAGTCGGGTATCGTACCGGCCGCCTCAAGTTGCTCGAACAGCTTACTTCCGGCCTCGCGCCCTGCCAGTACACGCAGAGATAGCTGACAGCCGCGGCGCTCAGAATCTGCGGGTGTGATGATTTGCAGGGAATCACCCAGTTCAGTGTGAATAAGCTGCTCCAGGTAGGCCGTCATTTCCACGGATTTCCTACGCAGCGCGTCCATGCCTGCCTGTTCAAACATCTCCAGCGAAACCCTGATCGGCGCCATTGCCAGGATAGGCGGGTTAGACATAACCCAGGCCTCTGCTCCCCTGGCGGGATTAAACTCGGGTGTCATCATGAAACGCGATTCGGGGGCTGTACCCCACCAGCCGTGCAAGCGGGTTATATCGGTATTTTGCCCGTGCCGCTCATTCACAAAACAGCCTGCCACTGCCCCCATGCCTGAGTTCAGGTATTTGTAGGTGCACCAGGCTGCGAAGTCAGCATTGCTTTCATCCAGGCTCAATGGCACGTTTCCAACCGCGTGCGCCAGGTCGAACCCGCACATGGCACCTGCCCTGTGGGCGGCAGTGACGATGCGCGCCAGGTCAAAAAACTGGCCGCTGGCGTATTGCACACCGGGCCACAGTACCAGGGCGACCTGGTCGCCGTGTTCGGCAAGGTAGTCTTCGATTACAGTTTCATCGATGGTTCGGGCATTCCCTGCGGGTGCGATCTCGACCAGGCATTGAGCCGGATCCAGTCCATGCATCCGAATCTGCGATTCAACTGCGTAACGGTCGGAAGGGAAGGATTGCTCTTCTATCAATACTTGTTTGCGTTGCCCCCGGGGCCGGTAAAAGCTGATCATCAACAGGTGCAAATTGACGGTCAGTGAATTCATGATTGCCACTTCGAGTGGTTTTGCCCCGACCAGTTCGGCCATCGGCTCGCGAAGCAAATCGTGATATAACGTCCATGGGCGTTGCCCCTTGAAGTGGCCTTCCACACCCAATTCCCGCCACGCATCCAGTTCATCCAGCATGGCTTCCCTGACGCGCTTGGGCTGCAAGCCCAGCGAGTTTCCACAGAAGTACAATTGCTCACCGCCATCGGGCTTTTTTGGCATCCAGAACTGTTCACGGAAACCACTTAACTCATCCTGCCGGTCAAGTTCCCGGGCTTGGTTTAGCGTATTTCTGAGCTGATCACCCATTAAAAATATCTCTTGATACTTCAATTACAGAATTGGCTTGCCATTATGGTGTGGTCTGGCATGCATTTAAAGGATAATAGGCGAACCGGGATGTGACCGGTCGACAACCAGGATTTTGATGAAGCGTACAGAGTTTAACTACCAACTGCCATCAGGCTTGATTGCACAACGTCCTTTGGAGCAAAGAAGCGCAAGCCGCCTGTTGTGCCTGGACAGGCAATCTGGTGATTTGAGTGATAGAAAATTCAATGATCTACCGTCCCTGCTGAAGCCGGGCGATTTACTGGTGTTTAATAACACCGAAGTCATTCCCGCACGGCTATTTGGTCACAAGGCCAGTGGCGGGCGTGTTGAAATACTTGTAGAGAGGTTGCTGAGCAAGCAGAAATGCCTGGCACAGGTGCGCGCCAGTAAATCTCCAAAACCAGGTGGGAAACTGGTGCTCGAGGACGGTTGTGAGTTGCTCGTGTTGGCAAGGCAGGATGATTTCTTTCAACTGCAATCCACCGGTGCCAACCTGATGAATATACTGCAGGGATCAGGCCACATGCCTTTGCCGCCGTATATCACACGCGAAGATACCGATGCGGACCGGCGCCGTTACCAGACGGTTTATGCTGAATCTCCGGGTGCAGTGGCGGCACCTACTGCAGGTTTGCACTTTGACCGGGTCTTGCTGGATAAACTCGAGGTAGCGGGTATTCAATTTACAAACATTACCCTGCATGTCGGCGCCGGCACTTTCCAGCCTGTACGGGTGGACGATATCGAAGAACACCAGATGCATGCCGAATGGCTTGAGGTTTCCCGGTCTGCCTGCGACGCCATTGCCGCCACCAGGGCCCGTGGAGGGCGAGTCGTGGCAGTTGGTACAACAGCAGTGCGCAGTCTCGAGACCGCCGCGCAGGGTGGTTCTCTGGAGCCGTATTCCGGTGACAGCAGGATATTCATTTACCCGCCTTACCGGTTTCGTGTGGTGGACGCGATGATTACCAATTTCCACCTGCCCGAATCAACCTTGCTGATGCTGGTCAGTGCGTTTGCAGGACGTGAGGAAATACTGGCGGCGTATCGGTATGCAGTTGAGCATGCCTACCGGTTTTTCAGCTACGGTGACGCGATGCTGCTCACCTGAAAGGCGTAACCTGCTTTCATCAGAATCAGCAGTTGGGTGCAATATGCGTATTTGAATGTCAAAATACACGATTAGCCCGCAAGTGTGAGCCCCTGGATCCCGATGCAATTTGAACTTTTAAAAACCGACGGTAAGGCCCGTCGTGGCCGCTTGTCCTTTAACCGGGGTGATGTCGAGACACCAGCATTTATGCCAGTGGGCACCTACGGCACAGTCAAGGCGATGACGCCAAAAGCCGTGCGCGATACCGGTGCCGAGATAATATTGGGCAATACCTTTCACCTGATGTTAAGACCGGGTACCGAGGTGATTATGGCGCACGGTGACCTGCATGAATTCATGCAGTGGAAGAGACCGATACTGACGGATTCAGGCGGTTTCCAGGTCTGGAGCCTTTCCGAGCGGCGCAAGATTACCGAGAAAGGTGTGACGTTTGCGTCGCCGGTCGATGGTGCAAAGGTTTTTCTGGGTCCGGAGGAATCCATGGCGGTGCAGGCAGCCCTCGGGTCAGATATCGTCATGTGTTTCGACGAATGCACACCCTATCCGGCGACCGAACAACAGGCTTCGGAATCCATGGAAATGTCGATGCGTTGGGCGCAGCGCTGCCGGGTGGCGCATGGTGACAGTACATCAGCCCTGTTCGGAATTGTCCAGGGCGGCATGTATGAGGGCTTACGTCAGCAATCGGCACAGGCCCTGACAACTGTTGGATTTGATGGTTATGCCATCGGTGGCCTCTCGGTCGGCGAACCTGAGCACGAGCGTGAACTGGTATTGGGTTACACGCTACCGGAGTTACCATCAGATAAGCCACGTTACCTGATGGGTGTAGGCCGGCCTGAGGACATTATCGCTGCCGTTCTCCATGGTGTCGATATGTTCGATTGTGTCATGCCGACCCGCAATGCCCGCAATGGTTATTACTTCACCTCCCGAGGTGTGATCAAAATCAGGAATTCACGTTTCGCAATGGATACCAGGCCTATTGACGACGACTGCACCTGTTACACCTGCCGGAACTACTCCAGGGCGTACCTGAAGCACCTTGACCGTTGCAGGGAAATGCTCGGCCCGCACCTGGCAACCGTTCACAATCTGCATTTTTATCAGCAATTGATGGCCGGTCTCAGGGGTGCGATCGAAGCAGGAAACCTGGCCGAATATACCAGCCAGTTCCTGGATTTGTGTTCCAGCGGGGCGGACTGACAGAATCTTAATAAAAACGGCGGTTTTATGTCTCCGCATGGCTTATAATTGCCCGTTGAGTTTTGGCCGGCCCGTTTGAAATTTCGAACAGGGGCCCCACTTAGGATGGTAATAATCCAAATCTGACAATACCGTTGGGCAAAACCCGACGGATAACAAAGAGAGTAAACATGGACTTCTTTATTTCAAATGCATATGCCCAGGATGCAGCCGCACCGGGTGGTCTGATGAGTTTTCTGCCGTTAATCGTTATTTTTGCCGTCTTCTACTTCATGTTGATCCGGCCCCAGATGAAGCGTGCAAAACAACACAAGCAACTGGTAGCACAACTGGCCAAGGGTGATGAAGTGATAACCAACGGCGGCTTGTTGGGCAAAATTACGGATGTATCCGAATCTTTTGTTACGCTGGAGCTAGCTGACAACCTACAGATCAAGCTGCAACGTCAGGCCGTTGCCAATGTCATGCCGAAGGGCACGATTAAGTCCGCCTGATTGATCGCGTTTACTACTTTACTAGAGACTGATTCATGAACCAGTATTCCATCTGGAAGTACCTGCTGATATTTATTATCGTCGCAGTGGGCATCACCTATGCACTGCCCAATTTTTATGGCGAAGACCCAGCATTACAGATCACCTCCTCAAGAGGCTTTGAACTGCCTGGAGATGTAACCACCAATATCGATGACGCACTGCTGGTTGAACGAATCAGTTTCAAAAGCAGTGAGCAGCAAGGCAACCGGCTTTTATACCGCTTCAATAATGCCGAAGACCAGATAAAAGCGGCTGATGTGGTGCGCGGGGCCCTGGGTGACCAGTACGTGGTCGCACTGAATCTTGCTCACGCGACACCGGATGGCCTGCGTGCAATCGGTGGCAAGCCGATGACGCTGGGTCTTGATTTGCAAGGTGGCGTGCACTTCCTGATGCAGGTTGATATGGATACAGCCCGCAGTCAGCAACTGGATAGATACGTGGATGATATTCGCTCGGTGCTGCGTGACAATGGTATACGTTATGTCTCGGTTCGGCATGAAGGAAACGGACTGTTGGCGATGCTTCGTTCTGCCGAAGATCGCGATAAGACCATGAACCTGATGCGCACGGACCAGAGCTTGGTAGGCCTGGATATTACCGAACTCCCGGCGGGTGAAACCTATGGAATCTCAGCGACTGTGCTGGAGAGGCAATTGCTGGAGTTACAACAGACTGCGCTGAAACAGAACATCACCACGCTGCGCAACCGTGTCAATGAACTGGGCGTGGCAGAGCCGGTAATTCAGCAGCAGGGCGCCGACCGCGTCGTGGTGCAGTTACCGGGTGTGCAGGATACCGTTGAAGCCAAGAAGATCATTGGCGCCACCGCAACACTGGAATACCGAGCCGTTGACGAAAGCAATGACTCCTTTACCGCCTCGCAAACCGGTCGTATCCCACCGGAATCCCGTTTGTATGATTATCAAGGTAACCCCGTCCTGCTCAAAAAACGCCTGATTGTTTCCGGTGACCAGTTGATCGGCGCCTCTGCATCTTTCGACCAGCAGACCGGTCAACCCTCTGTGAGCGTGACACTCGATGGCGTCGGCTCCAAGCGTATGCTGGATTTCACACGTGACAATGTTGGCAACCGTATGGCGGTCGTTTATATCGAACAGAAACCCAATGGCACCAAGATTGAAGATGTCATCAGTGTCGCCGTCGTGCGCGAGCCATTCGGCAAACGCTTCCAGACAACCGGGCTCGGCTCGATACAGGAAGCATCGCAATTGTCACTTCTGCTCCGCGCAGGCGCACTTGCTGCACCGATGGAAATTGTCGAGGAACGGACCGTCGGCCCAAGCCTTGGTGCGGATAATGTTGCCAAAGGCTTCAAGGCCGTAATCATCGGTTTTACACTGGTGCTGATACTCATGGCGGTCTACTACCGGGTTTTCGGCCTGGTAGCCAACATGGCCCTGTTTGCCAACCTGGTTCTGCTGATGTCCCTGTTATCGATGCTGGGTGCTACGCTGACCATGCCGGGTATCGCCGGTATCGTCCTGACAATCGGTATGGCAGTCGATGCGAACGTTTTGATATTCGAGCGTATCCGCGAGGAGATTCGAAACGGCAATACACCACAGGCAAGTATCCGGGCGGGGTATGAGAAAGCATTTTCTACCATTGCGGATGCCAACATCACCACCCTGATCGCAGCATTCGTGCTGTTCCTGTTTGGTACGGGTCCGGTCAAGGGTTTTGCAGTGACGCTTTCCCTGGGTATCGTGACTTCCATGTTCACAGCTATCATGGGTACACGGGCTGTGGTTAACCTTATCTATGGCGGTCAGAAACGTGTCCGTAAGCTGGTAATTTAGGGGATTAACATGAAATTTCTGAATCGCAAAACCAATATTGATTTCATGAGCCGGCGTAATATTGCGCTGGTTTTCTCGGCCGTCATGATCGTTGCTTCAATCTCCTCCCTGGCGGTGAGAGGACTGAACTTCGGGCTCGATTTTACCGGTGGTACCCTGATTGAAGTTGGTTACCCTTCGGCGCCCAACACGAACGATGTAAGGGAAAAGCTGGCTTCTGCAGGTTTTGATTCGATAGTGCAGACCTTTGGCACCGCAACCGATATCGTCGTGCGTATCCCACCCAGTGAAGCTGAAGAAAGCAGTGCTGAATTATCCACGCGTGTATTGGAGGCATTAAGCCAGGGTGTTGAAGGCGAAATTGAAATGCGCCGTGTTGAGTTTGTCGGGCCGCAAGTTGGTGACGAACTGGCGGAGCAGGGCATACTGGCCGTTATTTATGCCATGGTGGGTGTTTTCCTGTACGTCATGTTCCGTTTCCAGTGGCGCTTTTCAGTAGGCGCGGTGGCGGCGCTGTTCCATGACATCATCATCAGTATGGGTATCATATCGCTGGTGCAGGTCGAATTTGACCTGACTGTAGTTGCAGCCATCCTGGCGGTGGTGGGTTACTCTTTAAATGACACCATCGTGTTGTTTGACCGTATCCGCGAAAACTTCCCGCGTTATCGCAAGCGCCAACCAATTGAAGTGGTTAACACCTCGGTTAACGAAACCCTTTCACGTACATTGATGACATCGACGACCACCTTGCTGGTGCTCATTGCACTGTTCTATTTCGGTGGTGAGATCATCCATGGTTTCGCATTTACACTGATCGTCGGTGTGCTTGTAGGTACTTACTCGTCCATTTATGTCGCGAGTTCGGCCCTGTTGATGCTGCGTGTAAGCAAGTATGACCTGATGGAAGTGGAAAAAGAGGGCGCCCAACTGGATGTCAGGCCCTGACCGGACAGGTTAGTGGTTATAAATTGAAAAAATCCCGGCAATAGCCGGGTTTTTTTGAACAACTTAACCAAAAAGCAATGTCGTTGCTGCGAACGGCCTTATCTCTTAGCCTTGGCCCAGCGCGGTTCAATCATCTTTCGCAATGGTGTCATCAACTTGTAGGGTGCTGCGAGAATTGAATGTGAATGTTCAACGGCATCATTCCCGTCGAAATCGGTAACCACACCACCCGACTCCCTGACCAGTAATGCACCGGCAGCGACATCCCATGATTTCAGGCCAATCTCAAAATAGGCATCCATTCTCCCGGCGGCCACCCAGGCGAGATCCAGCGATGCGGCTCCATTTCGCCGGATGTCTTCAATTTTTCTAAACACATCGCTAAAAATACCGGTGTAAACACTCATCATGCCACGCTGTCGAAATGGGAAGGCAGTGGCTACAATGGCGTTATCGAGCGACGTGCGAGCCGAAACCCTGATCCGGGTATTGTTCAGGTGTGCACCACTTCCACGGCTTGCACTGTACATTTCATCACGCATCGGGTCATAAACCACCGCGTGCTCCGTGCGGCCCTTGATCTGCAGGGCGATGGAGATGCCAAAGTGCGGCATGCCGTGCAGGTAATTACTGGTACCATCCAGGGGATCGATGATCCACACGTAGTCACTCGCGCCCTGCTCACCGCCTTCTTCCCCAAGGAATGCATGATCGGGGTGATAACGTTTGATCTCACGTACAATTTGCGCTTCGCTGGACTTGTCAATTTCAGTAACATAGTCGTGCCGTGCCTTTTGGGTCACGGGTATGCTGGCCACCTTGGGGAATTCCTGACGCATCAGGTCGCCGGCAATATGGGCTGCATTTATAGCGATGTTGATTAATGGATGGGCCATGGTGATAAAACCTTAAATGAGTATGAATCTATGAACTCGAAGGCGGCACAGGATACCAGAAGCGCGGCACAGGTGGCAGCACGTTTGTCACATATAAGAATAGTTTTGATCAATACCAGTCATCCGGGCAATATCGGCGCGACCGCGCGGGCCATGAAAGTCATGGGGTTGGCACAGCTACACCTGGTGAATCCTAAGACTTTTCCCTGCCACGAGGCAACGGCAATGGCATCGGGGGCCGATGACCTGCTGCAAAGGGCAGTTGTTCACGAGTCGCTGGAGTCAGCGTTGACGGGTTGCAGCCTGGTTATGGGCACAAGTGCACGACTGCGCAGCCTGCCGATGCCGCAGATGGACCTGCGTTCGGCTGCACAAAGTGTATTGGCGGAAAGCCAGGAACAGGATATCGCTATTTTGTTCGGCCAGGAGCGCGCCGGTCTTACCAATGATGAAATTCAGCGATGTCACCAGTTGGTACATGTTGATACCGATCCCAGCTTCGGCTCGTTAAACCTTTCCCAGGCCGTGCAGTTGATGGCCTACGAATTGCGTATGGCCGTCATCGGCGGGGCAGGTGTCGTGCTGGCGCCAACGGATTGGGAGCCGGTGGATGCAGGGCAGATGGAGATGTTTTTTGTTCACCTCGAAGAGACCCTGCTGGACATCGGTTTTTTGAACCCGGAACAGCCCAAGCGATTGATGGCGCGTATGCGTCGTCTGTTCAATCGTGCTCGGCCGGATCAGAATGAGATCAATATATTGCGGGGTATTTTGGCTGCTTCGCAGTGGGCTGCGGGTAAGCGGGATAGCTGAACTATCCTTATAGCTTCTGAGCCACTTGTTTCATGTTGACAGTGGAGGGGCGTTGCGGTGGCGGTATTGACTAGCAGGACTCGGCACAAGTGCTTCTCTGGGGATTCTGGGTCACTTGTTTCATGTTGACAGTGGAGGGGCGCTGCGGTGGCGGTATTGCTTTCCAGGACTCGCTCAAGCACGTCCTGTGGCGCTCGATACTCGACTCCTGTCTCGTACGGTCCTGGAAAGCAATCCCCCCACCCCA
>Ga0209456_10000551_pt1 | contig 20039 bp, 18 predicted proteins | sample COG_11_FD_184755 | JGI IMG/M metagenome (GOLD analysis project Ga0209456, IMG submission 184755) | Pelagic marine sediment microbial communities from the LTER site Helgoland, North Sea, for post-phytoplankton bloom and carbon turnover... | ecosystem: Environmental > Aquatic > Marine > Neritic...
AGCACCTCGTTGTCGCCGTCGCCGTCGAGGTCGACGATATTCGGTGGAGAGGCGGTCCACTGCAGCCATTCTGCCCAGCTCGGGTGAGGCCACTCGCCGCTATGGTCATGGTAGTGGTCGGCTTCGACCTGGGGGTCGGCCCATCGAATGAACTGCCCCCAAGTCAGGCGTTGGCCGGCGAACTCCGAGGCACGGTTGGTGAACCATGGAGCGCTGTCGATCGCGACGCCGTCGTGGTTGAAGGCTTGAATGTGATGGTTGTCGTAAGTCGCGATGATCTCCATCTCGTCATCGTCATCGATGTCCCCAATCGCAACGTTGAGGCCGTAGCAGCCAAACCCGCTGTGCCCCTGAAGGTTCCGATCTGCATCGTTGCCTTCGCCGGAGCGATTGTTGTATCGCGGCCACGCCGGTTGATGGGCGCCGGCCGGTTGGTAGGTGCGCCCATCGACGTCAAAGACGAAGACTTGCGCGCCGCCGTCCGCGGTGCTGGCAGTCTGCGTGGTCGTCGCCACCACTTCGATCAGGCCATCCCCGTCTAGGTCCGCAGCGGCCAGACCTCGGACCTCAGGTTGATTGCCGGCGGTGGTCGTATCGGCAATCCAGCGGCGATCGAGCGCTGACGAGTTACCCGACCAAGTGTAAGCCACGACCTGATGTCCGCGACCCACAACGATCTCCTGCGAGCCGTCTCCCTCGAGGTCGACGACGACATGGGGCGCATACACGCGCCCGTCATCGCCATCATCGGAATCGGCGAGCAGCTGCCGCTCGCTGTCGAATATGTACACCGAGTAGTACGCGGCGATCAGCTCATTGCTGCCGTCTCCGTCCAGATCGGCGATCACCGGTGCGGCATACCAACTGGTTTGGCCTCGAAGGTTGTCGACGAACACCGGTTCTTGCACCTCACCCGAAGTTTCCCCGGCCGCACAAATCGCGTTGCGCTCCCCCCCAGTGCTGCTGCCCCCGGTACGCGGTCCGTCGTCGCCGCTTCCATTGCTGCAGGCCATCGCTCCGAGCAACGAAAGCAGCCACGTGACCCCACGTCTACGACCCCAGATATTCATCGATCCCCCGGCTGCTCTCCATGCAAGAAAGCTCGTCCTCCATTGTAGCGGTCGGCCGATGCATCCCCAAAAGCGGGCGCCAGGTTGTTTTCACCGCGGCCCCTTGCCAGAAACCGCCAAGGTCCCTAAGTTCGGCAAATCGGGGCGTGGCGCTTTGCCCGCCCTTTGAACCCGCCCGGGAGCGATGAGCCCCGGGCCGTTAGGAGAACAACATGCATCCAGGTTTCTATCATCGATGGAAGCGGTCTCAGGAAGATCGCAGTGGCGAGGAATGGGCTTCGGCCTGCGGGCGCGAGGGCTGGCGACGGCATCGACGTTCGCACGGGCGTCCCGGCGTTCAGGCGTCGGGTTTTGGGGTTCGTCGACCTCTTCGCTACATGGCACACCGGCTCGATCTCGACGACGAGCAAATCGACACGTTGGCGGGCATCCTCAACCTGCTCAAAACCGAGCGAGCGCAAGCCCGGCTCGACGAGCAACGCAGCATCGCAGGCATTGCCGATGCGGTGGAAGGGGATGACTTCAACGCGGCTGCCGCAGCCGAAGCGCTGAGCGCACGCGTCGAAGCAGCGGAGCGCCTCAAAGAGGAAGTGCTGACGACCTTGGAAAAGACGCACGAAATGTTGGATCCGGAGCAACGCAAGCGCTTGGCGTACCTGCTGCGTTCCGGTCAGCTCACCATCTGACGCTCGATCCGCAGTAAGTCTGGTATCTACCTCTTGTGAAAGAAGGTCAGGCCAGCCGCACCGCGGAGTTCATGGCGCTGTTTCGGGCGATCGAGTCCTCGCTTCCGGCCAAGCGCCGGCTGTTCGAGGACCCGTTCGCCCGGCAGTTCCTCGGTCGGCGGTATGGTCTGCTCGCAACGCTCTGCCGTGTGCCGGGCGTTGCGGACCTCGTTGCCCGTTACATCGACGGCCGATGGGCGGGCGCGCGTTCATCGGCGGTGGCACGCACGAGATTCATCGACGAGACCATCTCCGCTGCGCTTGCTCGGGGCATCGACCAGCTCGTGATTCTCGGTGCCGGCTTCGACGCGCGCCCCTATCGGCTCGCTGGCTTGTCCGAGGTGGCTGTGTTCGAGGTCGACCACCCCGATACGCTGGCGAAGAAGCAGGCCGTCCTTCGGCGCGCATCCTTCGACGCGCACTCCCAGGTGCGCTCCGTGGGCATCGATTTCAAGTCCGCCGACCTAGGGCGCGTGATGGATGCCGCCGGTTACTCGAACGAGGGACGCACATTCGTCCTCTGGGAGGGGGTCACAAACTATCTGACCGAAGCTGCCGTCGACACAACGCTACGATGGTGTGCCCGAGCAGCCTCGGGAAGCCAGCTCCTCTTCACCTACGTGCATCGCGCGGTCCTCGACGACCCCTCGGCCTTTTCCGGCACCGAGACTCTATTTGCCACCTTGAAGGATGCCGGCGAACAATGGACCTTCGGCCTGGATCCCGCGGAGCTCGGAAGCTTCCTGAAGGAGCGTGGCTTGGAGCTCGAGCAGGACGTTGGAAGCGCGGAATACCGGGCCAGATACATGCCGCAGATTAGCCGAATCATGCGGGGCTACGAGTTCTACAGAATCGCCGTGGCCCGTGTGGCCTAGCGCAACTGAGCTTCGTGAACTCGAATCCAGACCAGCGTCGGGAACGGTAGCGTCTTTCCGGACCCGGTGCGCGGCACGACTTTGCGCCGCGTCGGAAAGACGGTTCCGCCGAAGGTTTGGTGATCGGTGCAGTAGTGCGATGCGACCGCGTATGGGCCGATGACCTCTGCGTGGTAGTCATGGCGGCGAAGGCGCGCCTGCCGGTCGAAGTAGAACACCTGCTTCTCATTGTGCGTCGGGAAGTCCTGCGGAAACGAAGCGGTGAGGCCACGCCAGGTCTGACGCTTGTAGGTGCAGGAGGCGCCTTCTTCGACCGTGACGTCACTGCGACAAAGCAGATACGGCGCCGTGATGTAGTTCCATACCGCGTATCCGGCGAAGTACGCCGAGTCGAGGTGGTCCCAGTGAAGCTGCTTTCGGATGCCCCGGAAGAACGCCCGCGGATTGCGGCGCTCGGCCAACATCTTTCCGTTGCGGTCCTCAATCCATGCGCGGTTCGGCTCGAAGAAGCCTGTTTGACCACCGCGAGGGAAGTCCCGGATCTCGGTCCGAGGTGAACGCAAATCGACGACGACTTCAGTGTGATGAAACGCGTCCCGAGTCGTCCGCATCAAGAAAAGAACGCCGCCCGTCGACATGACCGCGCGCACGGTCTTGGCCTCGTGCCACGCGGAAAACCCGCCGTGTGTGTCCATTACCTCCCGCAACAGCCCGCTCCGGGGTTCGACGTAGTTCCCGTTGGCCACAGTCCGATGCTTCCCCTTTCCGCTGCGCTACTCTGTCTTTCCAGCCACGATACGTCCAGCTTCCTTGGCGATGGCGCAATAGTACGCTGCCCCGACGGCGAGGGCGTCTTCGTCGAAATCAAAACGGCTCGAGTGGCTCGGGTAGCCCTCCATCTCGTCACCCCGAGCGCCGAAGCGCACATAACATCCCGGAATCTGCTCGAGGTACCATGAAAAATCTTCGCCTCCCATGTTGGCAGTATCGAGCGTGCGCACGTTCTTCTCACCGACGATCTGGAGCGCTGCCTCGCGGGCCAAGGCAGCCATCTCCGGGGTGTTCACGAGGACGGGCACGCCCTCGACGAGATCAATTTTGACGTCGGCGCCGTGAAGTTGCCCCACCGACTCAGCGATTCGTCGCAGTGAGCGATGCAGGTGTTCTCTCACCTCGGGATCCTGCGTTCGGATCGTGCCCTGAAGTCGCGCATGGCCCGCAATGACGTTGCCCGCGGTGCCTGCGTCGAAGCGACCGACCGAGATCACCGAAGGATGCGCCGGGTTCACTTCCCGCGAGACGATGGTCTGAATCGCCATGACCAACAGCGAACCCACGACGACTGCGTCGATGGTTTCATGTGGACGTGCGGCGTGGCCTCCCGAACCCCGAATCTCTATCGAGAAGCGGTCAGACGCGGCGTTCACCGGGCCGTCGGTCACGATCACAGTTCCCGTGGGGAAGTGCCGATCCAAATGGCCGCCAAAGATCATTGCGACGCCGTCCAGACCGCCGGCTTCGATCATGGCCGGCGCTCCGCGTCCTAGTTCTTCGGCAGGTTGGAAGATGAGGCGTACGGGGGCCGGAAGTTGGGGCTCGCGCGCCAGGAGCGCGGCGGCTCCGAGCAGGATGCTGACATGACCGTCATGGCCGCAAGCGTGCATGACGCCGTCGACCGTTGAGGCAAACGGCAACCCCGTCTCTTCGTGGATCGGCAGCGCGTCGATATCGGCCCGCAAGGCAATCGCTGGCGCGTCGTTCGCGGCGGGAATCTCGGCGAACACACCGGTGCCCGCCACGTCTTTGCGATATGCGATCCCGAGCTCTTCCAGAAACTCGCAGATCCGCGATGCTGTGCGGGTCTCTTTCCAGCTCAACTCGGGGTGGTGGTGAAGATCGCGGCGCATCTCTACGATTCGCGCGAATAGGGCCTGATCGAGAAGGCTCATGGCTGAACCTTACCCGGCTCGGTGGGCCCAGAAAAGCCTTCAGTCTGCCTAGTACTCGTCGAATTCGCCGCCTTTGACAAACTGGATATCCGGTTCGCCCACGACGCCGGCGCGTTGCATCGCGGCTTTGAGCTCGGGGGAGTCGAGGAAGGCACGGAGGGTGCCAAGGTCATTGGCGTGGTGGTAGACGATCACCTGATTGGGCCTGCCGAGCTCTTGATTGATGGCATGTCCAGTCAGCCACGCGATGGGAGATCAGGAGTGCGACCGGCGGAATGTCTTGACTCATCGTTCCACTCCTTTCGGGCTCCGTGGATTGGGAAGCCTGGCTCATTACCGCACAGAATGAGCGCGGCGAGCAAGGGCGCTTTTCGTGATCCGTTTCACTCGCTTAGCTCGAGCATTCGGCCAAGTGGAAGGTCGACGGGCGATAGGAGGCCTGGCTTTGCAGCGCAGACGAACGGAATGGCGTTGATCGCCTTGGTACCGGTCGACCAGGTTCCGATCAAATGGTCGTCCGCGTAGATTTCGTGTGTGAGTCGGCTGCCCGGTGTCCCTTTCACGTCTACCTCGATCCAGCCGTGCTTGGGGCCCTTCGCCAACCAAGAATCGCGAACGTATTCGACCCCGAGCAGAAAACGGAGCTCGATGGTTGCCACCGGGCTGTCGCCTTGCGTCGTCGATGCTTTCAGGAGCAAACCAGCCATCGTTCCCTTGCGGACGATGATCTTGTCTTCGTAGTCCTGAGTCGCGGGCTCGAACTCATACGAAAAAGCCGTGCCGTCGTGGGGGAGTCCGAGCTCCTCGCAGAGTAGGTCGGTCATCTCGTGAAGGCTTCTCGCGAAGATCGAATAGGCACCTCGTGGTCCGCTCGAGAGCTCTTCCTCTGACTTGCCGAAGCCGAACATGTGGAGGAATACCTCGCTCAGAGAAGCCTGTGGCTCGCAGGTCTTGATGTAGATCGACTCGACCTCGGTGCAGATCGACGAGCCGAGTAGGGCAAGCTCGTAGCTGAGGCCGGGATTGAGCCCCGTGCCATAGAGAGAGGACTGACCCGCTTCGCAGGCCCGTAGGATCTCCGCATAGCAGGAGCGCTTCTTCGGGTTCCAGCCCGCGATGATGCTGATGACGTTCTTTCCGCTTTCGAGGATGGGAATGATCTCGTCGTAGCGCTCGGTCGGCGGGTTGTAGAGCACGCAGTCCGCGTCGAGGGAGAGAATCTCGTCCATGTTTCGCGTCGCGCGGACACCGAGCGGGCCGATGCCGGCAATCTCTCCCGCGTCGATGCCGTTCTTTTCTTCATGGTGAACGTAGGCGCCTACGAGGTCCATCGACGGACACGCTGCGATGACACGAATCTGGTGCCTCGCGATCTCACCGGTGTACCACTGAATGATCCTGAGCTTCTGCATCCGCTACATTGCCTCGTTGGTCGCGCAGCTCACTTTCGTGTCATGCGCTCCAGAACTTTGTCACTGCGCTCTCCGTACGGGGGGACCATTCCAGCGAGCCGTTGCAGGTTGAGCCAGCCCTGCTTGTAGACCGCGCGCGGATGGCTGAACGTCCTGAACCCATCGAATCCGCGGTACGCGCCGATCCCAGACGCCCCGACGCCCCCGAAAGGCAGGTCCTCGATGCTTGCGTGGACCATCACATCGTTGATGCAGGCGCCTCCAGAAATCGTACTGTCGAGCAGCCAGCGCTGTGTGGAGTGATCCTGACTGAAGATGTAGAGGCCCAGGGGGCGAGGATGCGAATTGATGTAGGCGGTGCATTCTTCGAGGGCGTCGTAGGTCTTGATTGCCACCAGTGGCCCAAAAATCTCCTCCTGCATGATCTTCAACTCGTCGCCGGGGTTAACGACGAATGTGAACGGGATCTTATAGGTGCCTTGCTGCCCGCTGAAGTCCTCCCCAGCCGGGTTGATCGTTCGCACCTCAACGCCGGCGGACTCCGCTTCCTCCACATACGAACGTAGCCGGCGATAGTGGCGCTCGTGGATCACGGAGCAGCAATCCGGGTTGTCGCGCACGGTGGGAAACATCTGGCTCGTCCAGTCCGTCGCGTGCCGAATGAAGTCCTCGAGGTGATCTTCGGCGACCATGATGTAGTCGGGGCCGAGGCAAGCCTGCCCAGAGTTGAGGGCCTTGGCGGTCATGATGCGAACGGCCGCGTCTTCGAGGTTCGCGTCAGGCGCAATGATGACAGGGGACTTCCCGCCGAGCTCGAGTGTGACCGGTGTGAGGTTGTCCGCAGCGGCCCGCATCACCAGTTTCCCGATGTTCGCCGAACCCGTGAAACAAAGGTGATCGAGCGGCAGCGAACAGAAGTCTGCCGCAACGTCCGGCCCACCTGACACGCAGGCGACCTCTGTCTCATCGAAGGTCTGCGCGACGAGACGCTCCATCAGTGCCGCGGTTACCGGCGACACCTCCGAGAACTTGAGCATCGCTCGGTTTCCCGCGGCCAGCGCACCAGCCAAGGGCGAGAAGATGGTGTTGATGGGGAAGTTCCAGGTGCCGACGATGCCGACCACGCCCTTCGGCCGATATTCCACTCTCGCCTGGGCGCCGAAAAGCACGTGAGGCATGCCCGCTTGCCGCTTCTCGCCCTTCATCCAACGCCGAACGTGTTTCTTGGCGTACTTCAAGCTCTCCATCGTGGCGTATACGTCAGACATCAGCGACTGGTGGCGAGAGCGATTGCCGAAGTCCTGGTCGATCGCGTCGGCGATCTCGCCCTGACTATCGTGGAGAATCGAAAGAGCGCGATCCAAAAGACCGAGTCGCGTCTCGGCGCTTGCGAAGCCTTCCGCAACAAAGGCCGATCTCTGCTTTTCTAGCAGCTCTTTCATCACTGAGTCAGTTCCGGATTCTCGCGCCCGAGAATGCTCTGCGTGCGCGACTGCAGGCGTTCGTCGCTCTTCCCGAGCTTGGAAAGGATCCAGAAGCGACCATCGCGAATGCCTTCGATGGCCATGTCGGCTACCTCTTCCGGCTCGGTGAGCTTGAACTCCACGCCCGCGCTCTCCGCAAGCGCCTTCATGTCGACGTAGGTCGCGGGCGCCTGACCCTCGATGCGAAACGCTTCCGGACGAACACGATCCGAGTTCAGGATGTTGGTGTTGACCAGGTACGGTCCCGGGAAAAGAAGGTGTGCCTGCAGCTTGGCGCTGTCGATCAGGAACTGAAAGTGCAACACCTCGGTCAGGCTGGTGACCGCGGCCTTCGAAGATGCGTAAACCGGGGTCGTCGGCAAGGAGGCGATGCCTCCGTTCCCCGAGGACGTGTTGATGACGTGCCCCTCCTCTCCCCGCTCGAGCATAGTGGGTACAAAAGCCCGAATGCCGTTTGTGACGCCAATGACGTTCACTGCGTACGTCCACTGCCAATCCTTCTCGGGAATCGTCCAGATGCGGCGCTTGGCTTCTTTGACGCCGACGCCTGCATTGTTGAACAGCAGATGCACGTTGCCGTAGTTGGCGAACACGCGTTTTGCCAAAGCATCGACCGACTCTGCACGGGTGACGTCCACTTCCATGCCATCGACGGTGAGCCCCTTGCTTGCGAGCTCGTCCCGCGTCTTCGAGATCGACTCCTCGTCGACGTCGGCAATGACCACCTTCGCGCCCTCGCTCGCCAACTGGGCTCCAATAGCGCGCCCGACGCCGCTCGCGCCGCCAGTGACGACCGCCACCTTCTCCGAGAAGTCGCGCACGCTACGGCTGCTCCTTCGACCCGAGGACGACCTCGATGCCCTCCTGCGGGTCGTCGTATCGCTGAACGAGGAAAGGTTGCAGCCATTCACCGGGCACAGACCGAAGCACCTCGCCACCCGTCCTAGAAGCTCCTTCGGCGAATTCCATGCGGAGCAGCCGTTTGACCGGTACATCGATCAGCGGGTCGTGCGGAGCCTCGCGGAGGATAATCCGGCCGTCTTCGATGCGCCTCAGCGAATGGTAGTCACGCTCCCAGGTGAGCAGCGTCAACAATACGTCGCCATCGAATCCACCGTTGTCGCTCTTTCCGGGGGAGGCTGCGGGGAGCGCTTTGTAGCAGTAGAAGTGCTCGGTGAATTGCTTCGAGCCATCCGAGGGTTCCCCAAGCCTTCCATCGAGCTCGAGAAAGGTCACCCCGTGTCGCGTCACCTTCGCGTTCACCCGGTCGCCGTCGATCGAAAACTCAGTCTCGGCGATCTTCTTTGGCTCGCCATATCTTTCGCGGCCACCGATGACGACGAACTCGCCTTCCATCGGCATCGCAAGCACGTAGTACCCGGGACGGCCTTGGTAGGAGCAGGCAACGCCCACGGTGGCGGCGCCGATCTCTACCGTCCGATCCTCAGAGAGATGCATGGCGACGTTCGCAAACTGAACGAAAATCTCCGGGCTCGGCGCGGTTTCGAGGGGGCGCGGCAAAAGCGCTCTCGCAATCTCGGGCTCGGTCTCGTAGAGCGCGCGGATCGACTGGACCGTGTGACGAATCTTCGAGCCACCGGCTTTCGTGGGGCCTCCTTCGGAGCTGTTGTTCACATAACGTAGTCGCGCCATCTTCGTAACTCCTAGCTCGCCTGGGCGATGAAGAGACTCTTCTCGGGACCGACTCGGTTCGCAATCTCACTCAGCGCTGCCGCGTCGAGGGCGTAGCATTTGATGGCGTTTGCGCCGAGCATCTTCGTGAGCTCGTCCTCTGGAATGCCGGTCATGTACCGCAGCATCCTTTCCCGAGTGTGCGGCCAACAGCCCTCGGGATGTGGGAAGTCCGTACCCCACATGATGTTGTCCATCCCGATGTCGTGACGAACCGCAGTGCTGCCCTCATCGAACAGTGCCGATGCGCTGAGCCAGCAGTTTCGGTCGAAGTATTCGCTGGGCTTCATCGTGAGATTGGAACGGAAATCCCCGAGCTTTCCGCTGGTGTGTTTCACCGAGGCACGGACGTCCATCATTTCGAGCATGGAGGGCACCCAGAACTCGCTCACTTCGGTGAGGCAGTACTTGAGCTTTGGGAACTTTTCGAAGACCCCCCCGAAGATCATGTGCCAGAGCGGACGTGCGGCCCACCAAGCGAACTCGACCAGGAAGACCCCCATCGCGCCCGGCAGCTCGAAGTTGTAGTCGGGGGACGGTCCGGAATGGTTGTGTACCACGATGCCCCGTTCTTCACAGGTCTGCCAGACCGGGTAGTACTTGGGGTGGTTGTATGGATCGTAGTCACCCATCAGCGCAGGAATGAGAATTCCCTGGAGCCCGTTGTCGTGCGCCCACTCGACTTCCTTCACGGCTTGCTCGACGTCGTAGAGCATCGGCACGATGGCGAGCCCGATTCGGCGTAGCGGCAACATCTGACAGAACTCGGCGATCCAGCGGTTGTGTGCGCGGGCACCTGCCCACTGTAACTCGGGGTCCACGCCCCATGGTTTGAGACCAAGGCCCGCACCGAATGGCGGAGCGTTTCGCTCGGTGATGCCGTCTGGAAACAAAACTTCGGCCGCGACGCCATCATTGTCGATGACTTCGACACGAAGGTCCGAGTCCCAAGCCGCTGCGAGCTTGTTCTCGTTCCCGCTCCGCCACTTCTCGTTGTAGTCCTTGATGAGGAAGTCCTTTTCCCGAGCTGCCCGGATTGCGATCTCTTCTGCGACGCGCACGTCGAATGCATCACGATATTGCGGGTCGACGTAGTCCCGGTATTGTTCGGGCAAGAGGCCCGCGTGACCGTCGGTCGAGACGATCAAATAGCGGTCTTCGGCGGGCTTGGACATGGCTCTCTCATCAAGGTGCGGTCGCGTCGGCGTAGAACGAAGTGTACCACTTCCGAACCTCTGCGATCGGGCCATCCCCATCCGCGAACACCGGCTGGTCGCGCCAGCATTTGTTCTCCCAGATCGCCACGTCCTCGAAGTACCCGTTGCGTGCGGCTGCGACGTGCGCTTCCAAGACCTCCGGAGGCAGAGTCACGCCCTTGCCGGCCTTTAGAATGACACCGAAGCGCAGAAGCAATTTGTCCTCTTCCACCGGGATGTGGGCGTTGATCAACACCATGTCGTACGCCCACTGTAGGCGTGTGAACTGAATCGCGGGACCATGGTACGTGGCGACAGACACCACCGGGATGGGCTCGCCTTTGAGGTTGTGGCCACGGCCGAGCGAGTGCTGTGTCGCACGTGGACCATCGATGATGACTTTGAAGTCATCGATGAGTGTGTTGTGCACAGGCAGAAAGTGGGCGAGGTCCGCGATGTTCTCGATGACCTCGCGCGGATGGGTGGCGATCTCGATTTGTGCCTGCTGCAGCGGTGTCCAAGCGTCGTCGTCCATTTCCTCGATCGCCGGGACCTCGTAGTCCGGTTCGGAGCCTTCGGGTCCGAAGTACGCTAGGATCATCCCGCTGTGTTCCTGAACCCAATACGCATGGACGGCGGCTCGAGGAGGTATGCGCGATGCGTAGGGTACCTCGGTGCAGCGACCCGAGGCGCCAAACCGCCATGCGTGGAACGGGCAGATGATGTCGTTGCCCTCGACCCGCCCGCCATAGCCGAGGTGAGCGCCCAAATGGGGGCAGTGCGCATCGAGGAGGGTGGCCTTTCCGTCTTTGCCGCGAAAGAGGACGTAATTCTTGCCGAAGTAGCGAAGCGGCGTCACGCCGCCGGGTTCGATGTCCCCGCTCCAACTGATGAGGTACCAGCCTTTGGCGAAGCTCGCCTTGGCCGCGCCGTTGCGCGCGAGCGATTCTTGCATGACCGAAGCATAAACGCGCAGCCGCCCCCGGACTCATTGCGATTGACTATCTAACTATTCGCCCCGTTTATGGTTGAAATGGCCATCCACGACGCCCTGAGCCGCCTGATCATCGACTTCGACGAAGTAAACGACCGCGATGGAGAGGTGCGGGCCCGCGGCGTCATGCAATTTGGCGCGGCGCTCGAAGGCCCCCCAGGACGCCTGCACGGCGGTCACCATGCGTTCGTGCGCACGCTTCCCATCGTGCAACGGGTGACGGCGCACGAGCACGCCCGAACGTTTCCCTGCTCGGTCGACGTTTCCTTGCAGCAGGGGATCCGGCTCGAAGAGGCCATTCCCTTCGAAGCGACCTATCGGGCGGAGGGCGATGCTTGGCAGCTCAACACACGGTTCGAGGGCACCGACCGCCTGGTCGCGCGCGCCCACTCGATTCCGGACGTACCGCTGATGGATGGCGCCGAGCTCGAACATTGGCGTGCGCTTTACGACGGGGTCTCGCCCAGCGATGACAGCTTCGAGATGTTCGGCTTTACCATTCACCTTTCGAAGAAGGTGGTGTGGCTCGAGTCACGCGATCCGCTTCGTACGCTCCCCGACAGCCAGCATGCAGCGCTCGTCGAACCAGGCGGAACGCTCGGCCCAGTGTTCGTCAGCACTCAGCTCGACACCGTCGGCGCATCAGCCCGAGGTGCCCTGATGCGTCATCCGCATTTCACGAAGCACATCGAGATTCAGTTCGCCACCGGAGAGATCCCTGCCGAGACACACCTGCTCTGCCTCGCGGACCGAACCAGGATGGAAGAGGTTGCGTCTTCGGAAACCGCGCCCGTCGAAATCAAGGGCGAGCTCTTTGGCACGGCGCGCGTGCCGGTCGCACTCGTCGATGCGGAGTTCGAGCAAGTCTTCGCGACGGGAAAGGTCACCGTACACCCGGTCGACCCTGCAAAGTTCGAGGCACTCCAGAAGATGCGCCAGATCCGCACAGACCGCTGATGCCCGCTTGGATCGTCGTCCAACCGGAGCGGACTCTGGCAAATGTGCACGATCGCGGGCATTCTCTCTCCGATGTCAGCAAAGCTCGAGCACGCCAAGGCTCTCTACATCGAGGGGATCCGCGACGGCCGGGTTCGAGAAGCCGTCACTGTGCATACCGGCGCACGATACACGCAGCACAGCACCGGGGTCGCTGACGGCGTAGGCGGCTTCGTTCAGTTCTTCGAACCGTTCATACTGCGGAACCCGAAGCGTGACATCGAGATAGTGCGGGCTTTCGAGGATGGACGCTATGTCTTCGTTCATGTGTACCAGTCGCTGAACGAAGGCCAGCATCAATGGGTGACCACCGATCTCTTCGACACCGACACGGACGACAGGGTCATCGAGCACTGGGATGTCATCAGCGCGTTCGAGGGTCCGGGGGCTTCCGGGCACACCCAGGTCGATGGTGCGACCGAAATCACCGAGCTGGCGGAGACCGAAGCCAACAAAGCCACTGTCCGGCTCTTCATGACCGAGGTCTTGCAGAACCGTGATTTCTCGCGTTTCGATGACTATCTGGCCGAAGACCTGATTCAGCATGCGGTCGGCTTGGACGACGGCCGCGACGCGTGCAGGGAACGCATTCAGGAAGCACACGACGCAGGCGTGCGCTGCGAATTCGTGTTCAAGTTGATCGGTCAGGGCAACTTCGTCGTGAGTTACTCGAAGTCTGTTCGAGACGAGGACGCCGTGGCAGTGTTCAATATCTGGCGGCTGGCCGGAGGCCAAATCGTCGAACACTGGAGCAACGCAGAGACGATCGCTCCCCGCGAGGAGTGGGCGAATAGTGGGAAATTCTAAGGCCAAGCGAGCCGAAACCGGGAAGCGAAAGCCAGAACACGGTCGCCGATTTCGTCATCGCCAAGCGCTGGCCTCTGTTTAGGCTCCACGGGATTGATTTCAGTGACATTAGCTGAAATTATAGTTGCTCATGGATTCGACCCGACTGACTGGCCTGAATCTCAACTTGCTCGTGGCCTTGGATGCTCTCTTGTCGGAGCGCAACGTGACTCGGGCGGCTCGCCGTGTCGGCATCACGCAGCCGGCCATGAGCCAGACCCTCGCTCGGCTACGCGAGCTGTTCGCCGATCCGCTCCTGGTGCGCCGGGGGCGGGAGATGGTGCTGACGCCGCGCGCCGAGGCGATGCTGGTGCCTCTTTCGGATGCGCTTCTTTCGGTCGAGCGCGCGGTTCAGTTGGGGATGGGTTTCGACGCGCTGAAGTCGACGCGCATTTTCAGTGTCGCTCTTCCGGACTTGAGCGTGACCCTGATGCTTTCACCGCTTCTTCGTGTCATCGAGGAACAGGCGCCGGGAGTCCGAGTTCAGGTGGAGCCGCTCTCGATCGGCAGGCTCTCGGACCGGCTCGCTTCGGGTGCGATCGACCTGGTGCTCGCTGCGCATTTGGGCTCCTCCGAAGGGCTTCGCAGAGAGACGCTTCTGACCGACGACTACGTATGCCTGGTTCGCCGCGGCCATCCGTTGGCGCGCCGAAAACGAGCTCGAATCGACGACTACGCGGCGCACGGTCATCTCGCCTACACGCCGGTCGGATTCGTACCGCCTGCGATCTCGGAAGCCGTTCCCGGCTTTGCTTCGACTTCGGGAATCCGCGCGTCGGTTCCGTATCTACTCGCGCTTCCCGAGGTGGTCCGGAGCACGGATCTGGTGGCAACGGTGCCGAGGCGATTGCTGTCCGCGCCCATCGATCTCCGTGACGTCATTACGCTCGAGGCGCCACGCGAGCTGCCCGCGGTCGTGGATTCGCTCTGGTGGCACCCTCGTTTCGATTCGGACCCGGCCCATCAGTGGTTGAGGGAGCGCGTCCGCGAGGCCTTGGCCACGACCTGACGCACAGTCGCGACCGGTTCGCGCAGGAGTTTTTCGCAAACTCAGACTCCGGCTATAGTTGCGACATGCGACAACTAGCCCGACTCTCCCGCGTCTGCCTGTGCTTCTGCGTTCTGACCTTGGGCTGCAAAGGCGGCGGTAACGACGACGGCGACCTGGGCGGGGCCGGTGGTCGTGGCGGGGGCGCCGGCGCTGGCGGTAGCGGAGGCTCGGATGTCGGCGTGGGCGGCGGCGGCAGTGGTGGCGTTACCGCCGATTGCGAATCGGGCTCGATGCGTACTTGCTACGGCGGCCCGCCGGGTACCGCGAACGTCGGGGCCTGCACCACTGGCTTGGAAACATGCAACGACCAGGGCACCGGCTGGGGCGCGTGCGTTGGTTCTGTTCTGCCCGCCAGCGAGGTGCCCACTCCGCCGGGTCAAACGCCGATCGACGAAGACTGCGATGGCATGATCGACGAGTCCTGATCGCCGACGCCCGCCGGCCTGGATTGACATTTGGCGAAATTCGCATAAACAGTCAGCTCTGATCGTTTCTGAACTCGAGGGACTATGGGCAATGAACTGAGGTTTGACGGACGGGTGGCGATTGTGACCGGGGCAGGGCAAGGGCTCGGCCGCTCCCATGCGCTCTCATTGGCGGCGCGCGGCGCGAAGGTGGTGGTCAACGATTTGGGCGGCTCGACGTCCGGGGAGGGCGAGTCCGCGGAAACGGCCGACCTCGTCGTGGACGAGATCAAGAAGGCCGGCGGTGAAGCGGTGGCCAACTACAACTCCGTCGAGGACGGCGACTCCATCATTCGAACCGCAATGGACGCATGGGGCCGCGTCGACATCGTGGTCAACAACGCCGGCATTCTTCGTGACAAGTCGTTCAAGAACATGACCGACGCCGACTGGGACATCATCTTCCGCGTCCACAACTACGGCGCGTACAAGGTTACCAAGGCGGCCTGGCCGATCATGACCGAGCAGGGCTACGGCCGCGTCCTTTTCACGACTTCGTCCGCGGGGATTTATGGCAATTTCGGGCAGACGAACTACGGCTCGGCCAAGCTCAGCCTCGTCGGCTTTGCAAATACGCTGGCGCTCGAAGGACAGCGCAAGAACGTGCTGGTCAACACGATTGCCCCATTCGCCGCGTCGCGTCTGACCGAGGGGCTGCTTCCCCCGGCCGTGTTCGATTCGCTCAAGCCCGAGTACGTGACGCCGCTCGTTTCTTATCTGTGCAGCGAGAACAACGAGACGACCGGCGGCGTGTACGAGGTCGGTGGTGGATTCTACTCGAGCCTCCGCTGGGAGCGCACGAAAGGAAAGCTCTTCCGCCTCGGCCGCGAGGTATCTCCGGAGGCCATCGAGTCGAGCTGGAAGCAGATTAACGACTTCAGCGAGTCGAAGCACATCAGCAGTGTGATGGAGTCGCTCGGCCCCATCATTCAAAACGTCGAAGCGGGGCCCAGCAAGGGAGGCAACGAGTTCATCGACGTCGACGAAGCGCTTGGCTCGAAGTATCCGGATCGCGAGTCGAGTTACAGTGAGGGGGATCTGGCTCTTTATGCGCTCGGTGTGGGAGCGGCGACCGATCCCAATGACGAGCAAGCACTTCGACTGGTGTATGAAGGGTCCAGCGCCGGGATGAAGGCGTTGCCCACGTACGCAGTCATTCCGGGCACCAACGCAGTCCTTGGATTCGCGAAGGAAGGCATCACGGCTCCCGGCTTGAACTACGGGCTCGACCGGCTGCTGCATGGCGAGCAGTACGTCGAGCTCATTCGCCCGCTTCCGTTGAACGCAAAGCTCACGACCAAGGGCGTGGTCAAAGACATCTGGGACAAAGGCAAAGGTGCGCTCGTCGTCACGGCCTTCGATTCGTACGACGAAGATGGCGACCTCTTGATCAAGAGCGAGATGACGGCGTTCATCCGCGGTGCCGGTGGATGGGGTGGCGACCGCGGCCCAAGCGCGGACATCAATCTGCCTCCCGAGCGGCAGCCGGATGCGGTGGTCGAGGACGCCATTCCTGCAAATCAGGCGTTGCTCTACCGCCTGAGCGGTGACTGGAATCCGCTTCATGCGGACCCGGAGATGGCCCAGGCGTTCGGATTCGAGCGGCCGATCCTGCACGGTCTCTGCACGTTCGGGTATGCGGGGCGGCGCGTGCTCGAGAAGTTTGCGCCGGAAGCGAATCCGGACTTTTTCAGGAGCATCAAGGTGCGCTTTGCGGACAACGTGTATCCGGGCGACACCCTCATCACCGAGATGTGGAAAGAGTCGGATCAGCGCATTGTCTTCCAATGCAAGGTAAGGGAGCGCGACACGGTCGTGATCTCGAACGCCGCGATCGAGCTCTTCGAGGAGCTACCGAAGCCCAAGGAAAAGAAGAAGCCATCGGTCGCGCCGACCGCAGCGGACGAGGCAACGCAGGAGGCGGCCCTGGAGGCCACGGCAGCCGACATCATCGCCGCTATCGATCAACACTTGAAAGACAATCCCGGAATCGCAGAGAAGGGCGGAACGGTGTTCCAGCTTCAGCTGAGCGATCCGCAGAGCCTCTGGACGATCGATCTCAAGGCCGGCGCGGCCGGCGCAGGAGAGACTGCAAAGCCGGACGTTACGCTCAAGCTCTCCGAGGCCGACTACGTCGCGCTTCAAAAAGGCGAGGTGGACCCGATGAAGCTGTTCACGACCGGCAAGGTAAAAGTTGCCGGCGACATGATGGCTGTGAACAAGCTGGAGCTCCTGGGTGACATGCCGTTCGACTTGGTACTCGAAAAGGCTGAAGCTCGGGTGCGCGGCGGTGCTCTCGCTGCCCCGCCTCCATCTGCGGCGCAACCCTATGAGCCGCTTGCGCCAAGGCTCTTCGAGGCGCTCGGCAAGCGCCTGCAAGAACATACGAGCCTTGCCGATGAAGTCGGCGCGGTGCTCCAGTTCTACGTCAAGGATCCCGACTCGGATTGGGTCGTCGACCTGGCGAACAAACCACCGGCGCTCAAGTCTGGCAAGACCGATGGCGCAACGACGATCATCACGGTCGATGATGCCGATCTGGCAGTGCTCAGCAGCGGCGAGATGACCACGCAATCGCTCTTTCAACGGGGCAAGCTTCGTGTCGACGGTGACATCCAGATTGCGCATCGTCTCAACTTTCTCAAGGGCCTGATCTAAACTCGCGTACAGGAACGCGAAGGAGCAACGATGGGACGCAAGGTAAATGTAATCGGAGTCGGTATGGTGCCATTTGCCAAGCCGGGCCAGAGCGAGGACTACAATGTGATGGCGGCCAAGGCGATCAAGACGGCATTGGCCGACGGAGGCGTCGAGTACGGCGAAGTCGAGCAGGCGGTTGCGGGCTATGTCTTCGGAGACAGCACCTGCGGGCAGCGTGCGGTCTACGACGTGGGGCTCACCGGGATTCCGGTCTACAACGTCAACAACAACTGCTCGACGGGGTCGAGCGCCTTGATGCTGGCCAAGCAGATGGTTGAAGGCGGCATCGTCGAGTGCGCACTGGCCGTGGGCTTCGAGCAGATGCAGAAGGGTGCCCTCGGTGCCGCATGGAACGACCGGCCCAACCCGCTCGGTCTTCACGTCAACGTGATGAACGAGACACAGGGGTTCACCTCCGCGCCGCCTGCGGCTCAAATGTTCGGCGGAGCGGGACGCGAATACCGCTGGAAGTACGGCGCCAAACGCGAAACCTTCGCGAAGGTGAACGCGAAAGCCCGTCAGCACGCGGCGAAGAACCCCTACGCGCTCTTTCGCGAACCCCTGTCGGTCGAAGAAATTCTCGCTTCTCCCGAGGTGTTCGATCCGCTCACGCGCTACCAGTGCTGTCCTCCGACCTGCGGCGCCGCCGCGGCGATCGTGTGCTCCGACGATTTCGCCAAGAAGAAGGGCATTTCGAATCCGGTCTACATTGCCGCGCAGACCATGCGAACGGACTATGGTTCGAGCTTCGAGGACTCGATGATCAAGATGGTCGGCTTCGACATGGCCAAGAACGCAGCGCAGGCGGTGTACGAGGAAGCGGGCATTGGGCCCGAAGACGTCGACGTCGTCGAGCTCCACGACTGCTTCACCACCAACGAAGTGCTCACCTACGAGGCGTTGGGGCTTTGCAACGAAGGTGAAGCCGAGAAGTTCATCGAAGACGGGGACAATACCTACGGCGGCAAGTTCGTCACCAACCCAAGCGGCGGTCTTCTCTCCAAGGGACACCCGCTCGGAGCAACCGGTCTCGCCCAGTGCACCGAGCTCGTATGGCACCTTCGAGGCCAGGCCGAAGATCGACAGGTCGAAGGCGCGCGCGTAGCGCTCCAGCACAACCTTGGCCTCGGCGGCGCCGCAGTCGTGACGATGTACCGCCGCGACTGAGGAGCGACCAAGCGTGAAGAAGGCGGGAACCGAGGTCGCGACGAAGAGGGAGCGCGTGCCCCAGGCGGAGCGACGCCGGATCACCCGCGGCAAGCTTCTCGATGCGACGATCGAGAGTCTGATCGACATCGGTTATCCGCGGACCACCACCGTTGAGGTTGGCGAAAGGGCAGGGCTTTCGCGGGGAGCCCAGCTCCATCATTTCCCGAGCAAGGCCGATCTTCTGGTCGCCGCAATCGAGCATCTGGCGGACGAGCGCTCCAAGGAGTTCGAGGCTGCACTCGAGGCGCGGCTCGAAGAAGGGGACGAACCGATCGACACCATGGTCGACATGCTCTGGGCGATGTTCTCGGACCCGCTCTATTGGGCAGTCATCGAGCTCATGGTGGCAGCACGAACCGATCCCGAGCTCCTCGAGAAGCTCGAGCCCTTCGAGCGCAGCCTTGGTGCTCGGATCTATGGGGCGTTCACGAAGCTCACCGGCCGCGGCGATCGTGAGGCGAAGGCCGCCGTCGAAATGACCCTCTACTTCATGCGTGGCCTGGCGATGGAGCGCATCTTCCGAAAAAAGGATGCGCACTACGACCAGCTGGTCGAGCGTTGGAAAACGCAGCTACGCGCCGTGCTCGGCTGAGAATTAGTCGCTGCCGGCCAAGAACGCGTAGCCTTGCCCCGCGCTTCGTCGTTTCAGAATTTGAATGTGTTGAACGACGTCGGGACGCTTGAGCAGCAAGTCGCCAAACTGGGCGGCCGGCATGCGCAACACGAGAACGTCGCTCGCAGCCTGTACGGTGACGGGCGACGGCAAGCGCATCAGCAGCGACTCCTCGCCCAACGCCTGCCCGAGCTCCATCTCCCCGATTCGCGTTCCATCGGCCTTTCTGGTGACGACGCGACCGTGAAGCGGAAGGTACACGCCGTCGGCGCGTTTGCCTGCTTCGAGAATCTTGGTGCCTTCGAGCGCGCGGCGCACTTCGAACAAGCAAGCGACGTTTCTCCGCGTCACTTCGTCCAAGGCAGTGAAGATGGGATTCGTGCGGAGCAGAGTCGCGATGAGCCGGCGGCACAGGATCTCGAGGAGCACGTCTCCGAAGGGAGGATGCAGCTCGACCAGTTGATCCAGAAGCATCTTCTCGATTCGAAGTGTGCGTACTCGGCCGCAGGCGACGATGTCCTCCCCATAGCTCACGTGAGAGAGCAAGCAGGATACACCGGCCACGTCCCCTTCACCGAGGAGCAGACTCCGTGTGTCGGTCCCTCGCTGACCCACGACATTGCCCTCTACGATCACGTGCAGGGCATCCGCAGCGGTGCCTGCGGTGACCAGACGCTCTCCGTCTTCCGCGTCGACCAGCGTCGATCCTCTGACGAGGGCGCCCAGAATATTCCGCGGTACTTCAGCGAACAGCGGCATCGAG
>Ga0209456_10000552_pt1 | contig 20036 bp, 20 predicted proteins | sample COG_11_FD_184755 | JGI IMG/M metagenome (GOLD analysis project Ga0209456, IMG submission 184755) | Pelagic marine sediment microbial communities from the LTER site Helgoland, North Sea, for post-phytoplankton bloom and carbon turnover... | ecosystem: Environmental > Aquatic > Marine > Neritic...
CGAGGCCCTGGCGGCGGCGGAACAACGCCGCGCCGAAGACCTCGAGCAGCGCGACGGCATCCTGCTCAGCACGTACCTGACGGTCGATGAAATCGAGTCGCTGCGCAATCGCCGGAAGGAATTGCTGGACGGCCAGATCCGCGTGACGGAAGTCTACCTGGCGAACCTGCGTGAGAAGCTGCAGAAATTGCAGACCGATGCGTCGCGGTTCCAGCCATATAACTCTGACCCGAACGCCCCGCCGATTCATGACTGGCTCGCCAAGGAGCTGTCGAATACGCTGAATTCGATCCTGGTCTACGAGAAGACGCTGGACGACACCCGCGTTCAGCAGTCCGAAATCGTCGCGAAGTTTGAAAAGGACATCGACCGCTTCAGGCACCTGAAGGGCCTGAACTAAAGGGGGACACTCTGCTTTTGTCCGGCCATCGGACAAAAGCAGAGTGTCCCCAATTTCTCAGCCGTGGCCCGTGTGGCCAAACCCGCCCGCACCGCGCCGGCTCTCCTCGAACTCTTCCACGATCGCGAAATCGGCCTGCACGACCGGCACGAAGACCATCTGTGCGAGACGCGCGCCGGGTTCGACGACGAAGGCTTCATCGCCACGATTCCACGTCGACACGAATACCTGACCCTGGTAGTCGGAATCGATCAGCCCGACGAGATTTCCCAGCACGATCCCGTGTTTGTGACCGAGCCCCGAGCGCGGCAGGATCACGGCTGCCAGCGACGGATCCTCGATATACACGGCGATGCCGCTGGGCACGAGCACCGTTTCGCCGGGCGCGATCGTCAGCGGCTCGTCGACGCAGGCGCGCAGGTCGATGCCGGCGGATCCGGCCGTGGCGTAATCGGGCAGCGCGAATTCGTTATCCAGGCGCGCGTCGAGAATCTTCAACTGAATCGTCGGTCGTGACATTTCCTGGGGCCTTATGAGGCTGATGGTTGGCGAATCGGGGTCGGCGCGTTGGCCGCGCCCTGGTAACGGTCGGCGACCGTGTCGATGATCCGGTCCGCGAGCCGCGTCTTGGGCATCCGCTCGATGGCCTCGCTGCCGTCGGACCACAGGATCAGCACACTGTTGTCGTCCCGATCGAAACACAGTCCGGCACCGACGAGGTTGCCGACGATCATGTCGAGCTTCTTGCCCGTCAGTTTCGCGCGGGCGTGCTGCTCGAGTTTCTCGGTCTCGGCCGCGAAGCCGACCGTGAACGGACCGCGCTCGAGTGCAGCAACTTCGGCAAGCACGTCGTTCGACTTGACCATGTCGACCTGCAGCGTGTCCGCCTTCTTCTTGATCTTCTGTTCCGCCACCGCCGCGGGGCGATAGTCGGAAATCGCCGCCGCGCTGATGTAGATATCGCAGCTCGCTGCCCGACCCATGACGACCTCGCGCATCTGCGCGGCCGTTTCCACGTCGATGCGTTCCACGCCGCTCGGGGTCGCGAGGCTGACCGGCCCGGCCACGAGCGTCACATTGGCGCCCGCCCGCGCCGCTGCCTGCGCTACGGCAAACCCCATCTTTCCGGAACTGCGGTTGCTGACGTACCGAACCGGATCGATCGGCTCCCGCGTCGGTCCGGCCGACACGAGCACGGTCACGCCATTCAAACGGCCCGTGTCCGTGATCGGTGCGTCGGTCCAGAGTGCTGCGACGATATCGTCGGGCTCGGTCATGCGACCCGGTCCGACATCTCCGCAGGCCTGCGAACCCGTCTCCGGACCGATGAAGCGCACGCCCCTGGCCTGCAGCGTCTTCAGGTTGTCCTGGGTCGCGGCGTTTTTCCACATCGCCTGGTTCATCGCCGGCGCCAGCGCCAGCGGCGCCTCGCTCGCGAGACACAGGGTCGTCAGCAGACCCGTCGCCGTGCCGGTCGCGAGTTGGGACATGATGTTCGCCGTCGCCGGAGCGACCAGTATCAGATCCGCCCACCGCGCCAGCTCGATGTGACCCATCGCGTCTTCCGCCTGCTCGTCCCACAGGTCGCTGCGCACGGCCCGGCCGGACACGGCCTGAAAAACGGTCGGCGATACCATCCGCGCGCCGCTCTCGGTCATGACGACCTGCACGTCGGCGCCGCGCTCGCGCAGGCGCCGAACGAGATCGGGACTCTTGTAAGCCGCGATGCCCCCGGTGATGCCGAGGATGATCCTGGAATAGCGTGAATCAATCATGGTTCTGAGCGAATAGATTACCGCAAAGCAGCCTGAAAAACGGATTAATGCGTGCATTCCGGGGAACCATCCTGCACCCCGTTTTGTCGACGAGCAGCATGGTTTTGCAGGTTGCCTGGCCTCGGGCGATCGCGACAATGGTCGTCATGCGGCCCATGGGAATCAAAGACTGGCCGGTCGGAGACCGACCACGAGAACGCCTCGTGCACGGCGGCGCGGGCTGTCTCGGCGATGCGGAACTGATCGCGATCCTGCTAGGTCGAGGCACGTCGGGGCATACGGCGGTCGATCTCGCCCGCGCCCTGCTCTCCCGGTTCGGCAGCATTCGCGGCGTGCTGAGCGCGTCCCACGGCTCGCTGCAGGAAATCCACGGAATCGGGCCGGGGAAGGCGGCGGTGCTGCTGGCGGCCCGAGAGTGCTGCTCACGATTCATGGAGCAAAAGCTCACGCCGGGCAAGCAGATCGGATCGCCGGGGGACAGCACGCATTTTTTACTGGCGCGCCTGCGGGACCGGCCCCATGAGGTGTTCTGCTGCCTGTTCCTGGACAATCGCCACCGGGTCCTGGCGTTCGATGAGCTGTTTCGCGGCACGATCGACAACACCACCGTGTACCCCCGCGAGATCGTGAAGCAGGCACTGCACCGCAACGCTGCCGCCGTCATCCTGGCTCACAATCACCCATCGGGCGTCGCCGAACCCAGCGAGGCAGACCAGCTGATCACGCGGCGCATTCGCGACGCGCTGGAGCTCGTCGACATCCGCCTGCTCGACCACTTCGTCGTCGGCGACGGCACGTGCGTATCCCTGGCGGCGCGCGGCATGGTCTGATGGCCGCAAACCCGCGTGGAAACTTGTGTCGAGAACGCCAGACTGGTATAACAACGCGCCTTTCGCCACACGAGTGGCGCAATGTTTACGTAGCCCCTCGGCGCCGCGTAAAGAAACTAATAAATTCAGAGGTTTATCATGGCTCGCGTCTGTCAGGTCACCGGAAAACGCCCGATGTCGGGTAACAACGTGTCTCACGCTCACAATAAGACCCGGCGTCGCTTCCTGCCGAACGTGCATCCGCACCGTTTCTGGGTCGAGAGCGAGCAGCGTTATGTGAAGCTGAAGGTCTCTAACAAGGGCCTGCGGATCATCGATAAGCTCGGTATCGAGAAAGTCGTCGCCGACCTGCGGGCCCGCGGCGAGAAGGTCTAACCGGAAGGAGTCAGGTTATGCGCGACAAGATCAAACTGGTTTCTTCGGCGGGTACCGGCCACTACTACACGACGACGAAGAACAAACGGCTGCACCCTGAGAAAGTCGAAATCCGCAAGTTCGACCCGGTGGTGCGGAAGCATGTCATGTACAAGGAAGCGAAGATCAAGTAACCCGATCTTTGGCTGAGTAACTCGAAGAACCCGCCTCCCGGCGGGTTTTTTGATTTCCAAACTTTTCGCCGTCGGGCAGCGGCGCCAGCGCTTGGCGCGGAACCCCGCATTCGAATTATCTCGGCTGCGTTGTCTCAATTCGCGCGGATCGTGGATGAACTGCCGAGCCCGGCCTACTTCCGCAACGAAATTCCCTCGCTAAAAGGCTTCAGGAATTTGTTCCGGAAGTCTCCGGGCTCTCCGCCGAAGGTCGTCAGCGGGCGCGGTGAGTCACTCGGTCGGAATGGCGGGCGTCATTCAAGCGCGCTACTTCGGTCAGGGTTTTCCGGAAAACCTTTTCCGGAGTCTTCGCAGGAAAAGATTCTTCCGGAAAATCCGCAATCCGTGCACGAGCCGAACCTCGCACCCAGGAACCGGTGGCGAAAAACCGAATAACCTGAAACGCGGAACGTCGCGTCAGGCGGCAGCCGGCTGCGGCAGATATTCGCGAAGATTGGCTGAGAATTCGTGCAGGGCGTCGATGCCGCTGGACTCGGCCCGGTTGCACCATTCCTTGAGCTGCCCGACGAGCCTCTCATTGCTGACGTTCGCCTGGTTCCAGAGATCCAGCAACTGCTGGCGGTATTCGTAGACGGTCCGCAGCGCGGCGTTGTCTTCCAGCAGGTTCGCGAGCTTCGCTTTCGCTGCGTCGTCAAGAACGACCGGTCCGGCAACGAGCAGCTTGCGGGCGCGTTGCAGGACGTGGTCTTCGCGATGCTTGCGCTTCTCTTTACGAAACACCGGCAGCGTGACCTTGCGCGTGTAGTCGCGCAGGACGTGCATACGATTCTGCATGACGGCGGTCAGCGTCTGGATATCGACCTGCCGCGGACTGGGGGACAGAGCGGGCGTCGGGACGACGCGGCGTACCTTGCAGAGACCGAGCGGTCTCATCATCGAGATGTAAAGCCAGCCGATGTCGAACTCGTACCAGCGCACGGAAAATTTGGACGAGGTCGGGAACGCGTGATGATTGTTGTGCAGCTCCTCGCCGCCGATCAGGATCGCGATCGGCGTCAGGTTCGTCGACGTGTCGTCGGACTCGAAGTTGCGGTAGCCCTTGGCGTGCCCGAGGCCGTTGATGACGCCGGCCGCGAAGACCGGCATTGCCAGCATCTGGATTGCGAAGATCGTGATGCCGATGACGCCGAATAAAATCACGTCGATCGCCAGCGTCGAGAGCAGGCCAAGCCAGCTGTGCGGCGCGTATATCTTGCGCTCGATCCAGTCGTCGGGCGTGCCACGGCCATATTTCTCCAGCGTTTGTTCGTTCGCCGCTTCTTCACGATAGAGTTCCGCGCCTTCGGTCAGGACTTTCTTCAGGCCAAAGACCTTGGGGCTATGCGGATCGCCCTCGCGCTCGACCATCGCGTGATGCTTGCGGTGGATAGCCACCCACTCTTTCGTCACCATGCCGGATGTCATCCAGATCCACAGGCGGAAAAAGTGCCGCAGCACCGGGTGCAGGTCGATCGAGCGATGCGCCTGGTCGCGGTGCAGGTAGAGGGTCACGCCCATCATCGAAATCTGGACCATCAGGAAGGCGACCAGAATGAGTCCCAGAACAGAGAGATTCAGTAACCCGCCGTCCAGAAATTCGAGAATTCGGTCCATACACTTGCGTCCCAATAGAGTCGACAACGACTATAGCCGAACCCCGCAATCACTCCAAGGAATCACCGCCAGAATGGGTGGTTCACGCAACCCGCCGTCAGGCATGTAATCGACTGAAAACTATGCATACTTTAGCTGTAATACGGCGAATGCCCGACTGTCGGACGGCTAACACAAATGCCTGAATTACCCGAAGTCGAGACGACGCGGCGAGGCATCGCGCCGCGCCTGGAAGGGGCGCGGGTCGAACGCGTCGTCGTGCGCGAGCGGCGGCTGCGCTGGCCGGTTTCAGCGGATCTGGAGGAGCGCCTGAGCGGCGAGACCATCGACTCCGTGGACCGCCGGGCCAAATACCTGTTGCTGCGAACGGCGCGCGGCACGCTGATCGCCCACCTCGGCATGTCCGGCAGCATGCGCTTCGTAACGCCTGAAATTGAGCCGAAAAAGCACGATCATGTCGACATATGTACGGATTCGGGCGACATCCTTCGATTCAACGACCCGCGACGATTCGGCTGCATGCTGTGGACCGGGGACCCGCCCGAAGAGCATCCGTTGCTGGCCGGCCTCGGACCGGAGCCGCTTGGGGACGAATTCGATGGCGCGCATCTACACGCGAGCGCCCGGGGCCGCCGCGTCGCGATCAAGCAGCACATCATGAACGCGAGCGTCGTCGTCGGCGTCGGCAACATCTATGCGAGCGAATCGCTGTTTCGCGCCGGCATCCATCCGAAACGCGCGGCCGGACGCGTGTCACTGGCGAGGATGGAAAGCCTGGCGAATTCGATCAGGGAGGTGCTTGACGAGTCGATCCGTTTCGGCGGCACGACGCTGCGCGATTTCTACAGTGGCGAGGGCAAGCCGGGTTACTTCCGGCACGAACTCCGCGTGTACGGGCGCGCCGACGAGCGCTGCGTGAAATGCAGCCAGCCGATTAGACAGGCCGTCCTCGGCCAGCGGTCGACTTTTTATTGCATCAACTGCCAGACGTGACTGGCGTCTGACTAGTAGACCCGGCCCTCGATCTTCGCCCGCGGATCCGTCGCTGCGTCGACGTCGCCGGTGTCGAAGTCCCAGGTCACCACGTTCATGTTGCCGTATGGACGCCTGACCTCCTGGACAACATGCCCCATTTCCTCGAGTCGCGCCTGTTCACCTTCGGCCAGGGCACCCGACTCGAACGAAATTGCGTCCGGTAGGAACTGATGATGGAAACGTTTTGACCCGACTATTTCTTCGGCGGTCGCGCCGTTCATCCATTCCATGCTCGCCAGAAACACCATGGAGATGATGCGGCTGCCGCCGGGCGTGCCGACAATCGCGACACCACGATCGGACTCCAGGAACGTCGGCGACATGCTGGACAACGGTCGCTTGCCGGGGACGATTGCGTTGGCGCGCGAGCCGACGAGTTCATAGTTGTTCGCCGCCATCGGTTTGACCGCGAAATCGTCCATCTCGTTATTCAGGATGACGCCGGTCCCAGGGACCATGAAGCCGGACCCGTACCAGGTGTTTACCGTCATCGTTCCGGCCACGCGATTGCCGTTCTCGTCGATGATCGAGAAATGCGTCGTATCGTTGCCCTTCGGACCGTCGGCGGAAACGCCTGCCAGCATGTCGCTGGGCGTCGCACGATCCGTGCGAATCGATACGCGCTGACCCGCGGCATAGTCGGAATTCATCAGGCGTTCGACCGGAACATCGACGAAGTCCGCATCGCCGAGATACACGGCGCGATCGTGAAACGCCCGCCGCATCGATTCGGCGATCAGGTGCTTGCGCGTCGCGCTGTCGACGTCGTCGAGGTCGTAACCATCGAGGATGTTGAGCATATTCGCGATCGCGATACCCCCTGACGAGGGCGGCGGCGCCGAGATGATTCGCGTGCCGCGGTACTCGAATGTCAGCGGCTCTCGCTCGATGACGCGGTAGGCATCGAAGTCTTCGAGTGACCAGATGCCGCCGGCGTCACGGTTGCCGGAGACCAGGAGTTCCGCTGTCTGGCCGTGATAGAACTCGCGCGTGCCGCCGTCCGCGAATCGTTTTAGCGTGTTGGCGAGATCCGGCTGTCGCAGCACGTCCCCCTCTGCAGGCAGCTCGCCATCCGGATAGTAAACCGCTCCAAGCGCAGGCCAGCGATCCGTCGTCTTGCGGCGGAACGTCAAACCGAGGAGCAGGCGACGATGCACCGGGAAGCCTTCTTCGGCCAAGCGTATCGCCGGCTCAAGCGTCCGCTTGAGCGGCAGACGGCCATAGCGCTGCGCTAAATGTTCCAGGCCCGCTGCCTGGCCGGGAATACCCGCTGCGAGCGGCCCGTTCAACGACGCCCCCTTGATCGGCTCACCCCGCTCATCTAGATACATCTTTTCGGTCGCTTTCTTCGGCGCGACTTCGCGCGCATCGACGAACACGTTGCGGTTGTCGTCAGCGAAGTGCAGTAACCAGAACGCACCGCCACCGAGTCCGGATGCATAGGGCTCGACAACGCCGAGCACGCCGCTGACGGCGACAGCCGCGTCGAAGGCATTGCCGCCGGCCTCGAGGATCTCGTAACCGGCCTGCGTCGCGAGCGGGTGCGCCGACGCGATCGCGGCCCTGCCAGGGACCTCTGGCGCAGTGGCTACCGCGCTGACGAGCAGCAGCACCACGACGAAAACATGGATCAGGTAGTTTTTCATGCGTCGGTTCTAGTGATTCAGGTCACGCAACGCGCGCACGACCTTCGGATGAACGAACTTGCTAACATCCCCGCCGAGCGACGCAATCTCGCGCACCAGCGATGACGACAGGAAACTGTATTCGTCCGTCGGCGTCATGAACACCGTTTCGACGTTTTCCTGCAGGTGCCGGTTCATGCTCGCGAGTTGAAACTCGTACTCGAAATCGGACACAGCGCGCAGACCGCGGATAATGATGCCTAGCTGGTTCTCCATCGCGTATTCGACCGTCAGGCCCTCGTAACCGTCGACGCTGACATTCGGTAAGTCGGCCAGCACGATGCGGGCGAGTTCGGTGCGCTGCTCGAGGTCGAACGTCGGTGTCTTGCCAGGACTGGCGGCGATCGCGACGACCACCCGGTCGAACAGGCGCGACACACGCCTGACAAGCTCAAAATGTCCGTTGGTAATCGGGTCGAAGGTACCCGGATACATTGCACCGACTGTCAATCGCCCACCCTCAAGAATGCTCTACTGTGAATCAGCCTCTTTTCGCCAGCGCGTAGCGCACCTGGCCGGCCGTCTTGTCGCGGTCTACGACCCAACCAGGCGGCAAGGCCGGCAGGTCGTCGTGACGGCTCATCTCAAGGTAGATCCTTGCCCCGTCCGCAAGCCAGCCGCTTCCCAGCAGTGTACACAATATTGACAGGTCGAATTCCCCGAACGGCGGGTCGAGCCAGACGATATCGAAGGCTCGGGGTTCGCCGCGAAGGTACCTGAGCGCGTCGGCCGCGACGACGGTCGCGCCGTCACACGCGAGGTGCTCGATGTTGTCGCGCAAATGAGCGACGGCGGCAGGATCCTTCTCGACGAAGACAGTTTCGCCGGCTCCGCGGGACAGAGCCTCGAGACCGAGGGCGCCGGAACCGGCGAACAGATCCAGGCACCGCGCGCCGTCGATGATCGGCGCGAGCCAGTTGAACAGCGTTTCACGCACACGGTCGCCGGTCGGCCGTACGACCGTGCCGAACGGCAAATCGATCCGGCGCCCACGCCAGGATCCGCCGATGATGCGCAGCTGCCCGGGGCGGCCAGGTTTTCTACTCTTGCCCATGATTGCGATTCTGAACAAATTCGCGGCACTTCGCATTATTCGGGCCCGGGATCGAGTGGCACCGGTTGTTCATTTGGCGTTCGAAATGGGTACCATGCCCGCCATGTCGACGAAGTCAAAGGAACAGAAAGGGCGCTTCTTCGGGCGCCTGCGCGAGAAACTCGGCGACGGCAAGGGCCTGAAACTGTCCCTGAGCCTGACCGGACGAAAGCTCGATGCCGAACTCGAGGAAGAACTCGAAACGCAGTTACTACTCGCCGATGTCGGCATCGAGGCATCTGAACGCATCGTGGGTTCTCTGAAGAAGCGAATCGGCGGCAAGGCGATCGGCGACGAAGCCCAGGTTCGCGAAGGTCTGCGGCAGGCGATTGCGGAGATGTTGCGGTCTCACGCGCGACCGCTCGAGATTCCGCCAAACCGCCGCCCGTTCCTGCTGTTGGTGGTCGGCGTCAATGGCTCGGGAAAAACGACCACGATCGGCAAACTCGCCAAAAAGCTCCAGGAACAGGGCCTGACGGTCATGCTCGCGGCCGGCGATACGTTTCGCGCGGCAGCGATCGAACAGTTGCAGACATGGGGAGAACGCAACGATATTCCCGTCGTCGCGCAGGAGCCCGGCGCGGACCCGGCCGCCGTCGTGTTCGATGCTTTCGAGTCAGCGAAGGCGCGCAATATCGACGTCGTCCTGGCAGACACCGCCGGCCGATTACAGAATAAGTCCGGGCTGATGCAGGAGCTTGCGAAAGTCGTGCGCGTCGCAAAGCGGCTGGACCCGGACGCTCCGCACGAAACCATGCTCGTCCTCGACGCCAGCCTCGGCCAGAACGCCGTCAACCAGGCCGTCGAATTCCACGATACGGTCGGCCTGACCGGCATCACGATGACCAAGCTCGACGGCGGCGGCAAGGGCGGGGTGCTGCTCTCGATCGCGGAGCGCCTCGATATTCCGTTTCGTTACATCGGCGTCGGCGAAGGTATCGACGACTTGGGTGTGTTTGACGCCGACCAGTTTGCCGCCGCCTTGACGGACACCGGCGGCTGATCGGCGGGGCGAGATCATGATCCGATTCGACAACGTCACGAAGCGTTACGATCGCGGCCGCGAGGCGCTCAGCAACGTGACACTCGAGATCGGCGCCGGCGAGTTGATCTTCCTGACGGGTCATTCCGGCGCGGGCAAGAGCACGCTCCTGAAACTCATCGCGCTGATCGAGCGGCCGACGCGGGGGCAGGTGTTGTTCGAGGGCCGCAATATCGGCCGCTTGTCGAATCGGGCCATCCCGAGGCACCGACGACAGATCGGCATGGTATTCCAGGATCACAAACTCCTCGAGGACCGGACGGTGGCCGAGAACATCGCGTTGCCGATGATTATCGCCGGTTACTCGCAGCGTGAGATGCGCGGTCGCGTGCGCGCCGCGCTGGATCATGTCGGGCTACTGGACATGGAGAAAAAGACGCCGTCGATGCTGTCGACTGGAGAACAGCAGCGCGTTGGTATCGCGCGCGCGGTCGTTGCCCGCCCGAAACTGCTGATTGCGGATGAGCCGACCGGCAACCTCGACCCGGAACTCTCTCTCGACATCATGAACCTGTTCAGCCGCTTCAACGAGGTTGGCGTTACGATGCTGATCGCGACGCACGACATAGAGTTAGTGAATCGCCTGGGCGGTCGGCGCGTCGTGCTCGACGAAGGCAAGGTCGAGTCGGAAGGTTCGAGCGTATCCGATCACCGGAGCGGCCCGTGAACAAGCTCCGAACCTACCTGGCGCGTCATGCGCAGAATTGCATCGGAGCGCTCGGGGCAATGACCCGCCAGCCGGTTGCGAGTTCGCTGACCGTTGCCGTAATCGGCATCGCACTGGCGATGCCGTCGGCGCTCAACGTCATCGTGCAGAGCGGCCGAGCCGTCGCCGGCGGCTGGGACGACGTGCGCGACTTCTCGGTTTATCTGCGGCCGGATGCATCGATCGACCAGGCGATCAGACTTCGAGATCAACTGGGCGAAAGCAGGATCATCGATTCAGCGCGGCTGATTTCGGCCGACGATGCGCTGATCGAGTTTCAGAGCGACCCGGAGTTCGGCAGCCTGCTCGCAGCGCTCGACAGTAACCCATTGCCGCACACGATCGTCGTCCGCCCATCAGAGGACGCGGCCGCTATCGATTTGCAGGAGCTCGAAGCGGGGCTGTCGAAACGAACCGACGTGGACCTCGTCAAACTCGATACGGACTGGGTCAAGCGCTTGAACGCGATGCTCGACCTGGCGCGACGCGGAGTCCTGATCGCGGCGATCATGCTGGTCGGCGCGGTCATTGTCATCATCGGCAATACGATTCGCCTGGATATCCAGAATCGCCGCGCCGAGATCGAAGTAACGAAACTACTCGGCGCGAGCGACGGCTTCGTCAGGCGTCCATTCCTGTATACCGGCTTCTGGTACGGGTTGCTTGGCGGCAGCTTCGCTCTGCTGCTCCTGGGATTCAGCCTTTGGCTGCTCAGCGAGCCGATGGAGCGGCTCGCGGGCCTCTATGGCGCCGCTTTCGAGCCGCCGGGGGTAGACGGCGGCACGGCGCTGGCGATCCTGCTGGGCGGTCTGCTGGCGGGCCTGGGTGGCGCATGGTCTGCTGTCGCGCGGCATCTTGCCGCAATACAACCGAAAGTATAACTATATGTTTTAAATAGCTATTCTTATTCCCGCGTTGCGGAACTCCAACAGTATTTAGCACTCTAATCGCCGGAGTGCTAGAATTACGAGAGGAGTGTAACTGCAGCAATGACAAACGCCTTGATCCCCGAAAATCGTGATCTGATCCTCGCCGGCCCGGTCGGTAGCCTCGACGCTTATATCAGCGGCGTAAACGCCGTTCCGATGCTGACCAAGGAAGAGGAACAGGAGCTGGCCCGGAGTTTCCGGGAGCAGGACGACCTCGATGCCGCACGGCGTCTCGTCATGTCACAGCTGCGATTCGTTGTGCATATCGCACGCGGATATAACGGTTACGGACTGCCCCTCGGTGACCTGATCCAGGAAGGCAACATCGGCCTGATGAAGGCCGTCAAGCGTTTCGATCCCGATGTCGGTGTTCGCCTGGTCTCATTCGCGGTTCACTGGATCCGCGCAGAGATTCACGAGTACGTGCTGCGCAACTGGCGACTCGTCAAAGTTGCGACAACCAAGGCGCAACGCAAATTGTTCTTCAATCTTCGCAAGTCCAAGAAGTTCCTCGGCTGGCTGTCGGCTGCAGAGACGGAAGCCATTGCCAACGATCTCGGCGTCAGCGCGAAAGAAGTGACGGAGATGGAGAAGCGACTGGCCGGACACGACCTCGCGTTCGATCCGTCACCAAGCGACGACGAAGAGAGAGCGTATTCTCCGGCGCACTATCTTCCGAGTCCGACCCCCGATCCGGCCGAGATTGTCGAGACGGGTGACTGGCGGGATCAGACCTCGGATCGGCTCGTCGCGGCGCTCGAAGACCTCGATGACCGGAGTCGGCAGATTCTCCAGGAACGCTGGCTCTCGGAGAAGAAAACGACGCTGCAGGATCTCGCCGCACGCTACGGCGTATCGGCAGAGCGCATCAGGCAGATCGAGCAACGGGCAATCAAGCTGCTGCGATTGGAACTGGCCGCCGCCTGACGCCGAAGAATGAACAAGGGCCGTTCTGCCGATAGCAGAACGGCCCTTTTTTATTGCGCAACGATTAGCTGGTGACCGGTACGATCGTCAGCTCCACGCGACGGTTCTCGGCCTGACCTGCGGCAGTCGTATTGCTGGCGATCGGGTAGTTCTCGCCGCCGCCGACGGTGATCAGCCGTTGAGCATCGACTGTGCGCGACACGAGGTAGGCTGCAACGCTCTCGGCACGACGCTCCGACAGCTTCTGGTTGTATTCCGTCGAACCGACCGAGTCCGTGTGCCCCGCGACTTCGACGAACGTCTGGTCATACTCTTCCAGCACCAATGCGACAGAGTCGAGGATCGGATAAAACTGCGCGCTGATGTCACCGCTATTGAACGCGAACGTGACGTTGCCCGGCATGTTCAGCGTAATGTTGTCGCCGATGCGCGTGACACTGACGCCAGTACCCTCGAGCTTCTGGCGCAGCTTCATTTCCTGCTGGTCCATGTAGTAGCCGATGCCGCCGCCCGCGAGTGCGCCCACTCCGGCGAGTATCAATGCGTTCTTCTTGCGCTCGGCAGAATCGTCGCCGCTGATCAGACCAACTGCAGCGCCTGCGGCCGCACCAATGGCGGCACCCTTGGCGGCGTTACTGGTCTTGCTCTCCTGCGTATACGGATCGAGCGTCGTGCAGGCCGTCGCCAGGAATGAGATGAGTGTGATTCCGGCAACGTGCCGGAGCTTCGGGTGAGAATCCATTCGTGTCCTCCTTGTGCCATGATCGGCGCGGAAACAGCGGCGAATTCTAGTGAATTCCGCCGGCGCGGTCCAAGCATTAATCGCAGTAAGGCGGACCCGTTGCAATCGGCCACGTCCGGGCGAACCGGACCATATGGATCGCGCATGGCGGCACAGGGCGACATCACGAATCACGACTACAGCCACCGCGCAGTCGGGCGGATCGCGGCACCCATGATCGTATCTTCCGTTACCGTGCCACTGCTCGGCATGGTCGATACGGCGGTCATGGGCCATCTCGACGACCCGGTTTTCCTGGCCGCGGTGGCGGCGGGCGCCACAATATTTACCGTCCTGTTCATGGGCCTGAACTTCCTGCGCATGGGCACCACGGGTATCACGGCACAGGCTTTCGGCGCGCGGGATAACGACGCGTTGCGCGAGGCACTGGGTTTATCGCTGGTAACGGCCCTCGCGCTGGCTGCGCTGATTATCGTCGCGCAAACGCTCATCGGGGACGCCGCGCTGGCGCTGCTCGCACCCAGCGACCGCGTGGCTCAACTAAGCCGAGAATATTTCGCGATCCGCATTTGGAGCGCGCCGGCATCGCTGTGCAACTTTGTCCTGATCGGCTGGCTGATCGGCATGCAGAATGCGCGCGGACCACTGACCATCATGCTGACGACCAACGTCGTCAATATCACTCTCGATCTCATCTTGGTCGTCGTGCTCGGCATGCAAGCCGACGGTGTTGCGCTCGCCACCGTGCTCGCCGAGATCTGTGGCGCCTTTGTCGGTTTGCTGTTCGTCGTTCGAGAACTGCGTAGTCATCCCGGCAGCGGGGTGCCGATCAGGATTCTCGACTCATCGGCCTACCGGCGCCTATTCTCCGTCAACTCCAACCTGTTCGTACGCACGATGGCGCTGATGTTCGTGTTCGCCTTCATCACTGCCCAAGGTGCGCGCATGGGCGATGTGATTCTCGCGACGAATGCTTTACTGATGAACTTTCAGTTCTTCCTGTCGTATGCACTCGACGGTATCGCTTACGCGGCCGAAGCGCTGGTCGGCAAGGCCGTCGGCGCACGCGATCGGAATGGCTTGTTGCTGGCGGTCCGCCGATCGCTGCAGTGGTCACTGCTATTCGCGGCCGGCTTCTTCGTCGCCTACGCGCTGGCCGGCAAGCTGATCATCGACTTGTTGAGCGATATCGATCCATTGAGAATCGCGGCACGCGAATACTTACCCTGGCTGATCGTAGCGCCATTAATCTCCGTCTGGAGCTTCCTGTATGACGGAGTGTTCGTCGGCGCGACGCGATCGCGGGAGATGATGGTGATCATGGTGGGCTCGACGCTGCTGATCTTCCTGCCAACATGGTTCGGCTTTTCGTACCTCGGCAATCATGGGTTGTGGCTGGCGTTTACACTGTTCATGGCCGGCAGAGGCGTCGGCATGCATTGGTGGTTCAGACGCCTGGTCGGAAACGACGCTTTCGAATTCAGCAGGTGAGACATATGTCTGGTCAGGAAAACCCGTGGCAACGTCTTGGTGCGTCTGTCGTTTACGACAACCCATGGTTTCAGGTCGTCGACCACGAGGTCGTTCATCCGGCCGGAAATCCGGGCGTGTACGGCGTCGTCAGCTTCAAGAACCTCGCCGTCGGCGTTATCCCGCTCGACGATGAAGATCACACCTGGCTGGTCGGACAGTTCCGCTTCCCGCTGAACGAGTATTCGTGGGAGATCCCGATGGGCGGCGTGCCGCGCGCTAGCGACCCACTCGCCGGCGCACAGCGCGAACTCAAGGAAGAGACTGGGCTGACGGCGGCCCGGTGGCGGTCAATCCTGTCGGTCCGAATCAGCAATTCGGTCACGGATGAATCGGGCGTCGTCTACGTCGCCGAAGACCTGACGCACGGCGAGCCGGAGCCGGGCGACACCGAACAACTGCAACTACGCCGCCTCCCGTTCGACGATGTCGTCCGTATGGTGATGGATGGCGAGATCACCGACGGCCTCAGCGTAACAGGCATACTGAAGCTAGCCGCGCTTCGCTCTCGATAAGCAACGCGCGTACGTCGCCGCAAGAACCGCCCGAACAGCAGACCTGTAACGAAGCTGGAGATCATGAAAGCAGCCATTCTCAGACCCGATGAAGCCGAGGAATACTTCACGCCGGAGCGCTGCCATATCCTCGAGATGTCAAACTCGCAGGCCGACGAGGGTCTGTCGATCGCCCGGGCACGCGTTGAACCAGGCGTGACCACCCGCCTGCATCGCCTTTCCGATACGAACGAACGCTATGTGATCCTGTCCGGAACCGGCCGCGTCGAAGTGGGCGACCTGCCCGCAACCGATGTCGAATGCGGCGATATCGTATTGATCCCGCCGGAAATCGACCAGAGAATCACTAACACGGGCGACGAGAACCTGGTCTTCGTGGCACTTTGCACGCCGCGATTCCGGCAAGAGAACTATAGAGATACCCAGGTAGAGGACTGAACCATGCGATGGATCGTTATCGTCCTGACGCTGGCGGTCAGCGCCTGCGTCACGAACCCGGTTACCGGAGAGAAGGAACTCAGCCTCGTCTCGACCGCGCAGGAGGTCGCGATCGGCGAGCAGCAGTACGGACCCGGTCGGCAAATGTACGGCGGCGATTACGTTGCCGATCCTGAGGTCACACGCTACGTGAAACAGGTTGGCGCGCGCCTGGCCACGGTTAGCGATCGAGACTTGCCGTACGAGTTCGTCGTCATCAATGACGGAACACCCAACGCGTGGGCCTTGCCGGGCGGAAAGATCGCCGTGCACCGGGGCCTGCTGGTCGAAATAGGTAGCGAAGCGGAACTCGCCGCGGTGCTCGGTCACGAGATCGTGCACGCGGCCGCCCGCCACGGCGCCAAGGCCATGCAGCGGGGCATGCTGATGCAGGGCGCGCTGGTCGCTGCCTCGATCACGGCTAATGACAGCCCTTATGGTTCTCTGCTGATGACCGGCGCCGGCATGTCGATGCAACTGTTGACGCAGAAATATGGTCGCGACGCCGAGCGAGAATCCGACCACTACGGCATGCTGTACATGTCGCGCGCCGGCTACAACCCGGCGGCGGCGGTCGATCTGCAGGAAACGTTCGTGCGGCTGTCAGAAAGCCGGAATACCAGCTGGCTCGAAGGCTTGTTCGCCAGTCATCCACCGTCGCAGGAACGCGTAGACAACAATCGCATGATGCTGGCGGATCTTCCGCCCGGCGGCGAATTAGGCGTTGAGAAATATCGCAGCGCGATGAGCAGATTGGTGGCCACGGGTGAAGCGTATTCCGCCCACGATCACGGCCGGAAGGCGCTCGCCGAAGGTGATCTGAGCACCGCGCTCGAAGATGCGCAGCGTGCATTGGCCGCAGAACCGAACGAGGCCCTGTTCCACATGCTGCGCGGCGACATCCGTGCCGCGCAATCGCGATGGGACGACGCGTTGATCAACTATCGACGCGCCGTCGACCGGAATCCAGGCTACTTCTACCCATACATGCGGCGTGGAATCGCGTTCCGACAGGTCGGCGACAAGCAGATGGCCATGGGCGACCTCGAACGCAGTATTCAACTATTGCCGAGCGCCCCGGCGCTCAACGTGCTGGGCGAGCTGAAGCTCGAAGCAGGCGATCGCGACACGGCCATGCAACTGTTCCGTGCGGCCGCGGATTCCGACTCACCCGACGGGCGTGCAGCGCGCGAATCGCTCGCGCGACTCGAACTGCCGGAGAAACCTTATCGCTATCTCGAGACCCGGCTCGGACAGGACACCGATGGCTCGATTATCGTCGAGATCCGCAACCCGACCGGGCTGTCGGTCAACGTGTCCGAACTGACCGTCGAGTATCTGGGCCCGGACGGCCAGGTGAAATCACGCGCGGAGCAGATCCGCGGGCGGCTGGAGGCGGGGACGTCGGCGCGCATGAAGCTGCCGTTTAAGGTGGACGATCCGCGACGGCTGCGCGCGGCCGTGACCGGCGCGCAGATCCTGGACTAACGCAGCAAGCAACTCAGGCCGCGACGGTCCCCATGGAGATGCCCGGCGCCGGCAGCGTCGATTCGCCCTGCAGATAGGCATCGATCGCGCGGGCCGCGCCGCGACCCTCGTTGATGCCCCAGACGACCAGCGACTGTCCACGGCGGCAGTCGCCGGCGGCGAAGACGCCCGGCACGCTGGTCGCGAAATGACCGTGCTCGGCGAGGTAGTTCGATCGACGATCGCGCTCGATACCGAGGGCATCGGCGACCGGTGATTCCGGCCCGAGGAAACCCATCGCCAGCAGCACCAGGTCGGCCTCGATGACTTCCTCGGTACCTGCTTTTTCGGTCATCTGCATTCGGCCGTCCTGCATGCCCCACTCGACCCGCACGACGCGCAGGCCGGCGACGTTGCCGTCACCATCGTCGATGAACTCCTTGGACAGCATCGCGTAGCGGCGTGGATCGTCTCCGAACTTCGCGGCCGCTTCTTCGTGGCCGTAATCCGTGCGCTGGATAATCGGCCATTCCGGCCACGGGTTATGCTCAGCCCGATCCACCGGAGGCTGGTCGAGCAGTTCGAGATTGACCATCGCTGCGCAGCCGTGGCGCACGGAAGTGCCGATGCAGTCGGTACCCGTATCGCCGCCACCGATAACGATGACTTTCTTGCCTGCGGCGCTGATGTAGTTGCCGTCCTCGAGATTACTGTCGAGCAGGCTCTTCGTATTCGCCGTCAAAAAATCCATCGCGAAACGCACGCCGCTCAGGTCGCGACCCGGGATCGGCAGGTCCCGGGGCACGGTCGCGCCAGTCGCGAGCAACAACGCGTCGTTGTCCGACAGCAGCTGGTTCGGATCGATATCGTTGCCGACGTCCGCGCCGGTGACGAAGTTGACGCCTTCCTCGCGCAGGATGTCGAGTCGTCGCTCGACGACACCCGGCTTATCGAGTTTCATGTTCGGAATGCCGTACATCAGCAGGCCACCGATGCGATCGGCGCGCTCGTAGACAGTGACTTCGTGACCGACCTTGTTCAGCTGATCCGCCGCGGCGAGTCCGGCCGGGCCCGAACCGACGATCGCGACTTTCTTGCCGGTCCTGGACGCGGGCGGATTGGCCACGACCCAGCCTTCGGCGAACCCCCGGTCGATGATCGCGTTCTCGATGTTCTTGATCGTGACCGCCGGTTCGTTGATGCCGAGGACGCATGAGCCCTCGCACGGCGCCGGACATGCCCGACCGGTGAACTCCGGAAAGTTGTTCGTCTTGTGCAGCCGGTCCAGCGCCTCACGCCAGCGGTCGTTGTAGACCATGTCGTTCCACTCGGGAATCAGGTTGTCGACCGGGCAACCCGGGCCTGACTGGCAGAACGGCACGCCGCAGTCCATGCACCGCGCAGCCTGCGTGCGCAAGCGCTCGACGTCGGGCGTACCGTAGACCTCTGCGTAGTCGCCGCTGCGCTCCGCAACGTCGCGATACCCGACGGGCTGGCGTGGAAATTCCTTGAACCCGGTTGGCTTGCCCATGTTCAGCCCCCCACCGCTGTCTGACCGGGCTGCTCACCGCGCAGACCGGCCTCGATCTCTTCATCGTGCGCGCGGCGTTCCGCCAGCACCCGCTTGTAATCCCTGGGCATGACCTTGACGAACTTCCCGAGCACCTCGGGCCATGCGTCGAGCACGCGTTGCGCGACCTCCGACCCCGTCAGCTCCATGTGCTGCTCCACCAGGTCCAGCAGTTCGGCGACATCTTCGTCGGCCTCGACCGGATCGAGGTCGACCATCTCGCCGTTGCATTTGTCCGCGAAATCGCCCGCCTCGTCGACGACGTAAGCGACGCCGCCCGACATGCCAGCCGCGAAGTTCAGCCCGGTACCGCCGAGGATGACGACGCGACCACCGGTCATGTACTCGCAACCGTGATCGCCCACGCCTTCCACGACTGCTTTCGCACCGCTGTTGCGCACGCAGAAACGTTCAGCGGCCTTGCCGCGCAGAAAAGCGGAGCCTCCCGTCGCGCCGTAGAGCACGACGTTACCGACGATGAGGTTGTCCTGCGCGACGAACGTGGCCTGCTTGTGCGGATAGACGATGATCTTGCCACCCGACAGGCCCTTGCCGACGTAGTCGTTGGCATCGCCCTCGAGTTCGAGCGTGATGCCCGACGCCAGGAACGCGCCGAGACTCTGCCCGGCCGAACCGTCCAGGTTGATATGGATCGTATCGTCAGGAAGACCGTGCTCGCCGTGACGCTTCACCAGTTCGTGGCTCAGCATCGTGCCGACGGTGCGGTTCGTATTGACGATCGGGAGTTCGAAGCGCACCGGCGTGCCGTCCTCGAGCGCCGGTTGCGCGTGCTCGATGATCTGATTGTCGAGCGCCTTTTCCAGACCATGGTCCTGCTTCTGCGTGCAACGGACTTCGACGCGCTCGTGCGCTCGGAACGCGGGCGCGAGGATCGGCGCCAGATCCAGACCATCGGCCTTCCAGTGGTCGATCGCAGCGCGAGCCTCGAGCGCCTCGGTGCGTCCGATCATCTCGTTGATGCTGCGAAAGCCGTCGATGTCGACGCACACGACCGCGAACGGGTCGCCCGACTGCCGGCTCACGAGTGTCGTGTGCTCGATCTCGGCAGCGACGCCCTTCTGGCTCAGGAGCCCGGTCACCCGGTCGAGTGC
>Ga0209456_10000554_pt1 | contig 20034 bp, 22 predicted proteins | sample COG_11_FD_184755 | JGI IMG/M metagenome (GOLD analysis project Ga0209456, IMG submission 184755) | Pelagic marine sediment microbial communities from the LTER site Helgoland, North Sea, for post-phytoplankton bloom and carbon turnover... | ecosystem: Environmental > Aquatic > Marine > Neritic...
TGTCCTTTTGTTCGTAAGACATATAAGATTAATAGAGATCAGTGGAAAGCACATGGTCGCAAACTTCAATTAAGAAAACCAGAAGTTCGTCTGGTAACCACAGAAATTAATCCAGAATTTAATTGGGTCTTTGAAGATGTAGATACTGTTGCAGTCGAGAAATTAGATGGAACTTGTGTTAAATTACTAACAGAGAATGGTCGACTTGTTTCTTTGTATAACCGTAAAAATCCAATTGATATGTTAGATATATCAGGTTCGAAAGGTAGAACTGCTATTGTTGAAGGAATATTCATGGCGGTCGCAAAAGGTTATATAGAAAAAGATGGAGAACAAGCTGGCGAAGTAATTGGCCGACATATAAACGGTAATCCTTATAAGCTTAGTGGTCATTTATGGTATCCATTCAGTAAAATGGTTAAACATTTAACATATAGATCTTGGCACGAACATGAAAGGACCTATGATAATCTATCTCTATGGTTTAAAGAATACTTATTCTCAAGATATGCTGGTAAATTAGGACTTCAGACTATGGCAGAAGGTGTAGTGTTCTATAATTTAAAAAGGAAAGAAGAACACAAACGATGGCGAGCTAAATTGAGAAGAGATATGTTTGGATGGTACTATGATGATTTAATTGAAATATATTATGACCAAATAGTGGAAGAAAAAAATTAGATCAAAAAAGAGATGTATGCCCCCGGTAGAACCAGGGGCGGTCTCGCAACCGTTACGATGGAGGATTGCCCTTGCCTCCACCAGGGGACATCATGTTTAATAAACTGTCCATATCTAAGCCTTTAACTCTTTGACCACTCATCATATCCTTCAATTTGGACATTAACATGATCCTATCTAATTCCTCTTGAATTATGTGTTTTATGCTTATTGCTTCAATGTTACTAAGCTCCTTTTTCAAGTCATCTTGACCAATATTGATCCCAGCACTAGATAGGATATCTCCGATTCTTTTAGGTGAACTAAACTTGTCAATAGTGTACAGTAACATTACCCATGCTATTTTATCTCTTTCTGTCATGTATTCAGAAAGTTCGGGATGTGCATCAATTTGACTTTTTAAATCCGTAAATGCTCCGATAGGATCTTCTTCTGCGCGTTTAATTACGGATGTGAGCATATCACTGATGCGTTTTTGATATTCTCGTATTTCGGGAGTGATTTTTTCTTTTTCCTTTGTCTCTTCTCGCATAAAATTATCCTCCAATCAAAAAAGTTAACGGTTATACAAATAATTTCTATATATTATTTGTAAATATAAAAAGAGATAGCCCCCTGTGAGGGGGCGTGTAATTTAAACTGTTAAGGAACTTTTGGAAACTCCTCATTTAATGTGATATTTTGAATTCCATATTCAACAATACTATCTTTAATGATAGTGTCATAAATTCTTTGTGCTTCTGCTAATGCACTGAGTTGATTTGTGAATATTTCTGATTCACCAAAGTATTTAATAAGATATTTATTTTTACGTTTTTCATCACCAGATATAATGTTTTCAATTGCCGAACAGTGTGCAACTCGAAATTCAGGTTGACTATTTTTAGTTAAACTTTTTAAAATGTAGATTCCATTGTCTACGCTCATTTATCTCTCTCCTTTTCAAATTTAGAATTTGGTTTTATTTGATCTTTTATTTCTTTGAGGAATCTAGTTTTATTAGAAGATTTTGGTTGTAAGCTTTTTATTTCTTCAGGACCTTTAAAATCAACAATATTCTCGTCTATAGAATCATTAGATTCTATAGTGTCAGCTTCTTGATTAGTTTTAATTTCCTCGTTTAGTTTTATCTTTAACGCTTTTAATAGTTTTCCACGATTATTAGCTCCTATGAGTTTAAAGCCGTCATTAACAATATACATGGTTTCAACAGATATAGTATCTGGAAGATTATTATATCTCCATTCGAGCTCATATCCACCGTCTACTAACTCTCTCCATTTCGCAAGAGTTCCATTAGTAGACCTACATACACCATATGCTATGTTTGTAGGATAACATGTTACAATTTCTCTATTATGCCAAAGCCACCTACCTGGTAACCCAAAACAAGGTCAATTTCATAAACAATCATCATCAGCGACTTCACTCAATGTATTGGGTACATAAATTGTAAACATTATTAGTATTAAAACAATAATTTTTTTCATTCATCCTCCTTGTTCCATAGGAGTTAATCGACTGGAGTCCAATCGGTTAACTCGTATAGAACCCAGATAATTGTAATTGCTGCTACACTTATAAAGAGAACGAGTGCTCCGATCATTATCTTTTTTAGAAAACGATCTATAAGTGGTTCTTGATTTTTACTTCTCTTTTTATAATTGAGAAGGTGTTTTGATTTCATATTAATCCTTTAAATAAATTGAGGGTCAGATGCTTTGACTTGTAATTCGTATTCATCTTCTCCTATCTCGTTCATACGGTCGTCTTCTGCAACCTCAGATCGAGTCCAAATGAAACGTATAGTATCCATCTGAACACCAGTTTTAGTGTACATTTCCATGGCAATATCTTCTAATTTGGCTAGATATTGTCCTTTGGTAGATTCAAGTTCCTCATCGCCAGTGATACGGATTGATCTCATATTTTTCTCCTTTTCAAATAAGATTTTACTTCGTATAGTATAATTATTTCTATATAAGAGTATTAAATATAAAAATGAAAAGGGAAGCCCCCGAAGGGGCTATTATTCCCATCTTTTCCCCATTAATTTTACCCAATATAAGGGTGGAAGCATAACACAAGTAACAGCTTCCTGATTATCATAATCTGATGGTTCGTCTATAAATTTTGATAGTGGTTCTATTATAAATCGTTTATGTCCTTCTGGAACAATCATTCTGATTATTTCGTTCTCAAATAATTCTATCATATATTCTTCATGAGACATTCCATTAATCGATTTTGGTTCCTCAGATTTATCAAAATTTACCATAAGGGGAGATACAACTTCTGATAAATTATAATCTTTTTGTACAATCATAACATATTCAATTCCCTCTGCGTTGAGTGACATATATCGTATGATTGTTTTCATTGATGTCGGATCTTGAAGTTCATCCGCAATTTTCTTTTTTGTTTTATCTATTATTATTTTCATTCGTACTCGTCCTCGTTTTCTTCAAAGGCTGAAGGATAGATAGGAAAGTCACCTACTATTTGACCACAGTCGAGACAAAAATCTATTTCAATATCATCTCCAGCACCAATGCCCATATCATTTGGAACATAATCGGGACCAAATTCTTTATTGTCCATTGATGCAGTAAAACGATCTACACAGTGACCGTGAATAGACATAATTCTTTCGCCTTTACATTGAAAACAACCCATTGTTATGCCTCCTTTAGACTTTGATGAAGTTTGTATTTCTTTTTATATCTCTTTAATTTTTCGATTATTTTTTCTCTCACATTTTTCCAATTAAAGATTCCTGAAATCTTTTTATTATAATTCAATTTACCAACGCCATAGAAATCAACAAACTCGTGAGTGAGATCTATTAATTCTAATGACTGTTCAGGAATTACAATAGGTTCGATACTTACCCATGTAGAAATACCTTTTTCTTTTGCGGCTCTAAGATTATCAATTCTCTCTTGAGGTAATGGTGCGTTAGGTTCCCATTCTAATGACTTAATATCATCTGAAAAAGTCAGACTTGTGCCGAATTTATTAAAGTCATATTTGGCCAATAGATCAAAATCTCTTTGTGCAAGTTCTCCTGCTTTAGTTAATATGTGGACAGGAAAACCATTAGCATTTAAGATATTAATAGATCGTCGTGTCAGATGATGTTTTGCTTCCATGTCTTGATAAGGATCGCAAGTGAATGATAATAAGACAGGATCTTTCTTAATTCCTTTCTTCATTAGTCTAACAATATCCTTATCTAACTTCATTAATATGTTATCTCTCGGAGCAATCTGGTTATGAAAGACTTGTCTATTCTTTCTTGTCGCTAAAGGTGCATAACAATATTTACAACCATGATCGCAACCTTTATACGGGTTGAACGCAAGAGCTGCATACTCTCTTGCTGCTCCTGTAGGTTCATACAGTACTGACATTTGCAATCCTCCTGTCTTTCGTATATGTGATATTATTTATATCATGTTTTTCTTTTACAAATAGAAGTATACCCATTTCAGTCTTAGCAAATATACTCGCTCCTTTGTATACATATGATTGTGGATAAATATCCCAATGATCCGGTAACCAATAGGCTTTTACTAATTCAGCAACTGCGTCATGAATTGTGAATTTATACTTTGGATTAGATCTATATGGGCTCTTTAATACGAAGTTAGATGTTAGTAATAATTCGCCTTCAACATTATCATCGATAAAATTTAATATCGATGAAAGATATTGAGTACCAAACTTTGGTAACATAACACCATCGTAATTAATGATATGTGGATTAAATTTGCCGTCTATGGTAGAAATTTCTTCCATAGTTTCAAGAAAATCTCCATGATACCATTTAACATCAGGATGTATTTTCCTATTTCGATCAATGATCCTCTTTACTTCGTCGACTCCATGGAATTGGTCTGGTTGAATTAATCCTTCATCCGTCATATGTCCAAGTTCACCTTTTATTTCTCCTTTTTTGTTAAAGTGGGCACCACACATAGACCAATATTGTTTGTCCGGTGGTAGTCTTTCATTAAAGAATTGTCGATACATACTGATAATGGAAATGATTCTTGAATTTACTTTTAGATCAGAGTCCCATTGACAGTTATCAACATAGTTAGGTATTACTCCTCTCATTTTATTCTCCTATAGTTCTGATTCCACTCCAACCTAGATATTGTTTTATACCTTTAAATTCTTCAGGGTGTAATCTAATTGCTCTAGATATATAATAGAGTCCCATTTTTTGTAATTGTCCTTGAGAATAAAGTATGCCATTGTTTTCTTTTAGAAGTTTTTTAATTTTCTTTTTTGCACGTTCAACAGTAGATTGAATATGCCCGTTTTTTATGCCAATAATTCTTGTTTGATGTGTTCCATTAAAGTATTGTTTAATACCTTTAAATAATTCTGGGCGTTTCCGAATCCAAGGCGGTAAAGCTCCTAATCCTCTTCTTATAAGTTCATTATCGTTAGGTAATATTTTTTCTTTTAATATAATATCTTTAGCAACTTTAACCCAATGTTCTACTGATTTTTTTAAATAATCTCTTTTTATATTTTTAAATTCTCGAGGATGGGTCTTTAACCATTCATATATATGACCTAATCCTCTTTCTACGAGCTCTTTATGAGAATACAGTTTACCATTATTAACAATTAATATATCATTAATTTCGCTTTTGACTTCTTGTAGTGTTCTTTTTGTTTGTTTCATTTGTTTTATTCCTTTAAAAGCTTCTGGATGTTTTAGTTTAGCTCTAACGATAAAAGTAAATCCGTTATTTCTTAACCAGTTACTGTTTTGAAGTATTCCATTGTTCATTTTTGCTAAAGATTTTGCAATTTCAACAGATTGTTTAAGTTTTTTACGAAGTAATTTTTGGGGAATGTGTTCAAATGCTTTGGGGTTTTCATACATTACTGAAACTAATCTGTAATGCCCATCTTTTATCAATTGTGTAGGACTTTTTAAAACACCATTATTGGTATTAGCCAGATTTTCAGCAAATTTGACCCATTGTTTTAAAGTTCTCACTTTTCTTTTGTTCTTATATATTCTTCGAAACTCATCAAACGTTTCAACACCAGCTGCTGCTGTTCCAAACATTAACAACGTATCATAAATAGATTTTTCAAAGATTTTATCGTATCCAGCTTTGACCATCCAACTGATATCTGTATTTGGTTCCCAATTAGGTTGAGGTTTATTAGGTATTGAACTTGGAGATTGAATTTTTTCTAATCTCTTTAACATCATTCCAATGTGTGTTGTAACGCTGTAATTTTCATCGTCCTCGATATTGAATTCATCTTTTAGGATCTCCTTAATTTTTTCTCTAGTTTCGGTTGGAGTAGGATCAGGAATTTCATCTGCATAAGAAATAAGTTCTTCTGAAATCTTTTGAATGATATCTTTTCTATCTCTTGGATTTGGTACAGCTTCTTCAAATAGACTAACCTCTTTCGGTTCTGGCAATTGTGGATAAGGCAAAGGTTGAATTGCTTCACGAAGTATCATTGCTCCAGCTAAGATAGCAAACATTTTTTTAAGATGTTCTTCCATATCTGCTTCAGTTTCAAATACAGACTGATGAGGAAACAGTATATTATATGATACATGTTTCTTACCTTTTAGATCTCTCAATATTCTTCCTAATTTTTGCATTTGAACAGATAAAGAATCTTTAGGAGCGGCATCAATTGCTTGTGCTGCAAATTTCCAATCAGTTCCTTCATCAAAAAGTTTAAGAGCATATATGATATCAATAGCTGATGCGTCAGAATCGGTTTCTAACTGTTTTTTTCGAGAGTTACGACCCTCAGGGTCTATTAGGTCTAATTTTTTATAATTTGGCCATACTTCTTTAATCTTATCATGTAACTCATCTCTGAATTGAAATTTATTTCTACCATTCAGTAAATGACCATTATAAGGACAGAATATAATCGTTTTCTCCTTGTTGTTTTTTATGATTGTTTGAATATCCTCCATTATATCTTTGTATATCACAAAATTATATTCAAATGTTTCAATGTATTTAATATTCTCCTTCCAGTGTTGATCAAATGGTAGAAAATGTTCAGTGAACATGTTATACATATCCGGTGGAATAATGTTGCCTCTGTCTCCTCTAAAAAGTGTCGCGCTTACTAACCAAAGTGATGTTGATTTATGATTTCTTTTTAGAATTTTATAGACCATGCCACCAATTTTATTTGATGTAGCAACAACATCGTAATCAGGAGATAATATATGATGTGCCTCATCGATAATAACAAGAGTATTATCAAATAAGTCATCAATATCTTCTAATCGATCTTGTAACATAGCGAATGCTATATGTGTAGCAACACAAACTCTATTACGTATTCCTTTAGGAAACTTAGTTTTCTCAAGAAATGAAATTAATGTACCTATTTTGTCATAATGATCATCACATAAATTTTTACCAATATCCCATTTTCTTACTGTACCATCAGGATATTCTAATGTTTCCTTTTTGAATGTGTTAGCAATAAGTGTCCTAGGAACAATAATAATTATTTTAAGATTCTCATCATCTTCTAATAATTTTGTACCTAAATATTTGAGAGTCATTGATTTTCCGGCTCCCATTGGCTCAATCATAGCAAAGTATTGCTCCCACAGATAATTCTCATAAACATATTTTTGATTTGGGCGCATCTTAATTACTTTTAAATCTTGATTGAATTTAATATTGAGATCAATAGCTTCTCCTTCGGCACCAATTTCATTTATCTTTCTATCAATAGAATTCGTAAACATGTTAAAAACGGTCATACAAAAACCTCCTAACTCCATTAAAGGATCATAAAGTGCAACAAAAATTGCTACCTATTGTCATCCTAATTTTACTAATGATTATATTATTAAGTAGTTGTTCTCCTGTACATTTTGAACCTCTTAAAACGCCTGAGATATCTTATGATAAACTTCATCCCTATGATGTTCAAACATTGGTTGATTCTATACCCAAACCAGAGAAACTTGAACCAATATATACTATCATAAATAACGATAGAATACAGGTGGTTACAAAAGAATCAGGAAGAGCTACTCATATTCTATTAGTACCAAAAGAGTATGCTAAAGTAGGTGCTCTAGTAAAATTATCAACTACATATAAGAAAATTGTAATTGAACAAGAATCGCTAGTTAACACTTATATTGATCAAATAAATGCTTTACAAGAACTTATTAAATTAGAAAGACAAAAAGCAATAATGTATCGTGAATTATGGACACAAAGTGAGAATGCATATAGACAAGAAGTTGCCGAACATAAAAGAGATAACTGGATGAATCGAACTGTTATGTATATTATAACAATTGGATCTATCGTTGCTATTGCTCTAGCGCTTTAATGATAAAAAGGAATGACAATGTTTGAGTTAATGCCTATTGTTTCTGTTGATGTTTACTGAATTGTAACATTGACAGCTGAAGGACCTTTTTGCCCTTGTTCAATATCAAATGCCACTTTATCTCCCTCAGCAAGGGATTTAAAACCCGATGCGTTTATTCCGGAGTGGTGAACAAACACATCCGGACCTTCTTCTTGTTCAATAAAACCATAGCCTTTTCGATCGTTAAACCATTTTACTATACCGTTCGTCATTGTCTTACTCTCCTGTGTTCTCTAACAAATAAATTTGTTGAATAGAAACATTGTCATTCCTATTAATACAATTTCTATATAAATATTTTAAAATTTAAAATTCATTAGGAGTGTCATTTATGGGTCAAGAAAATGAGCACAAAAACTTTTTAATAACTGAGATTAAAAGAACCAACACGACATTAACTCCATCTATTGAAATGTCTGGTCGTACTATTAAAAGACATAATATCCTCGAAGCTCATAGGATATCTATTGTTGCTAACAAACCAAATGACTTCCCTGTTGATCCAGAAGAAGATGAACTTACTGTTAAAGACGAACAAATATGGATATATTCAAGAAGAGCTGGTATGCTTGATTGGCGTCCTTTGGGTGGAGGAGGTACGATAATAGGTGATACCTTACCTGCTGCAAATGTTGTACAAGATGATGATCATAATTTTGTCACAGTTAACCAAATAGAAGCTATTGATGAAGTAGTTAACGGTTTAATTCCAGCACCTAAGATTGTTCAAGACGGAAATCATCAATTTTTGAATCAAACACAAGTAGATATGGTAGATGATTTAATTGATGGCATTGATATTGATGGAGGAGATTTAACATAATATTATTAACTGAAATATATTTAAGGAGAATTGAAGAATGACTGTATTATTAGACACTATTAAGTTAAAACGAGGTAATCAATCTGCAGTAACCGCCACTTCTCTTGAAAGAGGTGAACCTGCGGTAGCGATGGATACTAGATCACTTTGGATTGGTGATGGCACCGGAAAAATTAAAATTTCTGATATTGTAGTTTCCGCAGATTATGCAAGTTTACCAGGTACAGGCGAAGTAAACAAATTATATATGGTTATTACTGATGAGGGTGAGAGTAATGAAACTACTCTCTATGCTTGGAAAGCTGGTACATATGTGCTGGTTACGAGTGGTGCAGGTAATATCGCGGCTGGAGATATCACAGATTTAGATGATGCAATTGATAATCGTGTTTCAGGAACTTGGAGAGGGCAAGTTGATGGTGTTGCACCATTAGATTCAGGTAGTAAAATTCCAAGTTCTTATCTTCCTGATTTATCGATTACAAGTGTTAGTGTTGTTGCAGACAATACTGCACGTGATGCGCTGACAGTTCAAGCTGGAGATGTTGCTATTGTTACAGGTACTAACATAAGTTGGATCTATACCGGATCTGCATGGACAGAAATGTTAACGGCGGTTGATGGTATTGTCAATGTTAATGGGCAAACTGGTCCTACTGTAACTCTCAATACTTCTCATGTTGCTGAAGTAACAAATCTTTATTTCACGGATGCTCGTGCTCAATCTGCTGTTATCGATGATAGTTCTACAACTGGTGATACTGACGTTGGTTGGTCAGCAAATAAGCTTGTTTCTGAACTTTCTGCCCACGATAATAATCTTGGTTCATTAAGTATTGATGAAGGTGCACTAGGTGATGGTAAACTGATTACTTATAATGGCACAAGTGGTAATCTTGAATATCATGCTATTGTTATTGATGGTGGTGAGCTATAAAAAAATTCTATGGGAGTCTCGAAATTGAGACTCCCGCTAGAAATCATTATTGATGTTTGATCATGTTTACTACCCGTTGAGTTAGTGTTGATAGAAGATCTACTGTTCCAACTAATGCTTCCGTGAAGGATGGAAATATTTCTGATTCATCACGGGTGAATTTGGGATCAATTAATTCGTTAAAATACAATGAATCATTGTACATTTCGTATTTATCAATTTCATATCGCATCAATGTGTATATATATTTTGTTCCCATTTTTTTCTCAACGCGTGTATAACTTAGAATCTTAGCTTTTCTGATGTCTATGGATTTAGTAACGAACCAGAATACATAACATGTTTGCTCTTTTCGAAATTTAGTTGCCATATCCCCCCTTTCGATAAAAAAGTAAGGAGCCTCGTGATGAGACTCCCGTTAGTTTTAAGCTTCGACTTCTTCGTCTGGATCTTCTGGATCTTCAAGATCATCGAAGTCTAAATGCTCATTACATTGTGGACAAATGTAGTCAGTACCTTCGTCTGGATTCGGATGTTCTTGATCCCATTCGTCTTCGGTAACAGTATACTCACAATGCGGACAACTTAATTTATCAGACATAGTTTACCTCCTTAATCTTCGTCGCCGAAGTCTTGTGGTGTTAGCCCTTTTTTACATTTCGGGCACTTATATTTTTCATTTTCCTTTTTGTCTTTATCTGTGTTTATATGCTCTCTTTCCCATACATCCTCATCATCTATCAATCCGCAGAACGGGCAAACCATCTTATCCATGTTTTGTCTCCTTTTAAGGGTTAGTTATTTAAGACACTATTTGTATATATTGGTTGAAAAAATTAAAAATATTTAAATATTTAAAGAGCGAATATTGGTTCAAGTTTTTTTATTTGATTAACATAATTTCTATACATAAGTATTCAAAAATAAAAAGGAAGCAGAATGGCTAATACGATTGATTTAATTAAGTTAAAGAGAGGAGCGAACAGTAATGTTCAATCTGCTTCCCTTGAACGAGGGGAGCCTGCGGTTTCTCTTGATACTAAAGATTTATGGGTTGGTGATGGTGTGGGTAATATAAAGATAACAGATGTTTATTTTTATAATACACTCACTAATTTACCGGCTACTGGTGAAGATAATAAATTATATATTACAAAAGATTCGGGATTGACTTATATATGGGATTCAGGTCTTCCTGGATATAGAAGTTATGAACTAGGAACAACTTCAACAATCATTGAAGTTCGTGTTAGGATGTCTACTAACACCGCTTTTCCGTCGTCCTTCCAAAACGTAGTGTACACCACAAAAGATCAAGAAACAGATCCTACTAAATTATATCATGATCCTACAAATCAAGATCGAATCGTAGTTCTTGAAGAAGGGTGGTATCGTGTAGCATATGGTGTAGTTTATGATGTGCCAATTGTAGGAGCTGGGACGGAATCGACAATTGATACGACTGTTACTTCTCGTCTTATGAAGAACAATTCTGTTATTATGGCTGCATCTTATAATGAGAATGTTCTTAAGATGTTATCAAATCATCGCGGATATACAGATACTCTAGTTAATGAAATTATAGATTATTTTGTCCCTGGTGATTTTATAACATTGCAAATACAAGGTCAAAATGATCCAGCATTCTGTCGTTGGTCAGATCTTGAAATGTATGCAATTGGTGCAGTAAAAGGAGATGTAGGAAATCCAGGTCCTCCAGGTTCTATTTGGTTTAATGGTGCAGGTGTTCCTAATCCAGTAATTGGTGATAATAACGATTATTATTTAGATAATTCAAGTAGTGATATATATCATAAAGTAAGTGGTTCTTGGACTCTTGTTGGTAATATAAAAGGCGATCAAGGTGTAGCAGGATCAGCAATTCCTTTGCCAGCAGTTCAAATGAGACGAACTACTACTTATGGAATAGCAAACAGCACTTGGGGAACTGTAACATTCGATGCAACTGATGTAGAATCAGACTCCTCTATTATCGAACATGACACAGTTAATACGGAACGAGCATTAATCAAAGAGACTGGTACATATCTTATTGGTTTCTTTGGTGATGTTACTGATGAAGCTATGCTTCAAATAATAAAAAATGGTTCGACAGTGGTTCCTGGAAGTCAAAGAGATTTTGGTAATCATGCAGATAGTGTTCCTTTAGAAGGGTTATTAGGCGGAATGTTTATGGCCAATCTAGATGCAAATGATTACTTAGAGGTTCAACTTCAGTCCGCATCTACTGGAGAAACATTACAAACTAATCCAGTATTCATGATTATGAAGATGCAAGCACCTAAAGGTGACCAAGGCGATCAAGGACTCCAAGGACCTGCGGGTGAAGCTTTTAAAATTGATGAATATGATCATTTAGATGAAGCTAAAATAACAGCTATTGAAGGTGGGTCCGCAAGTCCTACTGATTTGTATTATTTCTTAACTCTTAATGATGTACGTTCTAATCAAACATTACCAGCAAGTCTCAACGGAGATATGACTGGTCATGTATTAATGTATGATGGAAGTAATTGGTATGATTTTGGTCCTTTTACAGGATTAGAAGGTCCACAAGGACCTCAAGGTGATGCTGGAGAAGGATTATCAGAACAACACGAAGTTTCATCTGATACGTTTCAACAAACAACGACTAATACATTTCAACAAAAATTGAGACTTGTTGCGAATGGATTATCTGGTGGTAAGTATCGTATTGGATGGTACTATGAATGGCAGTACAATGTAGCTCAAAGAGATTTTCGATCGAGAGTTCAGGTTAATGATAATATTACATTAATGGAACAAAGACAAGAACCAAAAGACACAGGATCAGATCAATTCTATCCAGTAGGTGGATTTAAATATGAGCTGTTATCTGCCGGAGATTATAACATAGATTTTGATTTCTGTTGTACTAATTTAGGAGATACGGCTGGTATTCGTAGGGTAAGATTAGAATTGTGGAAAGTAACTTAATTGTAGAGGAATTAATATGGCTTTAACTGAATACAATTATTCAATATATGATGATTTTGTAATAAATCATTTAGTAGATATTACTATATTACAATTAGAAATTGATGATTCTACTATTATCACTAAAGAATTACATCACATTGATGCACTTATTGATGACGATGAATGTCTTGTTTGGTTTAATGACGAATTATCTGCTGGTGAAGTAACTGAATTAGATGCTATTGTTGCTGCGCATACAGGAGAATATACTGGACCAGGAACACTACCAGATACTGGGGAAAACGGAGGAGGTACAGGCGACCTAACTCTCACTTTTGGATCGTATGATAAGAATTATTTCAAGTTTAATGGTACTTCTTGGACACCTGCTCCTCATTTTATATTCAGAGGGACGAATAATTTAGGTACTCCCGTTGGTGTTCAAGCAGTTATACAATCACGAGGTTATAATGATGATTATTATGATTTTAGAGTCTATGATTCGACTAATAATCAATTAGTATTTGATTGGATTAACATGCACTCTGAGAAAGAAGTCTGGGCAATGTTTTCTCAACCAGTGACTACGGGATGGCCAGCAGAACAGGCAATTCTAGAATTACAAGGAAGAAAAGGAGTAGCTGATGGTTGTGATTTTTATTTAGGGTTCTTTATGGTTCAATTTTCTGGTACAGTAATCGATAATTTACCAAGCGGTGTTTCGTAATATTAGGAGATATAAATAATGCCTGATTTATTTAAATATAGAATATGGTGTGATACAGAGAATATGTCTTACACGACATGGGCAGAGACTGAACCATTAGTATGCCCCAATAATATAGCACATGATATTGACGCAAATAAAACCGTTATTCTTGAAACGCAACTTGAAGCTGAAAAGAGAGATACTTCAGGTAAACTTCGAGTTCATCAAACATCAAGACCTTTAGGGACAAAAGTACATTTTACAGGACAAGGAGATGATCCAAGTAATATAAATGATGTTGGTAGTGGCGAGAAGCTTTGGTTTCATCATCGTGTTGGCGATGCTTTACAATTAATTAAACATCTTGATTTCAACACTATTGAGAATCTTACCTATATACATGAAGGATATGTAAGTTGGAGCGGTTGTGATTTTGATGAGATAACTGTTGAAATTGTTCCTAGGATTGTTACGACAACTGTGGACGCAAATACTGGTACAGGATATTTTGTTAATCCAGCAATGCCTTATATTGTGTTACCTTCTGCTCTCGCGGGCGGAGTAAGCAATGTAGATATTAATGAGGATTTAACTGATCCTACTACACCTGGATTAATACTTATCCCTGAAGCAGGAGATCCTCAATTTGGTAAACCTCCGGCGTATTGGGATGCTGATTGGAATGCAGATACTAAGTTATTTGAGAATGTTAGACCTATGCCTGTGGGTGATGGAAACTATAATATTTTCACAATGGAGATAGCGTTCTCTAGGTTCGCAAATCATATTCAGTTAGTTGGTGATAATGCAATACAGCTCAAGACCTCAGATACTGATAAACTAGGTCATGGAATGAGAGCAAGATTTACTATCGATACCAACACGGATGATGATGGTGATCATGAATATCATATAGGATGCATATTAACAATGCATCGTCAAAAGAGTGTGTCAGGATAAGTAAATGTATTTAGAGAGAATTAATTTTATTAGGTTTTCCTTGATTAATTCTTAAATAAAAAAAGGTTGTGGCTAGACAACCTATAAAAGATTATCTAGCCACGTTTGGTCTGCCCATCTTAATGAAGTTTACCATGACAAAACATTACAATAAACCACTGTACTTGATTGGACCTCACCTCTACAACATTCGATCTCCACTTCATCATATGAAACGGAATCTCACCAAACCTTCACATGAGTAAAGGAAGCCATACAGTGACAATATTTCACACTAGACGAGCACACCATATGTTAGTTGACATGATTAAACTTGTAATGAATTGAATAATAATTCACATCACCAGCACGTAACCCAACAGCGGTAAATACTACCATACCAATACGACATGTAATATTACTTGACTTTATACTGCCGATATTGTAGTTTACTCGATTCAATAAAACATTATTGAAGTCGACCAATATTTTACATCATCTTAGTTTACAAAAATTAACTTCATCGCGAATTTGAGAGATTATTATGAGAAAATTATTATTAGTTTTATCAATTATTATTTTATCATATGCTGTATATAAAGATATTGATAAACCTAAAGGGGATCTCAAACCACAGTTTTCACAGAAAGATGTAGCCTTACAAGAAGCTCTGGTTGAAGGTTTGCAAAGGAAATGTAACGAAGGTAAAGAAGATATATTCTGTAGTCAATATCGTGTTGAACACCAGCGTTTACAGAATTTTTATTACTTACCAGAATCAGAATGATGAATTACTTTATTTTAACACCACAGTATGATACTGAGAGTAACGTTATTCTGCCACAACACTATGTAATATCACATCACTTCGTCCAACTTCGCTGTTACAAAACATAATCTCGTCATACGACGTCATACCATACCATTATGTTATTGAATGACAGAACAGTCAACCCCACTAGTACGACAGCAGAGTTCATGAGGTCGTAGTTTACCTCTTTACGAAGTTTATATAAAACGTTACATTATGCCACGTAATAGAACCGTACCGATATTGTACCTGAGTTCAGGATACACCATTTCACCTACACGAAGTATTACATTATGCCACATAACAGAATAGTACCGCCACGCAAGTTCAATGCACCATATCTGATGTAACCATACCAATAACCTACTCTATTTTATCTTAGTACATTCCACCAATAGCTTACTTTACTTTATCTTGGTGCATCCCACCAATATGGTAATATAGGGAAGCGGACTGCGCTCTTCTTGACCGGTATTTTGATTAGACAACACTTTATTTCAGCATACCGAATAAATGACAGAGAGCAACACTCAACCTTCACGGCAACATGTTATCTACAGATACAGTGATGTGTGGATACATTACTTTAGTTCATAACATCACATATCACCATACCGATATACTACGATAAGTCACCATACCAATATGTTGCGACATGTTACGATAAGTCATCATACCAATATGTTACGATATAATCATTTCACCATGAGTCAACAATAATATAGTGAACCAAACCTACATTCTACTTTATCCAATGACATTGTAATTCACCATACCATAAGGAAACAATACTTTACCCAATCCTACATTACCTCCACGTCACATCACGATAAGATATAAAATCGCACCTGACCAGTACTTTGCATCACGTTATTATACTTTACAGAGATTGCACGATAATACAAGGTACATTATTCCACCACAACGATAACGAGCATGATACTACAATACCGAGATTACACGATACCGCAAGGTATATTACTCCGCCCCACCTACTTAATCGCCATAGAACATCACAGCGCCATATTTAACCTACACAAAACCGGACCATACTGCATTGTACTAGCACCGAATTGCAGGTTAGCTTACCAGAACGATGACCGACAAAACCGTGTGACATTTTACCAGTACTCTAGTCTAAACCAAGACAGTTGGCTTTATGATACCGACATTTCAGCTTAGATGATATCACTATACCTTTAAATAATTGTATCCGATTATAGAGTATTTCGCTATGAGTCACAATGCCATCATTAAACTATAATATGGCTTATGATAAATCACTTCACCATAACGACAAGTTAGTTTAATGTAATTAGACATTAGGTTAACGTGGTTCACGATATCTCACCGAAACAGAACTTCACCTTACATAGTATCAAATCGCAAGACATCATAATACCAAAACCGGACAACATCTAACTTAGTATCATATCACCTCGACAACACGACATAGCACTGAATTTCACTTTACCAATCAGCATAACGACAAGTCAGTTGAGGGAACATAATCCCACCAAAACAAAGCATTACATAATAATATATAATGGCAGACCACTGGCACTGTAAGTTATGGAAGATTATAGCAAGAGACATTACCTTTTTCCAATCTAATGTTTACTATATTTGACGTTATAACAGATCAGAACAATTGACCTTACTATTGTAAGACACTACTTCACATAATGGTAACTCAAACTACCCCACCAGTAAAATACTAGAACAGACGATATGGGGCATTACCTATATATTACATGAGTAGGCATTACCGTGGCATAATCGAAGTTTACTATACTCAATTCGAGTGAACTTTCACACAACCCGAACTCGCTATGGTTAACTAAACCACGAGTTTACTGTAAGGTGCGTGATGTGAGGATACGACATCAAACAATACCCTTACTGCATGATACTTTATTTCATTTCGCGATGTTAGACTCTTACATCACCACACTCTATCGTACGATATTTTACCGGAACAGTACTCAATTTTACTTCATTGAACATGACCGGAACAGCACGCAACGATATTGGACCTTTGCACCAATACATTATTAGAAAGCAACAAAATATACTGTTACACGAACTGAATATCAGCAAAAGGCAATTAATCATACCGTCAAGACAAAATAATAAACAAGAGCTTACTATTACTCAAGTGGATCAAATCTCAACGCATCCTACTTTACGATAGTAAACCAGCACTCGATCCGACCACAAGACATCGCATGACATGCCACCACACCAATCGCACTAAATGAAATTAAATGGTAGCATACCAAGACTTCACACCATTAAAGGTCAATACACTAAACTATCACGACGGTATATCAAACAACAATTTATTATACTTTACTTCAACTAGATTATATGTATCTATACAATACCGTTAATGAACTAAACAACGTTAGACTTAGTATTACCAACAAGAAACTTCAGTCTAATTGAGCCAACTATACCGAGAGATTATTTTGATGATATTGGGTTGACTTCCCCACTTTACTTTATGTCATATTATTTGTAATCACCAGAATAAAATCCCAACACAGTCTACCATGGTTTACCAATAGCTTACGCTATCAGATGTCGCTTGACGGGGCGGGGCTAATAGCACATTTTAGTTTGCTTAATATTATTCAGCAAAATCTTAGCATACCAATACGGTAAAACAATTTAAATAATATCAGCATACCAAAACAACACCCCATAAAGGTCTACCCTGGAAGTAATGTTACCAAATGGCGCAATACCTCCATCAAACAGTGCTGTAGTTAATAACACTTCGCCTGTAGCAAACCAAGCTTCGTGTAATCACAGTTTACATGGACACAATAGAACTTAACTCGAGCTAACCACAACACCACATTAACATATAGGAAGATACCAAATTGGACTGTTACAGTACGCTATTCTACGCTATGGTGCATAGCTGTGACCCAACATCATCTCACACTACCAGACATCATTTCACTCATACAATATTTAACACCAGTTGATATTAGTTAACCGGTATTATACATAAGCCTACTATGAAGTGCCATAACCAAACGGGATTCTAGCGTGGTAAACATCACCGGTACGAAAGTAGACTACGATCCATCTAGCTACACCATTATTTTGTTTAATGACATAATACAAATATACCCTACTTGATTAAACTGTAGTATACCATAACTGCACAAAAGTTGACTAAAATGTATTATACCGAAACCGCGCATCAGCTGACTAATATGCACTCTACTGTCACAAAACAACACCAAATGGGATTAAACAACACCGTTTATTGCGAATAGGATTTTAACCCTTATTTTACTTTATTTTATTTTTTATTCGCTAAACGAGACCGAACAAAGCTGATACCGCATTTCAGGACAGTCCATCTTACCATTACATCGATATACTGCATGTAACCGGCACTTGACACAGCTCTACGAATCATAGGTCGACAATATCTTACATAACCCTTACGTCACTATGACATTACCATAGTTTAGGTTCACAACAGATCACTACACTAAAACTTTACTTTAATAAAGATCTGTAAACTAAATCTAACCTAACTGATGCTAGATTGTAGTTTCACAATAAATCACCACACCCATAGTTCAGGTCATTGTATCATACATTACCAAGGCTGAACTAGATGTTGTGCAACATAACATTGCCATCACACTAGCTTAGAATATTTCAGATAAGCCAACATTACCTCCAACCATCCTCTGCTCCCTCGATTTCTTCAACAAAATTGGAGAGATGTTGTAGATTGTAGTCATAAGCTCCAAAATTACCGGCGCCTCGATTAGCTCCAAGACCGTTGTTTTTACCGTAGGTGAATAACTTTCTTAGAGCAGTCTCATTAATTGGACTTCCTTTTCGAACTCTTAAAGTGCATCCAAATGTGGCACCAACAGGTAGTTGTTCTGAGGCGGCGATTGCAGTCTCAGTTTTCCCCATTCGATTGAAACTTATTGGTCTTTCTTCAATGAGAGGTTTTCCGTCAGGGTGTCTCATGATATCTACATCAGGTACCATAAACCATTCGATGGGTTTAACATCTAGAGCCATGGTTTCACCGATAGAGACCTTAGTAGACAAGATGGATTTGTCTCCGTTGTTAGTTATAATTTTAAGGTTTTCTTTCAAATTCCCCAAAATCATATGTGACGAAACAACTGGCCACAATGGTGCATCTGGAGTATCATCTTTTTTCATTTTCATGAAGACTGTAAACTTTGCTTGTTCCCCTTTAGATACCAACTCATTGTATTCTTTCTCAACATTTTTAGCAATGGTTAGAAGTTGATCTAAATCCTCGGGAAGATCAGTTCTCATTGGCTTTCCTGTTAACTCTGCAAAGGCCATAATGATTGACTTAATCTCAGCGGTCTCTTTAGCGTCCGTGATCTCTGTTCCTTTGAATTTGTCGAGACTTTTCACGATACGATCAGAAAGCCTGTTGGCTTTCTTAATCTGTTTCCTGGCCTTTTGGATTATATGTTCTTCCATGATTGACGCATCAGTACAAGTACCAAGCATCACCTTCCGTAAACGGAATTGAATCGAATAATAATCCCAGAAACCAGTAGCTTCACTACCGATTTCGATTGTAGGTTGTTCTTTCTTTGCATTTGTCTTTTTGTCTTGTCCCTTCATAAAGATTCTCCCTTTTTTGCGAATATTTTCGCTCTATTTGGGCGTCATTGCCCACAATAAGATAATTTCTATATAAAATATGGGAAAATAAAAACACCTATATA
>Ga0209456_10000560_pt1 | contig 19904 bp, 18 predicted proteins | sample COG_11_FD_184755 | JGI IMG/M metagenome (GOLD analysis project Ga0209456, IMG submission 184755) | Pelagic marine sediment microbial communities from the LTER site Helgoland, North Sea, for post-phytoplankton bloom and carbon turnover... | ecosystem: Environmental > Aquatic > Marine > Neritic...
AGCATGGTCCACATCAGCGGACCCGCCGCACCCAGCGCCACGGTAAATGCGAGCAGCCAGCGCCACCCGATACCCGCAAGAAAAATTGCCAGAACGCCCGCGGCCGCGATCAGTATCGCGGTACCCAGGTCCGGCTGAAGGATCACCAGTACCGTGGGGCCGCAGACAATCAGGGCAGCGATGGCGAGTTCCCGCACCCGGAGCGGCAACGGGTGACGGGTCAGTACCCACGCTACCATCATCGGTACACCCAGTTTCATTATTTCCGCCGGTTGAAACCGGAACAGGCCGAGATTGAGCCAGCGCTGCGCGCCTTTGCCAACGATTCCTACCAGCAGCACCATGCTGAGCAGTATCAGACCGATTGAAAATATGTATGGCGCCCATCGCTGAAGGGTCTGCGGAGAGAGCTGAGCGACCAAGAACAAGATGATGAATCCAATCAGGATGCGTATTCCCTGCTTGTAGATCAGGTCCATGTTCTCCCCGCCTGAACTGTAAAGAACCACAAGGCTCAGACCAGACAATACAATCAAGGAAAGAACGAGCGGCGGGTCCAAGTGCCTGATGGCATTACGCAGCATCGTCGTCCTTCTCCGGTTCTTCTTCCGGCGGGGGCGGCGGTCCGATCAGGTAGTAGTCCATGACCTGGCGCGCGATAGGCGCAGCGGTCCGGCTGCCCCCTCCGCCGTTTTCCGCGATGACAGCCACCGCGATCTTTGGATCTTCCACCGGTGCAAATGATATGAACAAAGCATGATCCCTGAATCGCTCCGCCACATTTTCCTCCCGGTAGGTTGCGCCCTGCTTTATACCGATGACCTGGGCGGTCCCCGTCTTTCCCGCGAAGCGATATTCCGCACCCAGACCAGAGCGTCGGGCGGTGCCTCTCTTGCCATGCACCACGTCCACCATAGCCTCGATAACAATCTCATACATTTCCCGGTTCCGTATCGCTACCTGTTCGATTGTTTGCGGGCCCAGTTCCAGGATTTTCGTTGCGCCACTCTCCCGCACCGCCCTGACCAGCCGCGGCTTGTTCCTGACCCCCTTGTTTGCAAGGGTCGCGGTAACCATAGCGAGTTGAAGTGGCGTAACAAGGGTATATCCCTGTCCAATTCCGGCAATAACGGTCTCTCCCGGCCACCACGGCTGGCCCCGGACGGCACGCTTCCATTCCGGCGACGGCACCAGGCCGCTGGGTTCGTCGTCGAGGTCGATGCCGGTGTTCTTGCCCATACCGAAACGGGTCAGAAAATCGTGCATCTTTTCTATGCCCAGATTGTTCGCCAGCGTGTAGAAATACACGTCGCAGGACTGAACAATCGCGTCATGCATGTCCATCCAGCCGTGCCCCTGCTTTTTCCAGCAGCGATACCGGTGCCTCGAGCCGCGCAACGAGAACCAGCCCTTGCCAAACACCCTTTCGTACGGGCTCCGATGAAATTCCAATCCCGCCAGCGCCATGACGGGTTTCACCGTGGAGCCCGGTGCGTAACGCCCGTTGAGGGCGCGATTCAACAGCGGCCGCCCATCGTCCTGGCGGAGGAGTTTGTAAGACTTGGTATCGATGCCGTTTACAAAAGGATTAGGGTCATACACCGGGTTGCTGACGAAGGCCAGCACCCCCCCCGACCCGGGTTCGATGGCAACCACCGCGCCCTCGAATTCACCAAGGTATTCCCTCGCAGCCTGCTGTAGATCGACGTCCACATTCAGATAGATGTCCTTTCCGGCCACCGGGCTGACCCGTGAAAGTGTGCGCACCACGCGGCCATGTGCATTGGTTTCCACCTGTTCGTAACCCGACTGTCCAAGAAGGGTGCGTTCGTAGTGAGCTTCGATGCCGAGTTTGCCTATGTAGTCAGTGCCCCTGTAGGCATTCCTGTCGATGCGTTCGAGGTCGACTTCACTGATCCGTCCCACATAGCCAAGAACGTGAACCATTTCGGGGCCGAATGGGTAGTGTCGTCGCAATCGGGCGTTGATTTGAAAACCGTTGATCTGATGCTGATTGACCGCAAAGCGGGCCACTTCCTCGTCGGTCAGCCCCGATTTCAGCGTCCTGATCTCGAAGCTCGGCCGAGAGCGCAGCGCGGTATGGAAACGTTGCAGGTCTATATCGGACAACTCGATCAGGCGGGCGATCTGGTCGAGTGCCTTGTCCATATCCGGCACATTGTCAGGCACGACTTCAAGGGTATAGGTGGGAAGATTCTCGGCGATCACGCGACCCTTTCGGTCGTATACTTGACCCCGGGCCGGCGGTATCGGGACGAAGCTGATCCTATTCTCCTGCGACAGGGTCGAATAGTGTGAATGCTGCTCTATCTGCAGATAGTACAGCCTGGCCAGTAATGCGATGCACAGCGCGGCCACGATTATCGATGAGATCACGAGACGCGCCTGGATGAGGTTGGTCTCGCGAACATAGTCCTTGATGCGGATTCTGGCCATCATCGGGCCTTCCTTTGCGGATACAGATCTCTGAGCATGAGGTACAGCCACGGCCAGACGAGCATACCGATGAAACAGGGCACCCAGTAGCCGAAGTCCAGATACGACGTGGTGAAAAATCCCCGGATCCAACCCACCAGAGCGCGATAGAGCAACAGGATGAGCAGGACCGATACGGCCTGCTGCCACCAGGGAAAGATCCTCAAGCGAAAATGGAAGCGATTCACCAGATATCCGACCAGCGACATGCCCAAAGCGTTCAATCCCAGCAGGTTGGCCTGCATGATATCGACCAGCAATCCAACGATCCACCCCGCACCCGGTCCAATCCGGTCCGGAAGCGCCAAACACCAGTAGATCAACACCAGGACTACCCAGTCGGGACGATACATGGTGGCCCAGTCGGGAAACGGCACCAGGACAAGCAGAAATGCAGCGATGAAACTCAGGACGATTTTCATTCTTCCCGATCCGCTCGCTTGTCGAGTTCCGCGGCGTGCAGTGCTTGCTCTGCGTTCGTCTCCACGTCTTCTTCAGGCACTATCCGCGATTGCTGTTCCCGTCGCCAAACCAGCAGCACCTGGCTCGAACGATCGATCTTCGCGGTCGGCGCCGCCTCGATGTGCAGAAATGCCTCGCCCGGATCGTTGTCAACCGAAATGACCTTCGCCACGGGATAGCCAGTGGGGAAGCGTCCGCCAAGCCCCGAGCTCAACAACACGTCCCCAACCCGAATGTCAGCAATCTGATTGAGGTAGGAAACCCGCAGGCGGTCTGAGTTGCCGGTGCCGAATGCGACGGCGCGCAGTCCGTTTCGCTGCACCTGGACCGGTATGGCATGGCCCGGATCGGTGATCAGGGTAACGGCGCTCGTAAACGGCATGACCTGGGTAACCTGGCCCATGACACCGGTCGGATCGAAAACGGGCTGACCGACATGCGTCCCGTCTCTCAATCCCCGATCTACCAGGATCTTGTGGGTATATGGATCGAGGCTCACCTCGATGAGTTCAGCCATGAGAACCTTGTCCTGGACCTTTTCGGCGGCGTCCAGCAGGTGTCTCAGGGCCTCGTTTTCGCGCTCGAGTGCTTGCAGCTTCTGCAACCTAGATTTAAGGTGCACGTACTCGGACCGGAGCACCTCGTGCTCGTCCCGCAGCCCCTCGCTCGATATGAACCAGATATTGACCCGATCCGCTAACTCCTGAGGAAACGTGGCTACGAAGTGAAGCGGCGTCATCACGGTGCCCAGGGCCGATCGTATGTGCTGGAGATAGTTCGACCGGAAATCAACAATCATTACCACTACTGATATGCAAACCAATAGTGCAAACCGAAACAGGTTCGTGCTCGACGTTTCTCTAGCCACCCCTAATAGCCCGCAATTCTCATCAGGCGGCTATGAATGCCTGTCCAAGCATTGCAAACATCGTGGTGTGTCGTTTTGCCTGAAGCACATTATGTATTGGAAACGCCTATCCGGATGAGAAATGCGGCCTAAATCTGCGCCGTGGGTGAGACATTAGCAGAAAAAGATAATGCTGCTCCATTTACTCGTGGGCGAAAACATCTCCCAGTGTATCCATTTCTTCAAGCGCCCTGCCGCAACCGCGCGCGACACAGGTCAGAGGATCATCCGCAAGCACGACCGGCAAGCCGGTATCTTCCATGAGGCGCCGATCCATATCACGCATCAGCGCGCCGCCGCCCGCGACTACGATGCCCTTGTCGCCGATGTCCGCACTCAATTCCGGCGGCGTCTGCTCGAGAGCCTTCTTTATTGATTGAACGATGGCATCCAACGGGTCACTGATCGCCTCATAAATCTCCGTACTGTTCAGTTTGACCGCCCTGGACATTCCTTCGGCAATATCCCTGCCCTTGATTTCGATTTCACGGTTTTCGGATTTCACCCATGCCGAAGCAATCGCTTTTTTCACCCGTTCAGCGGTGGCTTCACCGATGAGTATTCCGTGGTGCCGTCGCACGAAATTTATAATTGCCTCGTCGAATGTGTCACCCGCTGTTCGAAGCGATGTGCTGTAGACCATTCCTCCCAGGGACAGGATGCCGACTTCCGTCGTGCCGCCGCCGATATCCAGCACCATTGATCCCGTGGGTTCCCCCACGGGCAGATTTGCGCCGATTGCGACCGCCATGGGTTCCTCGATCAGGTACACCTCTCTCGCGCCCGCGCTGACCGCGGATTCCCGAATGGCACGTCGTTCGACCTGGGTCGACCCACACGGCACGCATATGATGATCCGCGGACTGGGTCTTAAGAACCGGTTTTCCTGGACTTTCCGTATGAAGTATTTCAACATAACCTCAGTGACGGTAAAGTCCGCGATTACTCCGTCCTTCATTGGGCGAATCGCCTGGATGTTGCCTGGGGTGCGACCCAGCATCCGCTTAGCCTCGTAACCCACTGCAAGGACGGTCTTGTTACCGCCACCCACGCTGGTATGAATCGCGACGACGGAAGGCTCGTTTAATATAATGCCCTTGTCCCGGACATAGATAAGGGTGTTGGCGGTGCCAAGATCGATGGCCAGGTCGTTAGAGAACAGGCCCAGGATTCGTTTCAGCATTCGGATAGACTAGGACATTAAGGGGTTGATCAAAACCGGCGTACTCTAACAACGGGGAGATATGTGTTCAACCTGTCCGGCGACTATGTTAGTTAGATTTATTGACAAAGCGATTTTCGAAAATGGCATTGGACAAACAAACCGTATATAAGATTAGCAGATTAGCACGAATTCATGTCGATAAAGTGGATATCGATCGTTACGCTTTGCAACTTTCGACGATCCTGGAATTCGTCGAACAGATGAATAGAATTGATACGGATAACGTAGCCCCCCTCTCTCATCCACAGGATCGAGTACTGCGTATGCGCGAGGACAGCGTTACCGAGCACGATCGGCGCGATGATCTGCAGAGCGTTGCGCCGATGACCGAGAACGGGCTCTATCTGGTGCCCAAGGTAATCGAATAAACCACCCCGATCCGGCGTCTGACAAAATATGGGAATTGCGCAGCTTCGTGTACTCTAATTCAATCAAACAACTTTCTGCCGGATTGCGGCAGCGACAATATTCAAGTGTCGAACTAACCACGACCTATCTGGAGCGTATGGAGCGGCACCGCGCGCTCAACGCGTTCATCACCGTGGATCCGGAATTCAGCCTGAACCAAGCCCGCGCTGCTGACGAGATGCTGAAAAACGGCGGTTCACGGCCATTGACCGGGATCCCGATCGCGCACAAGGACATCTTTTGTACGAAAGGCGTACTGACCACCTGCGGCTCGAAAATATTGAGTAATTTTGTCCCGCCTTATGACGCAACCCTGATCAAGCGTTGCTACGAGGAGGGTATGGTCACGCTGGGCAAAACCAACATGGACGAGTTTGCCATGGGATCGTCCAACGAAACCTCTTACTTTGGGCCGGTCAGGAATCCCTGGGACCAGGTTCGGGTCCCAGGCGGTAGTTCGGGTGGATCGGCAGCGGCTGTAACAGCACGCCTGTGCGCCGCCGCGACCGGGACCGATACCGGGGGGTCGATCCGGCAACCCGCGGCACTGTGCGGCATCACCGGCCTCAAACCGACTTATGGCAGGGTTTCGCGCTATGGCATGGTCGCATTTGCTTCTTCCCTGGACCAGGGCGGGGTGCTCACTCAATCGGCGGAAGATGCCGCGCTTCTGCTCAATGTAATTGCCGGCTTCGATCCGATGGATTCCACATCGGTGGAGGAACCGGTTCCGGACTATGGATCCGAGCTGAAAGATGACATCGACGGATTGAAAATCGGATTGCCCAAGCAGTATTTCGGCGAAGGCTTGAGTCAGGAGGTTGGAGTTCTCGTCCGCGACGCCCTGCGCGTGCTGGAAAACCACGGGGCGTTCCTGATCGATATCGACCTTCCCAACAGCGAACTGTGCGTACCCTGCTACTACGTGATCGCACCGTCGGAAGCATCATCCAATCTTTCCCGCTTCGACGGCGTCCGTTACGGATACCGGAGCGAAGACTACGAAGACCTGGTGGACATGTACATGCGCACCCGGGCCGAAGGCTTTGGAGATGAGGTAAAACGCCGGATTATGATCGGGACCTATGCCCTGTCGGCAGGATACTACGACGCCTACTACCTCAAGGCGCAGAAGTTGAGACGATTGATTACACAGGATTTCGAGCGCGCATTCGAGCTATGCGACGTCATCGCCGGGCCGACCACACCCACCGCTGCGTTCGAGATAGGCGCCAAGACGGCAGACCCGATTTCAATGTACCTCAACGATATCTATACGATATCGGTCAATCTTTCCGGGCTCCCCGCCCTGTCGGTGCCGGCCGGATTTACCGGCGACCTTCCGGCGGGCCTGCAGCTGATCGGGCCCTACTTTTCGGAATCTAGGCTGCTCAATATCGGCCACCGCTTTCAGATGGACACCGAATGGCATCGACGTATTCCAGGGGGGTTCGAATAGTGGCCTGGGAAACGGTCATCGGTCTGGAAGTCCACGTGCAGTTGAGTACGAACAGCAAGATTTTCTCGGGTGCGTCCACGAGCTACGGTGCCAAACCCAATACCCAGGCCTGTGAAGTCGATATCGCCCTGCCCGGCGTGCTTCCGGTCATGAACAAGGAAGCCGCCCGCAAAGCCGTCAAATTCGGTCTCTCTGTGGAATCCGAAATCAACCAACGTTCCGTATTCGCGCGCAAGAACTATTTTTACCCGGACCTGCCCAAAGGCTATCAGATCAGTCAGTACGAACTGCCAATCGTCGTCGGCGGTCACTTGACAATTGATACCGGAAGCGGTGAAAAACGCATCGGCATCACCCGTGCCCATCTCGAGGAAGACGCCGGCAAGTCGTTGCACGAGGATTTTCACGGCATGACCGGTATCGATCTCAATCGGGCCGGCACCCCGCTGCTGGAAATAGTATCTGAACCGGACATGCGTTCCCCGGCCGAGGCGATTGCCTACCTGCGAAAGCTGCACACGCTGGTTCGCTATCTGGAAATTTGTGACGGCAACATGCAGGAAGGCTCGTTCCGCTGCGACGCCAACGTGTCTGTGCGGCCGCAGGGGGAAACGGAACTCGGCACCCGAACCGAACTGAAGAACATCAATTCCTTCAAGTTCATCGAAAAAGCCATAGAGTTCGAGGTAGAACGCCAGATTGATCTCATCGAGGATGGCGGAACCGTGGTACAGGAAACCCGGTTGTACGATCCATCGAGGAATGAGACCCGGCCCATGCGCACCAAAGAAGATGCACATGACTACCGCTACTTTCCGGATCCGGATCTGCCCCCGATGGAACTCGACGATCAGTTCATCGACAGTGCGAGGCAGCAACTGCCCGAATTACCAGATACCAAAAGACACCGCTTCATGGAGCAGCACGGATTGGGCCCGGCCGATGCATATCAATTGACGTCGGACAAAGCCACCGCCGACTTCTTCGAAGCCGTACTGGAGCAAACCCGGGGCGACGCAAAGACCGTGGCCAACTGGGTTAATTCCGAGCTTGCCGGATATCTCAACGAAGCAAATATGGTTATCGAATCTGCACGCATCGATCCCGGCATGCTGGCTGAACTCATCGACCGGATCGAAGACGGCACCATATCCGGAAAGATCGCCAAGGATGTTTTCCGGTCCATGTGGAACGGAGAAGGCACCGCGGACGAACTCATCGAAACCAAGGCATTGCGACAAATCACGGACAGCGGCGAACTGGAGAAAGTTGTGGATGATGTCCTATCCCGATCCCGTGAACAGATCGAGCAATACCGCGGAGGGCAAACCAAGGTGCTGGGATACTTCGTCGGACAGGTCATGAAGGCGACTCAGGGCAAAGCCAACCCCCAGCAGGTCAATGAGCTATTGAAACAAAAGCTCGAATCGGGCGACTAGGTGATAGAATCGGATCTGAACATCTTGCATACGCGCCTGTAGCTCAGTTGGATAGAGTACCTGGCTTCGAACCAGGTGGTCGGGGGTTCGAGTCCCTCCGGGCGCGCCATTCTACGCGGGTTTCAGCCACTTCAGAATTTACACATGTCCCACAAAACCGTGATTGTCCCACAAAATTATGTTTTAGTAGCGTCACCAGTACGTTTTGCTCGTACCATTGGTAGCACTATATCGGCCTTCTCTCGATAATTCCGTCTCGCGGTTTCGGTGTTGGAATGAGCCAGGATTTTTGCCGCCGCTTCGTCTGATTCTGCATCGGACCCAACCTTGGTCCTCAGCGACCGTTCTGAATACATCTCGGTAAGTCCAGTATTCGCCTGCACCTTCCTGCGCCACCGTTGCCAGATCGATTCAAAGGCATTCATGGTACCGTCTTCTTTAATATACGGTTGCCCGTACCTGGTACAGAACAACCAGATCGATCCGGTCGGGCGCTTCAGTGCACGAACGTTGCTAATCGACTGTCTTAATACACCGGCTTCGTCCCATTTAATGATGAGGTTCTTGCCGCTACTGTGTGCCGTCTTTCTGGGTGTGACGTGTAATCCGTCTTCCTTAATGTCGGATAATTTTATGGACAGCATGTCGGACATGCGGAGTCCAGTCAGAAGCTTTAGATCGATATAGGTCTTGATCAGCGGCGGCGCGACCTTCAGGGACTCCTCGATCTCCCAATCTTCTACGTATCGGCGCTTAGTTTGGATTTTGTACTTGGAGACCTTCCCCTTCATTGGGTGCTCATTTATGACACCCCACCTTATAGCCTTGGTGAATACGTGAGACAACTTTTCCAAATGTTTGTTTGCTGTTGGGGCGCCACGTTTTTGTGCAATAGCATCAAGAACCTCGTAGCAGTGTGATGGAGCAATCGCCGCAACGGAACTGTTTTTGAAAATCGCTTTAAGCGTACCAAGTAGCACAACCTCATCCTTCTGCGTTCTTGGTTCCTTTGTCGGGGTCACTTCTACTAGATACCGATCTATCAGTTTATCCATGGTAGACGTACCGTCTGCGAACTCTAACTTGGAAGCATATGCTCGGTGTGCCTCCGCAAGAGTTTTGCCAAGCCTGTATTCTGTCTTACCATCCCATAAGTGCCTTAGCTTGGGCTTTGGTCGGTAGTAGTAAGCACCATGCTTATAACGCCAGCGCGGAGATAGAGATTTGTTCTGTTTGAGCCGCTTATTCATACTGCACCCAGATCCAGGTTCACAAGTTGATTATCCCTCTCCCGGCTTATGATTGGCAAATCTTCGTCGATAATCACGATACTACCATTGGGCCTTGCTCTGTGTGGGATCCCCATAGCGACCAGTGCCGATTGCTGCGATGCAAAGCGACGTTTTCCCGTCAATAAGACAACCTCTTCTTCTGACAGAATCCTCACTCGAAACAATCCTTCAATGCTTCAGCATTTTGCTGCATTGTTTGCAGTTTTGGAGAGATTATGCACGCCTCGTTGCCCGCCATTCGACTAGCGAATTTATTATGATCGGTTCCAGTATGGAATTTCATACGTCAGCTGAACTGCGGCAATTCTCGCTAAGACCAAGGCAGCATTTCTTTGAACTTGCTTTAATACCTCGCAAACTCAAACCCCCAGGCTTGTGGCCTCTCGAAATCTGAATATGTTTCAACCCTCTATACCATCGCTTTTTTTCGATGACGGAATACGGTTCGGGCAGTTTGCCCATTTGTGTTAATTCACCCGATACACTTACAACCCGCGAACCTCGAACCGCATAGTCATATCTACATGCTGGGCAAGATGGTATATTTGCAGTTATGAATACTCGAAAATTTAGTCTATCAACTGTTAAAGCTGTGGGTGTCTTTTTTGGGTGGTTCGCAGGGTTGCTCGTCTTAGTCAAATCGGAAAACATCGATAGACCGCAGAGTGACGGTTCGGACCTATTCGGTGAACACAATTTCAGGACGGGTCGAGCCGATTCAGGCGCGGATCCATACGGTTGGTATGAAGAGGACATGTAGCTCCGAATCATCTCTTCATTCCCTTTGAGATCGTCGCCTTACCGATACTGCCTCCTTGTCTCCCTGCATCATCGGCCGGCCGTGCCAGCGGTGAAGTTGCCGCTGTGATGGAGCGTCCGATGTTCACCCCCGCCCACGCCATCATCCCACTCCACAGCAGCGGCAGCCCCAGGTAGAGGCTGGTCGTGATCATGTTGAGCAACATGCGCTTGGTGTCGTGCTCACCGGGGTTGGCGAAGATTTGCAGGAAGATGTTGACGTCCGGATACATTGACAGGATCAGGTTCTGATCGACCCACATGGCCAGGTACCAAAGCACACTCCAGAACTTGACGGTAAAGATCGCCATCGCCCCAACCACCATCACTGAAATAGAGTAACGGGACAGCACCACGATCATGGGCAGCAGGGCGTAGATACCTAGCAGGAGCACGGCCTGCACCATCGGCAGCGCCTGCAGCACGGCAGTCATCGTGACGGAGAACAGGGCCGAAGCCGTTAGCACGCCACCTGCGGCCAGCCCACCTTTCACGAAGTTCTCGGCGGTACTGAGCAGGCCCGTGCTGCCGGAATTGTTGGCGATGAGGTCGTTGTTCGACCATCTCGGCGGCGCATTGGTTAGCACGGTCCTGGCGACGGCATCGTTCTGTTTCTCTGTAGCCAGCGCCGGTGCCACGGCAACCACCAGACTCGAAAATCCCGCCGATGTGGCATCGGCCTCGTTGATCATTTTTTCTCTTAAACCCATCGCACCGTCTTCCCACCATTCCTTACAATAAGGTTTGCCCCAGGCGGGTGGTGCGGTTGGGTCGTATTCGGTGTCGCGCGCCGCCACGTAGGCCCAACCCGGGATCTGCATGGCCGGCCGGAGCGTATCGTAGTAGCCCGGCGTGTCGCGATAGACATGCGACCCCATCCAGTCCGGGTCATCCGGCCCGTAGTTGGCGAGCAGGGCGTTCACCGCCGGCGTCTCCGGACGCTCGGCCTGGTATTTCGAGCGTGTCGGGATATAACACTGACTGAAGAACTCGCTCACTTCCTGCCGTAGCCTCGGATCCGCAATGGTGGCGAGACGCGCCTGCTGCTCATAGGTGCGCATATCCGCAAAACTTGGCAGGCCTTCGACCACCGAATGATTCAACCCGGACGTCATGGCTAAAACGGCATACCACCAGACCGGGATGTTCACTGTGGCCGGTGACCCTGCAAACCCGGTGGTGCCGTAGGTGCTCTGGGACGCGGCGACCGTCGCTGTGTTGGGGGTAGGCTCAATCAGGGTCGGTGGTGGCACATAGCTGAGCGTGCCGACATTCAACGGCGTCAATGCGGCCGGCTGCCCGGCCAGAATGACGACCAGCAGCGCGATGAAGATCTCGAGTTCCATGCGCCGCAGCGACAGCCCGGTGACGCTGCCAAACTCGCCGCCTTCGGCTGGTTCCCGCCAATTGTCGATCAGGATACCGACAAAGGGCAGGTACACGATACCTGTACCTACTAGAACATCCCACAGGATACCGTAGAAAGCCCACCCGAAGAGCGTGGTGAACAGTTCGAGGTAGCTATCGACTGTCATACCCCTGCACCCTGCAATGCGACCAGGAAGCGCCCAAGGAGGTTCTGGCCCAGCATCAGTTCCAACACGACCAGCCAGGTCACAATCCGCCAGCGCAGGGACAACAACCGCGCCCTGCCCGGCTCGTCGAGCCGTCCCCACCGATGGAGGTTTCTCGTCACCGCAGGACAGGACAGGGCTATCAGGCCAATCAATGCAAACCGGAGTGTCGATAACACGGGCTTCAACGCCTCGATGCGGATCTGCAGCGCCATGACGGAATAGGTCTGCGTCGCGTGCCACATGAGGGCACCCATACCTAACGCCAGGGTCAGTGCTGACAGTGTCAGCAGCGTAAATCCGCGTCTTCGTCCCACCGGACCGTTACGGCACCCGACCCTGGACCATAGGCCGGGGATCGAGGGTCGGCACCGTAGCCGTGTTCAACGCGGATTGGCGTTTGGCTGCCGCGCGCCTGAGGAGCCAGGTCACGGTCTCGGAAACGACCTCTTGGCGCACCCGGGTCTCGAACAGGAGGTTTTCAATTTCCTCGTCCAACTCGGCGATAGCGATGTCGGCGTGCTTTCGGGCGACCTCGATGGCATAGACCTCCGGCACCTGCCGGCCGGTGAGGAGCAGCCGCCGGGCGAACAGGGCTTTTTCCAGGGTGCGCGCGGTACTGATCTCCGACACCAGCCGACCCACGATCAGGTTCTGCTCGGAGGCCGGCATCGACCGGATCGCTTCGATGACCTGGCGCGTGATGGCCACACCGGGGGCGGTGACAGTGTCCAGGTTGTCGAGCATCAGCGGGATTGCCCCACCGACCAGGTCCTGCATGTCCACGGTGACGGCGGCCGCTTCCCGATTCAGTTTCGGCAACAGGCCCGTCCCCGGGATGCCGTCCTTCAGGCACCCGTCGCAGGTGGTAACAATATTTTCGCCCACCACATCCACGACCCAGTCCCGGGCCTCTGCCGGCGTTGCCCAGACCTCAGACAGCCGCGTGACGGGTCCCGGCGGCCCGGTTGCGGTGACGGGACGGTTCATATGGATGTTGTAGCCCGCCTTGACGATGTCGCCGGTATATTCCAGGGCGGGCTGACCCGCACCCCCGGCCGGACCACCGATCCACGGCACGCCGTTTTCGCCATTGGCCGTCTCGACCGCTTCTTTTGCGGTCACGGCATCGTTGCCGCCGATTCCCATCTGGACTTTCCAGTCGTTGCCTTTGGACAACGTAATGAGATCGGCATACGGGTTCTTGCCCTTCGCGATCTCGGCCTCCATCTGCTCACACGACTTGGTAGCGAGTTGCATGGTCGCCTCTGCACGCAGCAACGCATTCTGGAACAGGTCGTAAAGTCCGGGATTGGCGCGTTGGAGAATGAGCGCCGGCAGGGCTGCGATGGCGGCGCTGGCCGCAGCGACCATGGCGTTCATCATGTTCTCGACACCGGTCCCGATCTCGTTCAACGTATGGCTGACCGCCGCGACCGGATCGAACTTGCCGCAGCTGTAACCGAGACCGAGTTGCGCCGAACCGCCCAGGGTGACCGAGACCACCGACGGGTTGGCCGGCACCGATACCGGCGCCGCCCCCCCGATCTCGTAGTACCACAGGCTGTCCTCCGTCGGAGCCGGCGTGGCCGCATGACCACTGTGCCCCACCATCAAGAGGACCAGCAGTAGTGCACGCAGGTTCCTTGGATCGAACCGTTTAGAGACGAATGTGGCCCTCTTCGCGCAAGCTTGTTTTTTCGTCATGGGGGATACCCGATCCAGTCGATCGAAAACAAATACACCTGCCCGCGTCTTCGACAGCATTTATACGGCCGCCAGAGGGTCCAGGCATAGTCACCCCTTTCGTCGACCCGGCCCCCACCCCACCCGGTTGGGCTCAAGAGATCATTCGTGCCGAAGACGCTGCAGCTCGATTCGCGCCGCGGGATCATCATCTGCCAGGTACCGGTTCCGCGGTCCTTTTCCTTGAGCGGGCCGGGCGACCAGACCTTCAGGCCGGAAGACGATGATCCTTTGACGGGCACATACACATGCGGCTGTGCCGTCCGCGTCACGATGTCGCCGGCCCGTTGGGCATTGATGGCGGCAGCTTTGGGCTCTTCGGCCTGGGTGGTCCAGCCCGTACGCGGATACACCCCGCCCCAGGTTTGCAGCGGCCAGGTGCCGATCTCGCGTAACCCGGGAATGAGGCTCGCGGGATAGAAAATCTCCGGCACCTCCAGGCGCCAGGCCAGGGCATCGAGCCCGGACTGGAAATATGGGAAGAACGACTTCGTCTGGGACGGACACAACAAACCCGCTCCGGCGATAAGGCCAGTCAGTGAACTCAATGGATGCCCGATCGCGTCGGTCTCCCGGAAGACGAGGTTCCGATGATCCCGATTCGGAGTGCCCTCGGTCCGGTTGCCGGCGCTGTCGACCGGGACCGGCAAAAGAGCGCCCAGCAGTCCAGTGGCAGCGGTCTTCTGGGCGAGCCCCAGCGTGGCCCTGATCTCCGCCCATGGGTTGCCCCCCAGCTCGTTGTACGCGCTGACCACCAGGTCCGGGTTGTAGTGCCCGACCTTGAGCGAGGTCCGGACACTGCAGCCGAACAACGTACACCGTAACCAGAAACAGAGACCGATAGGCATCCATTTCGCGCAGGACAACGCCGCGGCCGTGGTCTGGGCCATGATCTCCGGTGTCGTGAACGTGCCGGACTGCCCCGTCGCGGGTAGCACGAGGACGACGGCCAGGAACCAAGACACACGGTTCCTCATGATGCGGCACCGTTTCGCCACACCCGGAAATGTCGTAACGCTTGATGAAGGTTGGTGAGGCCGTAAGCCACCACCTGGCCGTTGAACACGATGGCGGGATAGCGATCGATGCCGTACTGCGCCGCTTTTGCCAAACCCATGGCCGCGCGCTGCATTTGAGCGCGGGCGGCGTTGTCCAGGTTCTGGATACGCTGCAGAGCCGTACGCCTTGCCTGCGCCGGATCGGCCGAAAACCCTTCAGACAACGCGGCCTCGATCCGTTGCAGACCATCGACTTCAAAGACGTTAAGTTCGATTTCTCCGCCATCCAATTGCGGTTGTATGGTGGCGTCACGGGTCACCGGAAACTCGCTCGTAGTGAAAATTTCGATGAGGAGAGGATGCACGCTTGCGGGCGCCTGGGCAAAGCTGCCCGCGGACAGCGCAAACACAACCGGTACCGCCAGGACGATACGGTTAATGTCGTTTGTGATGGGCGCAAATAGTTCGCTCCCAATGCGACGGGCGAATTTCGCACGCGGGTTTTGGGTTGCAATGCCCACCTACCCTACCCTTCGCGATGCGCGGCAATGCGTTTTGCAACCACATGCACAGCCTCGAGCTCGCTGCAGTTCTGCTCACGCATGATGGCCGCACGCTCCGCTTTTTCGTGTTTTTCGGTCATGGCGAGCGCCAGGGACAGTGGCGGCGGGACACTGCGAAACAGGGCTTCGAGCTTATCGGAGAGCACCACGCCCTCGACGTACTTGCCGGGTTCCTTGCGAGCCGACAGCAGCAGGCTGCGTTGCTCGTTGGTCAACTCCTTGAAGCGGGCGATCTGATCCACTTCTTCTTTGGGCATGACCAGGCACAACCACCACTCCATCATATTGAGCATCCTACGGCTCGCGTCCGGGAAGTCCTCCAGGTTCTGCGTTGCGATCCAGAACCAGGCGCCGAGCTTGCGCCACATCTTGGTGATTTTGACCACGTAGCGGGCAAGCAGCGGATGGGTGGTGATGATGTGGCCCTCGTCGGTCACCACCAGCGCCGGGCGGGCATCGTGCTGATGGCGCTCCACCAGATCGTTGATGTGGCTCATCATGGAGAGATACGCCACGGCGAGCTGATCGTCGTAGCCTTCCCGGGCGAGGATGCCCATCTCGAGGATGGTCACGTCCGCTTGGGGCCACGGAGTGCCGGGCCGGTTGAAAAAATGTCCGGCCAGGCCGGAACAGAACAGGGCCATGCCGTCGCCCATCTCGATGGCGCGGCTCCTTCTGTGATCCGGCAGCGTCTCGTCTTGTCCGATGCGATGCAGCGCGGCCACCACGTCTTCGGTGAGCGTCTGATCCCGGCCGGTCTCCGTCACGGTCTGGGCGGCGAGGAAGATGGCGTTGCGGATCAACAACCGGTCGGCTCGGGTCATACGCGCGTCTTCGCGCTCATCCCCCCCGGTGATCATCAGGCGGGCAGCGATTTCCATTTCGCCCAGCACGTCACGCCCGGTCCCCTCCTCGTCCAACACCTCATCGTCGGTCAGCGCCTCGGGATCGGGAGGCAAAGGTTGCTGCTGTTCGGCTTTAAGGACGCGCAGCGCATCGGCAAACGGCGGCAGGCTCACGTCCGCGTTCGGGTTCAGCGTCACCTGGTTGACGGTGAGATCATGCACACGAAACTGCTGGCCCAGCAATGCGAAGGACCCCCCGGCCTCGATGATGAAGATCCGCGGGCGGTACACCGCGACCATCTGCTGCAGCAGGTAGACCAGAAGCGCCGACTTGCCGGCGCCCGTGGGCCCTAAGATGAGCATGTGGGCGTTCTTCTCCCGGTCGGCCCGGTGCAGCGGATCGAACACCAGGGGTTCGGCGCCCCGGTTGAAGAACACGAGACCCGGATGCCCCGTGCCGCGCGAGCGGCCGTACACCGGCAGCAGGTTAGCGGCGTGGCTGGAGAACACCAGCCGCGAGCGGCGACTCGACTTGTCCAGCAATTCATCGTATGCCATGGGCAGATTGCGCACGTACCCGTCGAGCGCCAGCAGATCGGCCTCATGCAGGATCGGCTGCAGCCCGTTGGGCAGCAGCAGCGCATTCAACTGGCTCACGTTGGCGCGGAGCGACTTGAGGTCGTTTCCCCTCAGATAGAACGCCATGGCGAGCGGATAGAGCTTGTTGCCCCGCGCCATCTCGCGCTCGGCAGCCCCGGCGTCTTCGCGGGTGAGCTCGGCTTCCGCGGAATCCCCCACCGCCGCGTGTTTGATGCGGGCGATGTGGTTGCGTGTGACATCCTGGGGCCGAACCGTCAGGGTCAGCACCATCACGGTGTGCTCGGGAAACCGGTCGAAGAGCGAGAAGACGTGGTCTCCGTCCTGGCGCTCCGCGGTCATGTGCCCGATCTCCGGTGCCCGGCGGAGGCCCTGGAGGGTGACGAGCGTGTGCGGCAAGTCATCGAACCACCAGGTGGCCGACGTGTTATCTGAGCGTGGCATGTTGAGCGTCAGCCGCTCGGCGAGATCATGGCCGAACGGGAGCGCATCATCGCCGGGATAAGGCGCGATCTCGAGCAGCTTGTCGGGATCGCCGCCGGCGATCTCAGGTCTCGGATTGAACCACTTCAGCAACCACTCATAGAGATCCTGCCCGGTGGCGCGCTTAACTCGGATTCCAGCCGAGGCCAGTGAAGCCACCCACTTCGTGGCCACATCGTTCAGGTGTTCCTCGACTTTGACGGCCGGGGGTGCGCGACCATGGCATTTCAATCGCCGGTACAGCGTGGCCCGCACGCGCCGCACCTGGCCCCGCCAGGGCGTCCCGGTAACAACGGTGTCCGCAAACAACCCGCCCGGTCGCGTGATTTCTGAAAGATGGTCCGACAACATCTGTTGAAAGTGCCGGGTGTAGGCCGTATCGCGGACATCGAGCAGCGGATAATTCGCAACGTCTTTCTTAAAGCCCTCAAGGCTGGGTTCATCCTGGACGTACACCTGGAGGATCCAGGGGGCGCCGTCTTCTTCGGGGATAGCCTCGGTCAACGCGGTCTGGATAGCATCGCGGAGATGCGTCATGAAAGCCGGGGTGCGCGCCTCGGTCCCGGCCGGGATGAGTTCGAACAACGCGCCGACACTGACGCCGTCCTCGAGCAGAAAGGTCCGGCTTGCCGAGTCGTACTCCATCCATGGCAACAGATCCGTAAACGAGTTCGGGCGGGCATACTGCCGCCTAAACTGCGCGGTAGTGACCGGCGCGTCATCCCTTCCCTCTCCGACATGAATCGAAGCGGGTCGCCACTTGAACACGCTCATGGCGTGTCACCCTCGACGGGGCCCGGCACTTCGCCGGGCAGGGCATACTCGACCTGCTCGTACATCGGAAAGGCCGTGGCGTAGCCGGGAACCGGTGCCCGCGTCTTGCCGGCCAGATGGGGGAACACATACATCACGAGCGTCGGATTCGGCAGGCGGGCAAACAGCACGTCGATCTCGTTGAAAACATCCCGGCTGTAACCCGAAAGCGCCGTCTCGCCGGCCAAGATGGGCCGGTGGCCCAGCTCGCCTCGAACAACCTGTGGGTCGCGTGTATTCATCTCATGGACATGGGCTTCATAGATGGCCTTCATCGACGGGCCGTCCTGGGGCAGGACGGTGTCCTTGGTTCCGGCGCATCCCGCCAGGACGAGGCTAATCCAGCCGAGTACGAAGATGCGGATCGAAGGTTTGTGCATAGTTGAGTTTCCTGCCGGTGGAATTGAGATCGATGGGAAGTTCACGATCGACGTGAATGGCGATGCGGGCGCCGGCCGGCACGAAGACCGCATCGAAACTCTGGGACTGGCGTTCCAGGAGCCATTTGGCAATCTCTTCACTGCCCCCGGCGAGCGTCTTGCCAATGACATACCTGCTGGTGTCTCCGGTGACGCTATTGGTCACACTGCCGGCGTCACTCACGATGGAGGTCGTTTCGGCGCTGGCCGCGGCCTGGGCTGCGGCTTCGATGGCCATCACGCCCATCCGCTGGGCCAGAAACGTCGGGGCATTGGTCTTGCGTTCCCCCGTGATGCAGGGGATGCCCTGCTCGTCCGAGATCCAGCCCAGGGGCTTGTCGGTAGCACGTTGGTTCCCCGTAGGCAGCGTGCGGATAGAACCGTCCTGAAAGACGAAGGTGACCGACTCCAGGCGCCCGGTGACACACGAGAGTGTCCAGTCCCCGATCGCGGTCCCGCTCCACACCATGCCCTCGACACCCGGGACGGTGAGTCCGTTCGCGGCCAGGTTGTCTGCGCCGGTGATCACCTTGAACGGCATGGGATCACGCACCTGACCCTGCACCGGCACCCGCCCCACCAGGGCGGTCATGGCGGTCGAACCGATGAGTGTGGCATTGCGCGGGACGGTGTAAACGGGCTGCACGGTGTTCAACGCCCGGGTGTGCGCATCGGTCCGGTCGCGCGCCGACGTCAGTGCAGCGGACGGGCTCACGCGGCTCAACAGTCCGTTAGTGTCCGATGACAGGGAAGCATCCAGCGGCTCGATCCAGACCATGGCGTCTGTGGAGACCACCCCGTCAAGGCCCAGCCCCACTGGGATGTCGCTACCGTCCTCGGTCGATCTCAAGGACTGCGACAGCGCATCCACCCGTGCCGTCAGCGAGGCAAGCACACCGGTGTCGATGCGGTGCCGTGCCGCCTGATCCTTTTCTCGGGAGAGCAGTTCACGTTTCAGCCGACTGGCAACGTTGCCCTCGATCTGGTGGCGGCTGGCCAGGAGATCTCGGTTTTCCTGTCGAAGTCCGTCGTTGTCCTGGCGGAGCGCCTTCACCTCCGCGGTCATGGCGGCAACATTGGCCGTCAAGGTCTTGATGGTGTCGGCCGGACTGTCCGCGTCCGGCGACGGGGCACGCGGCACGGACTCCATGACCAGCGGGTCGTCCTTTTCACCTGAACAGGACTTCAGGGTCACAAAACCCAGCATCAACACCGCCGCGCCGGCGAGCAGGGGAAGCAGGCGGTTGGATACGGCAACGGCCATCAGGGCCCCTGGAGAGCCACTTCAAACGGCCGGGCCGAGATCAGATACACGGCCGTGGTGTCAGCTTCATCGCCCTCAGCCAACAGGCGGTGATGCTGAAACGTCGCCGTCAGCCA
>Ga0209456_10000561_pt1 | contig 19901 bp, 18 predicted proteins | sample COG_11_FD_184755 | JGI IMG/M metagenome (GOLD analysis project Ga0209456, IMG submission 184755) | Pelagic marine sediment microbial communities from the LTER site Helgoland, North Sea, for post-phytoplankton bloom and carbon turnover... | ecosystem: Environmental > Aquatic > Marine > Neritic...
GGGATTTATCAGTTTTGGCGGGCCGGCAGGTCAAATAAGCATGATGCACCAGGAGTTGGTGGAAAAACGGCGGTGGATTTCAGAACATCGCTTTTTGCACGCACTCAATTACACCATGGTTCTTCCTGGGCCCGAGGCGCAGCAACTTGCCACCTACATTGGCTGGTTGATGCACGGTGTATGGGGCGGCATTAGCGCTGGCGTTCTATTTGTTCTGCCGTCACTCTTTATTCTTATTGGTCTGACATGGGTCTATCTGGCATATGGCGATATGCCGGCAGTAGAAGGTGTTTTGTACGGCATTAAACCGGCTGTCACCGCAATTGTTGTTTTCGCGGCCTACCGCATTGGCTCAAGGGCGTTAAGGAATAATGTACTACGCGCCCTGGCGATACTGGCATTTATAGCAATTTTCGGCTTTGATGTACCTTTTCCCTATATCGTGCTTATGGCCGGGATCATCGGCTATGCCGGTTCACATTTCGCACCCGATAAATTCAAAACGGGAGGACATCATGCGGATTCTGAAAAGTCCTACGGACCCGCGCTGATCGATGACGACACCCCGGTTCCAGCGCATGCGCGATTTAATTGGGGCAGATTGATCGCATTCGCTTTAACAGGGCTGTCTATCTGGGCTGCGGTGATGGCCGGCCTTTTTATCGCTTATGGCTGGCAAGGCACTCTCACGCAAATGGGATGGTTTTTTTCCAAAGCGGCACTCGTCACTTTTGGCGGCGCCTACGCAGTCTTGCCCTACGTCTATCAAGGTGGCGTCGAGCATTATGCCTGGTTAAGCGGATCGCAAATGATAGATGGCCTTGCGCTTGGAGAAACGACTCCCGGTCCACTGATAATGGTTGTCGCATTCGTGGGTTTTGTCGGCGGTTGGACAAAAGAACTTTTTGGGCCTGAATTATTACCCTGGGCGGGTGCTGCCGGCGCGGGTGTAGCGACACTGTTTACGTTTTTACCTTCCTTTCTTTTTATCATGCTCGGCGGGCCATCTGTTGAGGCGACGAGGCATGATGTAAAATTCACGGCGCCGCTAACAGGCATAACCGCAGCAGTGGTTGGTGTCGTGCTGAACCTGGCGGTGTTTTTCGCCTATCACGTGCTTTGGCCGCAAGGGTTCGAAGGACCATTTGAATGGTTGTCGGCTGTGATAGGATTAGCTGCATTCATTGCTTTGTTTAGATACAAGGTCGGGATTGTGCCTGTTATCGCCGCCTGTGCATCTGTAGGCCTGGGTTATTCCCTGTTGTTATAGAAAGAACATGAAAAAACTTCTTTTTTTAGCTGTTATTGCAGCATTGATAGTTGGATATATTCAAGAACAAGGCGTATCCCTACCCGGATTACCGGTATCGACCCAAAACGCCGACCGCACACTCCAGAACGCGTATAACAACAGACAAAGCGATCTCCAGGTTCAGGGAGAAGGTGTTGTAACGAAAATATTGCGGGATGATCTCGATGGGTCAAGACATCAGAGATTCATTTTAAAGCTCGCTTCCGGACAAACGTTCCTGGTCGCTCACAACATCGATCTGGCACCGCGAATCAACGGATTAAGAACCGGGGATACTATAGAGTTCTATGGTGAATACGAATGGAATTCAAAAGGCGGCGTTATCCACTGGACGCATCACGACCCGGCCGGCCGCCATATTGGCGGCTGGTTAAAACATGGCGGTAAAACGTACCAGTAACTTCGCGCAGTCTAATATATCAAGCCAATCGCGGATTTCACTTCATCCATCGTCTCATCCGCCACGTCGCGCGCTGCCTCGCCACCTTCCTGCAAAATGTTGCGTACCAGCTGCTGATCTTCCTCGAACTCGCGGGCACGGGCACGAATGGGCGCAAGCTCGCCGAGCACCGAATCGATAATCGGTTGCTTGCAATCCAGGCAACCGATCCCGGCCGACACACACCCCTCCCTGACCCACTGCTGCCGGGATTCATCCGAATATACCTCGTGTAACTGGAACACCGGACACAGATCCGGATTACCCGGATCCTGGCGACGCACACGGGCCGGATCGGTCGGCATGGTGCGCAGCTTCTGCTCAATCTTCTTGGGGTCATCACGCAGTGCAATGGTGTTGCCATAGGACTTGGACATTTTCTGTCCGTCCAGACCCGGCATCTTGGGGGCCGACGTTAACAAGGCCTGCGGCTCGGGAAGAATAATGCGGCCACCGCCTTCCAGATAACCGTACAAGCGCTCGCGGTCACGTAATGCCAGATTACCCTGCCCTTCCAGTAACACGCGGCCGACATCCAGGGCTTCCTGATCACCCTTCTCCTGATACTGCCTGCGCAGCTTACGATACATCTTGGCATTCTTTTTCCCCATCTTCCTGATGGCTTCGTCGGCTTTTTCTTCAAAGTCCGGTTCTCTGCCATAGAGATGATTAAAGCGCCGCGCCACTTCCCGGGTTAACTCGACGTGCGCAACCTGGTCCTCACCGACCGGTACTGAACCGGCCTTGTAAATCAGGATGTCCGCACTTTGCAGCAGCGGATAGCCCAGAAACCCGTAGGTTGCCAGATCGCGTTCACGCAATTTTTCCTGCTGATCCTTGTAACTGGGCACCCGTTCCAGCCAGCCCAGCGGCGTCAACATGGACAACAGCAGGTGCAGTTCGGCATGCTGCGGCACTTCGGATTGAACGAAAATCCTGGCGTTGGCGGGATTCACACCGGCCGCCAGCCAGTCGATGACCATCTCCATGACACTGGCACCGATAATCTGTGGATCTTCGTAATGGGTGGTCAGGGCGTGCCAGTCAGCGACAAAGAAAAAACAATCGTACTCGTGCTGAAGATTGACCCAGTTTCTCAGTACACCGTGGTAGTGCCCCAGGTGCAGGCGGCCGGTAGGCCGCATGCCTGACAACACCCGATTCATGGACTCGCTCATCAAGTTAAATCAGCTCCTCATCAACGCAAACAATATAGTTTCAAGGTACCCCGGCTTCATCCCCGCCACCGACGCCATCAGTTGCAGAACCAGCTTGACGACAGGCCACATGACAATACCCAGAACTCCAGTCACCAGCAGCGCCACCAGAATAAAGAACCCATAGGGCTCAATACGTGCAAATTGATAGGCATAAGGCCCAGGTAACAGACCCGTAACCACCCGCCCGCCATCCAGTGGCGGCAACGGCAACAGATTTAAAACCATCAATATGGTGTTTATAAAGATGCCCGCCACGCCCATAAACAGCAAGGGCAAGGCAATCCAGTTGTCTGCGGACATACCCAGGGCAACTCTTGCAGCGAGCGCCCATGCCAGCGCCATCAGCAGATTGGAGGCCGGCCCCGCCACCGCAACCCAGGCCATATCCTGCTTGGGGCGCTTGAAATTGCGCCAGTCCACCGGCACCGGTTTGGCCCATCCGAACACAAAACCACCAGGCAGCAACAGCATCACGGCAGGCACCAGGATGGTTCCAACCGGGTCGATATGTTTTATGGGATTCAGGGTCAGGCGTCCGAGCATCTGTGCGGTTTTATCGCCGAATCTGCGCGCCACCCAGCCATGCGCCGTCTCGTGCACGGTAATGGCCAGCAATACCGGCATCACCCAGGCCGCAATCTGCTGCACAGTACTGACTTGCAACATCGCCTCAGCGCCTGTTAACACGGTTAAAGCGACAGCGGCCAGCCGGCGTTACTCGTCGTTCATTTAGAGTCACTAAACTTCTCTCCTCGCGCCTCGCCTAAAGCGCCTACTGTTGGTGCCTGGTGGCATCTGGGGCAGCAACGCTGCCGTTTTCATAGTGTTAACAGGGCCTAAACCAAACCTTCGCTGGAACCTTTGCCGTGACGGATCAGCTGCGGTACAGCTTCAGTCAGGTCAACCACTGTCGTGAATTCAACACCGCAATGGCCACCATCAATGATGAGGTCCACCTGAGATTCCAGCTTATCGCGGATCTCAAACGCGTCGATTTCCGGAATTTCATTGCCCGGCAGAATCAGTGTCGAGCTCATCAGCGGCTGGGTGTGTTCAATCAGCAACGCTGTAACAATCGGATGGTCCGGCACGCGGATACCAATGGTCTTCCGTTTCGGGTGTTGCAGCCGGCGCGGTACAGTCGCCGTCGCAGGCAACAAAAAAGTATAGGCCCCCGGCGTTTTCGCCTTTAACAAACGGTAGGCAGAATTATCCACTCGCGCATAGGCCGATATCTCCGACAGGTCCCGGCACACCAGCGTAAAGTTGTGTTTCTTGTCCAGATCACGAATACGGCGAATTCGTTCAACTGCACTTTTGTCGTCCAGACGGCAGGCGATGGCATAACTGGAATCGGTCGGCAACACCACCACGCCGCCATTACGAATAATATCCACCGCGTGCTTGATCAGACGCGGCTGAGGGTTTTGCGGGTGAATTTCGAAATACTGACTCATACGGCTAACGTGGGCGGCCAGGAATCGGCTTCCCAGATAGGTATACAGCCATCCGGCAGGCGGCGCAGCCGGCCCAACTCAACCCAGGGTTTTTCCGGCCCGTGATAATCCGAGCCACAGGATGCAAACAGGCGGTGTTCCCTGCAGACCGCCGCCATATGCAGGGTTTCGTCCCGCGAATGGCTGCCTGACACCACCTCCAGGCCGACACCACCCGCTTCACGGAATTCACCGACCAGTCTCTTGAGCTTACTGCGGGTCAATCTGTAGCGCGCCGGATGTGCAATAACCGGCAAACCACCGGCCTGACGAATCCAGCCCAGTGCCCGCTGCATCGATACCCATTCACTACGGACGTACCCGGGTTTGCCTTTTACCAGGAAGCGTTTGAAAACGTCGCGCACGGATGCTGCATAACCCGCCTCCACCAGGAAATGCGCAAAATGCGTACGGCTGAGTATTTTACCCTTACGGAATCGACCGGCGCCTTCCAGCGCCGCGGCAATCCCCTTATCGGCCAGTTTGCGGCCGATTTCACCTGCCCGCCAGTCCCGAACCTTCTGCAACTCCTGCAAACCATCAGACAAGACCTGGTTGTCGGGCTCTACGTTCAGGCCCAGAACGTGGATGGTCATCGCCTGCCAGGTTACGGAAATTTCCACACCGGGGATCAGGCTGAGATCCAGTCCCAACACTGCCTGAGCCGCCTCCGCAAGGCCGTCCAGCGTATCGTGGTCGGTCAGAGCCAGCACAGCCACCCCGGCCGCATGAGCCTTTTCCACCAGGCTGGCAGGGTCAAGCGTGCCATCCGAAGCGCTTGAATGGCTATGTAAATCGTAACAACACATTTTTTCCATTGTACCGGAGCCATCTGTTTCGCGCTGCCCCTGCGGGATTTCTCGCAATCCGGTACCATTCATCCCATGAAGCTAACTGACCCCACCTCCCAGACCTTTCGCGGGCAGCTCGCTGAACCGCTGGCCGAGATGCTGGAAACCTATCAGCTCAGTGAAGACAGGTCCGCTCCCGGCGACTCGTCACCACCGCTGCTGGTAGAGACTTTTCAGCAATTATTTGACGCGATGCAACAAACTGAAGTCAGCCTGGAAGACGACAATTCGCTGCAAAGCGGGAACCAGGCCAGTCCTGAAGCTGTCACTGAACTGGGTGAGTACGCGCTCGAGCTGTTCGATCAGTCACTGCGCTGGGCGAATCACCTCAATCTTTCGGTGGTTTTAGACAGCTTGCAGGCGTTTACCATTGCCATGGCGCGCTGGATCGCCCGGCATGGGGGGCAACTGCTCCACCTGGAGCCGGTGGCGGATGCACTGGCGCGCAGCGCCAACCGGACACAGGATCCCGGCGAACTGCTGGCCCTGTACCAGGCGATGGGGGAAATTATCAATGCTGCTGCACCGGTGATCCGGCAAGACCTGGAAAAAACCAATCCGGGCCGGCCTTGGCGCGTTCTGCACCTTAACCGTGCGATCGTGGCAACACGTACCCATCAGCCCGATGTCATGGAAGAGGCCTTTGCGGTGCTGACCGAGCATCTGCCGGAGGACGCGGCCGGATTTTTTACACAAGGCATGGAACAGATGGACTTGCTAAACTACCCGCCCCATGTGCGGGAGGTCATTGACCGCTATTACAGAACATGGAGCGTCAACCGCTCCTTACACTAATTTTAAAACTGGTTTAGATAGATAATAATGAAGTTTCTCTACGACTTCTTTCCCATTCTGCTGTTTTTCATCGCCTACAAGATGTATAACATCTATGTGGCAACCGCCGTAGCAATGGCTGCAGCTGCGGTTCAGACCTTTGCGTTCTGGCTCAAACACCGTCGCTTTGAAAAGATGCACCTGGTCACACTGGGATTATTGCTGGTCTTCGGCGGTCTTACCATTTTTCTGCAGAACCCCGTATTCATCAAGTGGAAGCCGACCGTTATCAACTGGCTGTTTGCGGTGGTGTTCATGGCAAGCATCTGGATCGGTGACAAGCCTCTGGTGGAACGCATGATGAGCCATGCCATCCAGGCGCCGCGTCCGGTGTGGATCCGCCTGAGCTGGCTGTGGATTGCTTTTTTCGCCGGTATTGGTGCACTAAACCTCTACGTCGCGTTTAACTACCCGGAGGAAACCTGGGTCAACTTCAAACTGTTCGGCATGCTCGGCATTACCTTTGCGTTTGTGATCGGCCAGGCTTTTTATCTCAGCCGTTATCTCGAAGACCATAAAAAACCGGAAGAGGAGTCCTGAATGCTGTACGCCTTAATCAGCCAGGATGCCGCGGACACTCTGGAGAAACGTATGGCCGCTCGCCCGGAGCACGTCAAACGGCTGGAACAGCTGCGCGATGAGGGCCGATTGATCCTGGCCGGTCCCCACCCCGCCATTGACTGTGATGATCCGGGGCCAGCCGGTTTTACCGGCAGCCTGGTGGTCGCGGAGTTTGATTCCCTGGAAGACGCCAGGCACTGGGCCAACGCTGATCCCTACCTGGCTGCGGGCGTCTATGAACAGCTTACCGTTAAGCCCTTCAAGAAGGTGCTGCCGTAATGAGCGCAGAACGTATTGCCATGATTCGCGAACGCATCACAGAGGTGTTTTCACCGCAGGCTCTCAATATCATCGACGAAAGTGCCAAGCACGCCGGACACGCCAGTGCCGGTGGCGCCGGCCACTTTGTGGTTGAAATCGTGTCCGATGCCTTTGAGGGCAACAGTCTCATTCAACGTCATCGCCAGGTCTACGATGCGTTGGACGATATCATGCACAGCGAAATACACGCCTTGAGCATCAAGGCATCCACACCTGCCGAAGCAGGATACTGATTCACTTCGATTAACCCTGAATAAAAGGATAAAATGATGAAACTAGCTTCTCTGACACTTGCGCTCGGGTTGGGCGGGCTGCTTGTCGGCTGCGACCAGATGCCGTTGAACGCAGCAGACCAGAGCCCTGCATCCGCCGCCGCAGCTGTTAATGACACCAGCGCGGTACTTGCCACGGTAAACGGTTCACCAATTACTGAAGGTGTGGTCGAACTTTATGAGCAACAACTGAGCGCCCGCCGCCCCGGCAATCCTGCTGCCCCCGATCGCCAGGCTATCCTGGAGGAAATCATCAACCTGGAACTGGCACGCCAGGGTGGTGAAACTGAAGGCCTGGATAAAGACACCAAAATTCAGTTGCAGATCGATCAGCAGCGCCGCGCTGTTATTGCAACAGCAGCCATTCAGCACGAACTGGAGGCGAATCCGGTCAGCGATGAAGAATTGAAGAAGATCTACCAGGAACAGGCGCCGAGCGGTAGCGAGTACAAGGCCCGACACATCCTCGTCAAGGAGGAAGATGAGGCGAAGGCACTGATCGTTGAACTGGATGGGGGGGCAGACTTTTCCGAACTGGCCAAACAGAAGTCTACCGGACCATCCGGAAAAAGCGGAGGCGAGTTGGGTTGGTTCTCGCCAAAACAAATGGTTGCCCCTTTCTCCGAAGTCGTCGCCGGCATGGAAAAAGGCACTTATACCAAGGAACCGGTAAAAACCCAGTTTGGCTGGCACATCATCATTCTTGACGATACACGCGAAGCTTCGCCGCCACCCTTTGAGCAGCTTAAGCCGCAATTAGAGGCGTTTGTGCAGAAACAGCGCGTGCAGGATTACATTGCCAGGCTGAGGCAGAGTGCAACGATTGAAATCAAGGAACAACCGGCAGCAGCGGCCACTGACAAGGCCGAACCCGCCGCCGCAGCAAGCGGTGAAGGCGGCGGTGAAGCCAAACCCTAAGCGGCGAGCGTAACCAAGCCGGATTTCTCGCCACCTTAACCACGAAGGTCACTTGTGACCTTCGTGTGCTGCGAGGTGAGAAATGATGGTTAAAACCTGTAGGAGCGGTCTCCTGACCGCGATACCCGGAGAAATCGCGGTCAGGAGACCGCTCCTACAGGGTGGTTTGTTGTCGGCTTTGCCGGATCGGATCAGGCCTGCGAGTAGGCATTCATGGCGGCTTCCACCGCCACACCGCCCTTAATCGGCGCCCCCATATCAGAAAGCACCGCATCCAGGGCACCCAGGCACAGCAAGACATTCTTCCGGTTACTGGCGTAGCCCATCAAACCGATACGCCAGATTCTGCCAGCCATCGGTCCCAGGCCGGCGCCAATTTCCAGCCCGTACTCGTTCAACAGCCGTCCTCGCACCGTCGCATCATCGACGCCGTCCGGGATGCTGACTGAATTCAGCTGCGGCAAGCGATCCGCTTCATTGACCACGAAAGACAGGCCCATCGCCTCGACACCCGCACGCAGGGCCAGGTGATTGTCCCGATGGCGCTGCCAGGCATTCTCGATGCCCTCCTCTTCCAGCACGATCAGGGCTTCGTGCAAACCGTACAACGCATTGATCGGCGCAGTATGGTGATAAGCACGTTTGCCGCCGCCACCCCAGTAACCCAGCACAAGGTTCAGGTCCAGGAACCAGCTCTGCACCTTGCTGTTGCGATTTCTGAGCCGTTCAACAGCACGATCACTGAAGGTCACCGGCGATAAGCCGGGTGTACAGGACAGGCATTTCTGGGTACCGGAATACACCGCATCCAGACCCCAATCACTCACCCTCAGCGGAGAACCACCCAGCGAAGTCACGGTATCTGCAATTGTCAGGCAGTCGTATTGGCGCGCAAGTTCGGCCAGCGTTCCGGCATCTGATATGGCACCGGTCGAAGTTTCAGCGTGAACAAACGCCAGTACCCTGGCATCCGGATTGGCTTTCAGCGTTTCATCGACTTTATTGGCGTCAACCGCTCTGCCCCACTCATCTTCAACCATTACAGGGATAGCGCCGCAACGCTCGACATTCTCCTTCATGCGGCCGCCGAACACCCCGTTCTGGCAAACCACCACCTTGTCGCCGGGTTCGACCAGATTTACAAAGCAGCTTTCCATACCCGCCGATCCCGGCGCGGAAACCGGCATGGCCAGATCGTAGTCGCTCTGGAAAGCATAACGCAGCAGCCCTTTCATATTATCCATCATGGCCACAAATGCCGGATCCAGGTGCCCGATGGTGGGGCGCGACATGGCCTCGAGAATACGCGGATTAACATCGGACGGTCCCGGCCCCATCAGGGTACGTGCCGGGGGATGAAAGGATTTTTGCGTCATTTCTGCATTCCTGTTCTAAAAATCGCGAAGTTTAACATGGAGTCCGGCACAGATACCCCTCCGGTATGCACCGGTATCCCGGATATGCTCATAACCTTAACCACAAATGACACCAAGTTCACTAAGGAACTACCGATTACTGAGACATCGGGCTTCAAGCAATTTCACTGCATTCTCTCCCCGCGGGTCAGAAAAACAATGCGCGCTGTAATAAACATGGTCATCAGAACAGACGCCGCAAATGCATAGAGCCCGTAACGCATCTCGACATTCGCAATAGCACCCAGCTTGACAGCCACGACGAGAATGGCGACCACGAAAACATCCAGCATTGACCATTTTCCGTACAGATGCATCCAGTGCAGATACTGGTGCAGCCGCTTCTTTGCGGATAAGCGGTTACCGACCAGCAGGTAGAGCACACCGAGCTTGAGTACCGGCAACACGATACTGAAGCAGGAAATCACAAAAAACAGGAACCACTGCCCCTCTTTCAGTAACTGAATAACACCGGACACGACTGAAAAGGTGTTCTCGATGAGAACAAATTTTTCCAGCGTGATAATGGGCGCCACCAGGCCGATACCCAACAGAATGGAGGCCGCAGCGATCAGCAAGCGGAGCTGCCTGGCCTTGCCGGGATATTGCCGGGCAATAATTATGACTTCATCATTCACTGGCATGTTATCTGTTGAGCATGTCATAAGCGGCTAGTTAATGTGACACTTGCTAAGGCAGAAGTAAGTTAGCCGACATACTCATCAGTATGCATAAATCCCCGGAGTGCCACCCTTCGGCACAATATCACGGCCAGACGGCCGCTCCTACGTCTGCTGTTTTATTGGCCATTCAGGCTCCGTGGCTGGATGCTGTCTACCTGTTCCTTGCCGCCTGCGCCAAGACCCAGGTGTATACGGCGATATTGATGAGAATAACGAATCCTCCCAGGGCCATCTGTATGTCAGTTGTTAATGCCTGCGGGTAAATCACCGGCAGCAGGTAGTGTTCTATGAACCCACCGGAATACCCCTGCTCGCCGGCCGCCTGTCTGAGTCGCTGTTCGAGCGGTGTAAGCGGGCACAACCAGCCCTGAAACTCGATGAGTGCACCCCATACGGCCGCCGGAAGATGCAGAAAGAGAACCCAGCGCCACTTCGCGACCAGGAACCCACCGATGATCACGAAGATGATAAACCCAAGGTGGAATAGAACCAATAGATCTGCCGCTGATCGGTACAACATAGACTAAACCGCTATAGCGAGCAGCCGACACATTAGTGGACTGTTTTAAACAGATGACAGCGGAGCTGGTGCGTCTCCGTTAAGCGGGTCAGCGGCGGATAGCTTTGACGGCACTCCGGCTTTGCGTGTGGACAGCGCGGATGGAAGTGACAGCCATGAGGCGGATGGGACGGTGACGGCATATCACCTTCCAGGCGAATGACCCGGCGTTCGCCGTCAGTGTTGACTCTGGGTACAGCCGACAGCAATGCCTGGCTATAGGGGTGTTGGGGCTTGTCCAATACATCCTCCACATCACCCTCTTCGACTATACGCCCCAGATACATGACCGCGACACGATCTGCCAGGTAGGACACCACGGAAAGATCGTGGCTGATAAACAGAAAAGACAAGCCAAGCTCATCTTGCAGGTCCTGCAGCAGATTGAGAATCTGTGCCTGTACTGATACGTCCAGCGCACTGGTGGGTTCGTCACAGACAATCAGTTTCGGTTTCACGGCCAGGGCGCGCGCAATACAGATACGTTGTCGCTGACCGCCGGAAAATTCATGCGGGTAACGGCGCGCGTGTTCCGGTCGAAGGCCAACCTGTTTCAGCAATTCATGAACGCGTTGTTTTCTTTGCTGAACCTTGCCACCGATACCCTGGGCGATCATACCCTCTTCGACAATGTCGCCCACACTCATACGCGGATTCATCGACGAAAACGGATCCTGGAATATGATCTGAAAATCCGAGCGTCGTCTTCTCAGGCCTTCGCCCTTGAGTTCTGTCAATTCAAGTTCTTCAAAGCGCACACTGCCGGCGGTTATATCCAACAACTGCAGAATACCCTTGCCTACCGTGGTTTTACCGCAGCCCGACTCACCGACCAGCGCCAGGGTCTGTGCGCTGGAGATCGAGAGGCTGACGCCGTCAACAGCGCGCACCTGGCCGACGACCCGCTTGAACAATCCCGTGTGAATGGGGAAATGGACTTTCAGATCCTCGACATCCAGCAAAGCGCGCTGCGTTGATGTTTCGGGGTGGGCTTTCACCCGGGCGTCGAGATGAACTTCTGTTGTCCCACGACCAGGGAGCGACAAGCTGCGGTCGGCGAGGTGACAGCGGACACCCTGTTCCGCGTTGGTATCGTACCAGCCTGGAATATGGCGCTGGCAGTAGTCCCACGCCCGGTCACAACGATCGACAAAACGGCAACCATAAAAAACCTGGTTCAATGGCGGCACAGTTCCGGGAATAACCGTCAAGCGTTGTTCGCGTTTACTGCTGCCGGGTAATGCCGCAAACAGCCTGTCACTGTACGGATGTTGCGAAGCGCCGAAGAAGACCTGACGCGGGGCCTGTTCGACTAGCTGACCCGCATACATCACGGCAACACGATCGGCCATTTCCGCAACCACACCCAGATCGTGCGTGATCAACATCACCGCCATGCCACGTTGCCGTTGCAGTTCTTTGATCAGTTCCAGGACCTGCTCCTGAATAGTGACATCCAGTGCTGTGGTCGGTTCATCGGCGATCAAAAGATCGGGGTCACCGGCCAGGGCGATAGCAATCATCACGCGTTGTTTCATGCCGCCCGAGAGCTGGTGCGGGAACTCCCCATAGCGCCGGTTTGCATCGGGGATACCCACATCATCCAGCAATCCCAGCACCCGTTGCCGGGCTGCTTCCCCGTATAGACCTTTATGCTGCTCCAGACTTTCCGCGATCTGTGCACCGATGGTCATTACCGGATTCAATGAGGTCATGGGCTCCTGAAAAATCATGGCTATTCTGCCGCCTCGAACGGAACGCATACCGTTTTCGGTGAATGCCAGCAGTTCTTCACCATTCAGCAGCACAGACCCGGAGACGATCTCACCGGCCGGGCGCGGCAGCAATCGCAACAATGCCAACGCGGTCATGGATTTCCCACAACCCGACTCACCCAGCAGAGCGAAAGTCTCGCCGTGCCTGATCTGGAAACTCAGGCCGTCTACCGGGCGTATGGCACTGTCGCCGTAACCAATACGGACCGTTAAATCTTTAACCTGCAATAAAGGTTGTGTCATTGCCGAGTACTAGCGTTGTGCCCGCAAGCGCGGATCGAAGGCATCGCGCACCGCATCGGAGAACAGGTTGGCCGCCAGAACCAGCGTAAACATGAAACTGAACGCCGCCAGTAACGACCACCACACCATGGGTTCGCGCGCCATCTCCAGGCGGGCCCGGTTTATCATATTGCCCCAGCTCATGGTGGTGGGATCAACACCGACACCCACGTAGGACAATACGGCCTCGGCCAGTACCAGACCACTGAAATCGATCACCACGGCGATCAGCACCAGGTGCAGCAGGTTGGGCAACAGATGACGTATCAGTATCGTGGTCTTGGCCACACCAAAGGCATCGGCGGCCTGGATGTAATCCAGCTCACGCAACTTCAGGGTCTCTCCGCGCAACAGGCGGCACAAGCCGGTCCAGCTGGTAATGCCGAGAATCAGGCAAAGAAACAACAGACGCAGATCGGCGCGTTCAGCCATGGTCTCGAACAATTCAGGATGGTTATCCATGTAGACCTGCATCATGAGTACGGCTGCCGCGATGAGCAAAACCCCGGGAATCGAATTCAGCGTGGTGTATAAATACTGAATCACGTCGTCGACCCAGCCACGAAAATAACCCGCCAGCATGCCGAGAAAAACAGCAAACGGCAGCATTACCAGTGTTGTGAGTGTGCCGATCACCAGTCCGGTGCGAATACTTTTTATGGTTTGATATAGAACGTCCTTGCCGACCTTGTCGGTGCCGAACACATGATAGGCGCTGGCGAGATTGGCTATCAGTGTGACGATAAGTGCAAAAATAAAAATGGCGGCTATTGCAGTACGCCAGGGCACATCGGACTCACCACGGAGGATACGTCGTAACGAGTCCGCCCAAGACAGCCTTCCTCTTCTCGCCAGCCATGCGGCCAGCAACACACCAAGCACCAGTATCACTGTAGCCGCCTGGACGAGGGCCCGGCCTGAGCGCAAGGCAATATCGGCACTTCTTTCCTCCGGATTGGCGAGGTGTACACCACCATATTCCAGACGCGGAAATGTTCTGTACTGTTCTCCATCATCGCCGATAACGGATTCCTTGGCATAGAGGTGTGTGGCAAAAGGCGCCGAATAGGTTTTCTCCACCTGGGTACGCATGTCACCCAACAGTTCATCCAGCAGACTCAGCACATCACCGGAATACTGGATCTCCTGCTGCCCTGCATGCATCGGTAAAGCCTTGCGGAAATGCACCGAGTCGAGCAGGCCGGTGATTGTATAGGCCGTCAATACGACCAGCGAGGCCACCGCCATACGGCTGCGAACCACCTCGCGCCAGGGCGCCCGAAGGTGTTCCTTGTCTCGCGCATACAGGGCAAAGCCGAATACCACGGCAAGCAGTATGAATACCAGTGCATCGGTCCACAGGATGACGGGCTGGATCATGACAGGCGGATCCTGGGGTCGACCAGTGTGTAGGACAGATCGGTCAACAACAACCCCAGGATATAGAGTACCGAACCCAGGAATACCATAGCCCTCACAATGGCAAAATCCTGCTTCTGAATCGCTTCGATGGTATAACTGCCGAGACCGGGAATACCAAAGAAAGATTCCATAATCAGGCTGCCCATAAAGAGTGTCGGAAGGACGACGACGACACCCGTCAATATCGGCACCATGGCATTTTTAAGAACATGCCTGAACAGCAAGCGGACTTCCGGCAAGCCCTTGGCACGCGCCGTGCGCACATAATCCCGGTTTATTTCTTCGAGGAATATAGTGCGATACCAGCGGCTGCTGGAACCAATTCCGGCGAACACTCCGATAGCAACCGGCAGGAGGACAAACCGCCAGGCCAGCCAGCCGGGTTCGTAGCCGGACACCGGCACCAGGTGCAGGAGTTTACTGAAAACGAACTGTCCGGCGATGATATAGAACAGGCCGGAGATGGACATCAGGATGACACACAAGGTCACCCCGGAAATATCCAGATAAGTACCGCGAAAGAATGCCAGCAACATGGCAAAACTGATATACACCAGCAGACCGATCAGAAAAGTCGGCAGGGCGATAGCCAGACTGGGCCACATACGCTGACTGATATCCTGACCGATATCCCGTCCGGCATCTGAGGAACCGAAATCAAATACGAACAGGCGTACTGATTTATCGAAGAAAATGGTACCCGTCACCTGTTCTGCGCCATCGAGCTGCCCGTTATAGATCAAGGGTCGGTCATAACCCCGTTCGGCTTTCCATTTCTCGATAGCATCCGCTGTTACGCGTTTCATACCCAGGTGCATACGCGCCATATCATCCGGCGTATTGACGACAAAGAACAACACGAAAGTAATCAGGTTGACACCGATAAGAATGGGAATGGCGTACAGCGCCCGGCGTATGACATAGGCAAACATCAGTGTTCCAGGACCCGGGCCCGTTGATTCTCGTGCCGCCGATAGCCAATGACCGCCGGAATCACCGACGCAACAAGAATCAGCATTATCAGACCGAGTGGCCAGATAACAGGCTGATTCCACGCTTCGCGCTGCTGCTCACGCAAGGCCGGCTCGATGCGCCGGTACTTGAGCGTATTGTTCGCCATCAGGTTGGATTTGGCATTGTGGTACCAGTCATGAAACAACACAAACTGTTTGGGATGGAAACCGAATACCCAGGGTGCGTCCCGGCGCAGGATATCCACCATGCGGTCGATCACCTCCTGACGCTGGGGTCCGTTTTCCATGTTTTTCATCTGCTCGAACAGGCGGTCGAATTCAGGGTTCCTGTAGTTGGCCGCATTCTCGCCACTGTGCTCGACTTTAGAGTTTTTCCCATAAAGCAGGAACAGGAAATTCTCCGCGTCCGGGTAATCCGCATTCCAGCCCCATTGGAAAATCTGTGCCGTGCCTTTCAGCATCTTGTCCTGAAAACGGTTGTAATCCGTGCTACGAACCTGCAACTGGATGTCGAGTTTGGCGAACTGTTTGCGGATCCAGTCCAGACGCGCCGAATCATCCGGGCCGCCACCGCTGGTATCGAAGTACAATGCCAGAGGTTTTCCGGTCTTGATATCCCTGCCGTCCGGATAACCCGCTTCCGCCAACAAGCGCCTGGCCTCAGCGATCGGTTTGCGTTGCGGACCATGCGGGGTCCAGTCATAGACATGTGGATTAATGCCTTGCTTCCCATCAACATGACCGAAAATCCCGGGTGGCAACGGACTCTGCGCCGGGATACCACGGCCGTTGTTAAAGACGGATATATACTCTTCGTAGTCCATCGCAATGGATATTGCCCTGCGCAGCAGACGTGCCCGCTCACTGTACCCACCCACCAGCGGGTCCAGCATATTGAAGCCCATGTAGTAAACCGAGCTGGATACCGCTGTATTGAGGTGAATCCCCTTAGCCTTCAATTCCGGTGTCAGCGATATATCACCGCCCGATGCTATCTGGATCGCCTGATCAAAGCTGTCCGAACTCACACCGGATGCATCATAGTAACCCTGCAGAAACTTGTTCCAGGTCGGAATAGCTTCTTTTTCCAGACTGTAGATCACTTTGTCGATCATCGGCAACTGACGCCCGGCATCATCCAGGTAGCCTTGCCCGGCATCGCCGTTTTCACCCTCCTGCGGGTAGCGTTCGCCGTGAAAATTAGGGTTACGCTCCATGACCATCTGCCGGTTGGGATTATTGACAGTCAACATATACGGCCCCGTTCCGACCGGATACCAGTCCAGGCTGATGTTGCGTTCCTTCATACCCGGCTGCGAGTAGAATACATCGGTCTCCCAGGGTACCGGCGCAAAAAAAGGCATCGCCAGCCAGTACAGGAACTGCGGATATTTGCCGTGAACCTTGATACGGTAGTGATAACGGCCCAGCACTTCGACGCCGGCCAGCGGATAATCGCGGAGATCCAGTGACGCTAGGCCGGACTCCCCTTCGCTTTTGCGCTCAAAAGCCTGTTTCAGCGTCGCCGCATAGTCGCCCAGGCCGACGATATAGTCAGACATCAAGCCAAATACCGGTGAATGCAACCGGGGGTGTGCCAGACGTTTTATCTGGAAAGCATAATCTTCGGCGACTAATTCACGACTGCCGTTTTCGCGGAAATCAGACAGCGTCTTCAGCGCTTCAAGGTCCTGTTCTTGCAAGGCGTGGTATAGGAACTGCCCCTGTTCGTCTTTGGCAAAAGCGGGGTGAGGCTGATAGTGGATACCGGGTTGTATTTCTATGTCATAGACACTGTAGGCAATTTCATCGGCTGCGGCATTGTCGGGCAGACGCTGCCCTTCCTCATCCAGGTAATCGGGGACAGGAATTGCGGTAACAGTGGCCGGCTCCAACTGATACGGCCTTTTGAGGAAATGGTATTGCAGGGGTGGCTCATAGATCTGGCCGGTAAATACCACTTCATTGGAACTGTAGGACTGCGCCGGGTCGAGATGTTTGGGCCTCTCACTGAAGGAAGAATAAAGGATATTCTGACCCGCCTGGTCAGGTGGATAGGGGCTGTTCCAGGATTGATCGCTGCATGCCGTGATTGCAAGCCCCGTCAGGATGAAATACATCCATCCGACCAACAGGTTCGTGTGTCTGAACAGCGGTTCTGGCGCAGGCATGAAGCTGCATTATAGAGACCGTGCCCGGAGAATCACAGGCCCTTCCAGTATCGGCATTTTTCCGGTACCTTAAGCGCCCTGAATCATTAAACAGAGGTCAGAGGCAGCTATGGGATTTCTAAGCGGCAAACGCGCACTCATCGTAGGACTCGCCAGCAACCGATCCCTCGCCTGGGGTATCGCCAAGGCCATGCAACGGCAAGGTGCCGAGCTCGCCTTTACCTACCAGAACGACAAGCTGCACGATCGCGTGGAAAAAATGGCCGGGGAATGCGGGACCGAAATAACCGTGCCCTGCGATGTCTCAAACGACGAAGAAATCGATGCCGTGTTTGACCATCTGGACAACTACTGGGACCACCTCGATATCATTGTCCACTCGGTAGCCTTCGCCCCGCGCACCGAACTGGAAGGCGACTATCTTGAAACGGTCAGCCGTGAGGGTTTTCGTGTCGCGCACGAGATCAGCTCCTACAGTTTTTCGGCGCTGGCCAAAGCCGGCTGCCGCATGATGGAAGGCCGCGATGGCGCCCTGCTGACACTGAGCTACTATGGCGCTGCAAAGGCCATGCCCAATTACAATATCATGGGCCTGGCCAAGGCCAGTCTGGAAGCCAACGTACGCTACATGGCACAAAGTCTGGGACCGGATGGTATTCGGGTCAATGCCATATCTGCGGGCCCGATCAAAACACTGGCAGCAGCGGGAATCAGTAATTTCCGCAAGATGCTGGATCTTATGGAGCGTAGCGCGCCCTTGCGCCGCAATGTGACCACCGAGGAAGTCGGTAATGCGGCCGCCTTCCTGTGTTCGGATCTTGCGTCCGGAATTACCGGTGAAGTGACCTATGTAGACGCCGGCTATAACATCACCGGCATGCCACCACTGGGCGACTGAGTCTTAACGCCCCCCTGTGGAGCGGTCTCCTGACCGCGATAGAGTGCAAAACCGCCATCGCGGTCAGGAGACCGCTCCTACAGGTTTGGCTTTTAACACATCCTGCTCACCTTCTGTTTTGGCGATCAGCACCGCACCACAGGAATCACTGAATACATTCACCGAGGTCCGAAACATATCCAGGATCCTGTCCACCGCCAGTATCAATCCAATAGCTTCAGCAGGCAGCCCGATGCTGGCCAGAATTATGGTAATAGCCACCAGGCTGGCCGCCGGTATGCCGGCAACACCAATCGATGTCAGCAACGCCACCAGCACAATGGTAAACTGGGTCACAAAACTCAACTCCAGGCCATAGGCCTGCGCGATAAATATCGCCGCGACACACTCGTATAACGCAGTCCCGTCCATGTTCACTGTTGCGCCTAACGGCAATACAAAGCTGGAAGTACGATTGGATACCCCGGCATTGTCCCGGACGCATTCCATGGTAAGCGGCAATGTCGCTGATGATGACGCCGTTGAAAATGCCGTCAGCAGGGCAGGCATCATGGCTTTGAAATGCGCCAGCGGATTGACTCTCGCCACCAGCACAAGCAATACCGGTAAGGTGACTGCCACGTGTACGAGCAGAGCCAGCAGAACACTCAGGGTGAATGTGCCGAGTGAGACGGCCAGATCATCGAGTTGCTCGGGACCAATGCCGGCGACCGTTTTCGCCACCAGGCCGAACACCCCCAATGGCGCAAATTTCATGATCAGCTCGGTAATACCCATCATAACGTCGGCAACGCCCTGCCAGAACCGGTTAAGCAGGTTGCCGGATTCCCTGTCGATGCGTGTCATGAAAAAACCGAACAGCAGGCTGAAGAAAATCAAGCCCAGCATCTGCCCTTCAGCAGCGGCCAAGACAATATTCGGTGGCACCATACTCAGGAATACATCGCTTAGATCAGATGCAGAACGCCCCTGTACTTTTTCTGCAACCAGAGCAACAGATTCCTGGCTGAGCCCGAGTACCTCGCGTGCCGGTTCACCGTTGATTATCCCAGGATTCAGGATATTCACGAATAACAAGCCGGTCAGAATGGCCAGCAGGCTGGTGGTCATATAAAACAACAGAGTCTTGCCACCCAGCCGCCCGAGCCCCTGTGAACCGCCGACACCCGAAACACCGGTAATAATCGACGAGATGATCAAAGGCACAATAATCATCTTCAATGCATTCATGAACAGGGCGCCAATGAACGCATAGACAGCGTAGAGTTTTACCCCCAGCAAGGTACCCTCGGTACCACTCAGATGCCCGGCAAAAACCGCCACAAGGAGTGAAATGAGAATCTGCCAGTGGAGCTTGAGCTTCATGTCAATACCATTGCCTTTGCCACCTGGGGCCGCACCGAATTTTAACCACGAAGGAGTTTGTTCACTGATCTGGCACGAAGCCCCCCGACAGTGTTCTACAAGACCGTCGGCAGCAGGGATGCTGCCGTCGAGC